>VFSW01009017.1_pt1 | contig 14263 bp, 15 predicted proteins | sample 5358111 | NCBI WGS metagenome assembly VFSW01 (sample SAMN11554181, study PRJNA540505) | mine drainage metagenome | isolation source: sediment from site ElyBrook_90M | place: USA: Ely Copper Mine, Vershire, VT | collected 2017
GCCACCATCGGCTAATCCTAAGCCGCGCGACCACTTACACCACGGGCTGCTAAGGGTAGCGCCGGCTCGACGGCTTCAGCCTGCGCAACAGTAGGAAACAGCGGCTGAATGGTATTGTTAGCAGGGCCACCTTTGTTGGGTTGGGGCAGGGTAGCGAAGGGCGAGGTCTTCTGCGGATGGAGCGAATATTTGGTCGTGTCGGTGGCCTGCCACTGCTGAGCGTTGTCGAAGTTGGGGCCGGGGCTTCCGTCCTCGTTCAGGATTCCTTCCGAGAGCAAGTTGAGCACGGTTTGACCTTTCGGCGGCTTGTAGGTGCCGAAGAGATGATCGAAGGTGCGGTTTTCGCCGATGATGAGGATGACATGTTTAATCGGCGTTGCGGTATTGTTGTCGTTGTAGTTGCCGCCGGAGCCGAAGTTGGCGCCATGGCCGGCAAAGGCAGGTGCACCGATTTGGGCGGTGAGCATGCCGGCGATCGCCAAACTCGCGATCCACTTTCGTTTGCGTAAGCGGTTCATCAGAGCCTCCTCGAGTGATTAGGGCGGTTGGGTTGTTGATTGGCTGTTCGAGAATGGTATCGTTCGGACGTGATGATGCTTGCGCAATGTTGCGCGAGTAAGTCGGCGCTCATGATCGAAGATGATCGAGTCGAGAACTCTTCGTGACTCAAAAGCGCGGGGCGGAGATGGTCTAAGTATGGGAAACTTGGAAGCGGACCTGCTTCAAACGGATTTGAGCGTCAAAGTGCGAAACTTCGTCGCGTGTCGTTCGAATGAGGTTTGGCCACCTCAAGGTCTCGCCAGACGAAATGTTGTAGGGCTAAGATTTGTCGGCGGCGATCATCATATATGCGAATTATTGTGATTGGTGGGGGTATCGGTGGCCTCACGGCTGCATTGACATTGCGCCGCGCCGGCTTCAGGGTCGAGGTGTTCGAGCAGGCCGCCGAATTGCGTGAGGTCGGCGCGGGCGTTCAGATAAGTCCCAACGCCACGCGAATCCTGTATCGGCTCGGCCTCGAGGAGCCAATGCGGCGCTTCGGCGTGCGCCCGCGCGCCACGGTGATTCGACGATGGGACGACGGTCGCTTAATCGCGAGTCAACCGCTGGCCGATGTTTGCGAGCGGACCTTCGGCGCTCCCTACTACCACTTCCACCGTGCTGAATTGTTGGACCTGCTGTTTGCGGCCGTCCCGAAAGGAATCGTGCACCTCGACCATCGATGCGTCGGGCTAACTCAGCGTGGCGACCGCGTCGAAGTACGATTTCAGAATGGCGCGAAAGACGAAGCTGACGTGGTGGTCGGCGCCGATGGAATTCATTCGACCGTGCGTGAAGCTATCCTCGGGAAGGACACGCCCCGCTTCTCCGGCCACGTCGCTTATCGAGGTCTCGTTCCGGCTGAGCGCGTGGAGCATCTCGGGTTGGAGATCGCCGCTGCGGCGTGGTGGGGACCGGAACATCATTTCGTACATTATTTTGTCGGCGCAGGTGCGCGCTACCTCAATTGGGTCGCGGTGATTCCGGGGGAGTGGCGCGTTGAGTCCTGGACCGCAAAGGGCGAGGTCGCTGACGCGCTTAAGGAATTCGAAGGATGGCATCCGCAGGTCCGCGCGATGATCGGTTCGATCGATGCGACCAATCGATGGGCGCTCTATGATCGCGACTCGCTTGCGCGGTGGACGGTTGGGCGCGTGACCCTGATGGGCGATGCGGCCCATGCGATGCTTCCCTACATGGCGCAGGGCGCGGTTCAATCGATCGAAGATGCTGCGGTGCTGGCGAAATGCCTCGAGAAAAATCCGCACGACGTTGATGCCGCGCTGCGACGTTACGAGGAGACGCGCAAGCCGCGCGCCTCGCGGTGCCAGGAGGGATCGCGCCGCAACGGCATCATGTATCATCTTCCCGACGGTGAGGAGCAGCAAAAACGCGACGCTAACCTTGCGTCATCGACGACTGCGCCTCTACCTCAGAACTCGTGGCTCTATGGCCACGATGTCGAGGCCGAGTTCACCTAAGGCTGACAATCAAACATGGACACCTCGGCCAAAACCCTCTTCATTAACGCCAATCTGATTCTGGACGAATCTGCAGACCTACAGAAATCTTTCGAAGTCATGGTGCAAGGAAATCGAATCCTTGCAGTATCGCCGACGCCGCTGAGTCGTGACGATTCGAACGTGATCGATGTCGCCGGCAGAACCCTGATGCCGGGGCTCATCGATGCGCATGCGCATATCACCGGCCTGTCGCTAAGTCCCAAAAACATCGCTTACCCCGCATCGGAAATCGCCATCGCAGCGGCCAATTACCTTCGCGCGAGCCTGATGGATGGCTTCACCTCGATCAGAGAAGCGGGCGGCGCGGACCACGGTATCGCACGCCTTCTGGCAGAAGGAAAAATCATTGGGCCGCGATTGTTTTACTCCGGCCGTGCACTGACCCAGACTGGTGGTGGCGCCGATTTTCGCACGCCTGATGAAGTCGTTGATCCGTGCGGTGAGCCGGGTCCGTTTTCGGTGATGGCGATCATCGCCGACGGTGTCGACGAGGTCCGCAAAGCCGCGCGCGAGGAACTGCGACGGGGAGCCGCGCAGATAAAAGTTTTCATTTCGGGCGGAGTGGTGTTTCCTTCCGAGGCTCACCCGACCATTTACGAATACTCGCTGGAGGAGTTGCGCGCGATCGTCGAGGAGGCGAAAGGCCGCGGCGCCTATGTCATGGCTCACGTCTACACCGATGAGGGAGTTCGGCGATGCTTGCAGGCCGGCGTGCGCTCTATCGAGCACGGCAACTTTGTTACCGAGGAGACCGTCGCGGCGATGGCTCGCGAGGGCGCCTATCTCGACCCGACTTTCATATCGCTCGTGCAGCGCATCGAATCGGCGCCCGAAACCGGGCTTTCGAACGCTATCGTCGAGAATCTGCGCGCGACGATCGCGAAGGGGCGCCAGGTATATCGATGGGCGAGGCAACACGGCGTGCCGATCGCATTCGGCACCGACTTATGGGGTTCCGAGGCGCAGAAGTCGCAGCTACGCGAGTTCGAGATGAGAATGGATCTGGACGATCCGGCCAATGTGATTCGCTCCGCCACCAGCATCAATGCCAATTTGCTTATGCAGAAGGGAAGTCTGGGAGTTATCGCTCCCGGCGCCTACGCCGATCTGTTAGTTATGGAAGGGGATCCACTAAGCGACCTCAGAGTCATGACCAATCCGCAGGAGAACCTCAAACTGATCATGAAAGACGGTTTGATTTACAAAAATGAGCTGTGATCCGGACTTTACCAAGGTTGGCGGAGACTCTGTCTGATAACCGGACGCTTCGTCCCGATGTGGGTCACATATTGACGAATGTGTAAAATTGTTCCGCTGCCTGACCAGCAGCTATCAGGACGATCGTAAACTGGGGTAGAGATTTTTTATGGCATCTTACCTGCTTCTTCTATGCCGCAAACGGCGTATCACGCCGGCGTCAGAATCAAAGGAGGTGGTGGATGTCATCAATATCAGGCGTCTCTACAATTGGCTCGCTTTATTCGGTTTCAAATTCCGCGCAAACGAGAGGTACGCAGAGCAAGTTCGATCTTTTCCAGGACCTTGCTTCGTCATTGCAGTCCGGCAACCTGTCGGGAGCGCAACAGGCCTTTAGTTCGCTGTCCTCCGCGCTGCAAAATTCCTCGAGCGGGCAATCCAACGGTCCACTGGCGGCCGACCTTAAAGCAGTCGGGCAGGCGCTTCAGTCAGGTAATCTGCCGGCGGCGCAGCAGGCGTTCGCGAACCTTCAGCAGGCTGCGGCGCAGCAGGTCGGCGGTGTCAGTGGGCATCATCACCATCATGGCGGTGGTGGCGGCGGAGGCGATCTGCTTCAGGCGCTCTCGAGCACCGACAGCACCTCTTCAAGCATCCTGAACCCTTCCAGCACGACCAGTCCCAGCAGCACCAGTGCCACGAGCACGGCCGCTTCCGCGACGCAGCTAACTGACTCAAATCTGCTCAATCTTCTCGCCTGACCTTTGCGGATCCCGTCGGATGCTAAACTCGCCCGCCCGGATCCGATAATCCCGCCCTGTGTGAGTGCAGTTTCGCGCGGCGCCTTTTTCGATTACTAAGGAAATCTACGCCTGAGACGCGTTGGAATCCTGGTAAGTTGAAATTACTCAGCCGCGATATATCCATCTCATTGAGAGGCGCCCGTGGTGTCCGCGCCTGACCCTGCCGGATCGCCGGCGACGCCGAAAGCTGTCGCCGAGGACGCCATACCCGCTCGCGCCGGCGCCTTTCGTGCCCTGCGTCATCGTAACTATCGGCTGTACTTTTTCGGTCAGCTCACGTCGCTGGCCGGCACCTGGATGCAGAGTGCGGCGCAATCGTGGCTGGTGCTAAAGCTGACCAACTCCTCGATGATGCTCGGAGTGGTATCGTTCGCGCAGTTCGCGCCCATTCTGCTGGTCGGTTTGTTCGCCGGAGTGGTGATCGATCGCATCGATCGGCGTCGAATGCTGATTGGAACCCAGACGCTGCTGATGCTGAGCGCCTTCATCCTCGCGGCGCTCACGCTGACCGGCCGGGTGCGGGTCGAGCACGTAATTTTGCTCGCGGCCTTTAACGGCACGGTCGGATCGTTCGATATGCCGGGCCGGCAATCATTCGTGGTTGAGATGGTCGGCTACGACGACCTTGCCAACGCGATCGCGCTCAACTCGATGATGTTCAATGGCGCGCGGATGCTGGGTCCCGCCGCGGCCGGATTGCTGATCGCATACCTCGGCACCGGGACGTGCTTCTTCCTCAATGGGCTTAGCTTTCTTGCTGTCATCTGGAGCCTCTGGCAGATGAACATCGCGCCGCGCACGATCGATATCGGAGGCGCGAAAGTGCTGGCGCAACTCCGCGAAGGCCTCGCCTACGTATGGCGTCATCGCGTGCTACTTTCGCAGATGCTGCTCGCCGCGGTGACCAACGGCTTCGGCTATCAGTACCTGGTGCTGGTTCCGATCTTCGCGCGCAATGTGTTGCACGGCGACGCCAAGGCCTATGGTTTCCTGGTGGCGATTCAGGGGCTCGGTTCGGTGCTGGGCGCCGCGACGCTCGCCTCGCGCGTAACCCCGCATGGGATTCGCAACAATCTTATCGCGGGCCTTTTTATTTCCGCTATCGGTATCGTCACCTTCGGCCTGTCCCCGTGGCTGCCGCTTTCTCTCATCGCGCAACTGGTGATTGGAGCCGGGCTCACGAACTTTCGCGCCAGCAACAACACTCTCGTGCAGTTGTTCGTGACCGATGAATTGCGCGGCCGCGTGATGAGCACCTATCAGCTCGCGTCGGTCGGAATGATGCCGCTTGGCGCGCTGACTGTGGGCTTCATGGGCCATACGTTGGGGCCGCAGCACACAGTGGTGATATGTGGTGTGGTTACCATCATTGCGGGGATCGTGCTCGTTACGTGGCTGAAATCGGTCGGTATTTCCGACGCAGCGGTGACCGGCTGAAGCCTCAGTGTCGCACCTTCGGACCTTTCATCCGGCACGATCGCTGCTTATGATCGACCAGAGGTCCCTTTGGAGCGCAAGCAACCACAACCTGACACATTCAGCTCGCAGAGCCTGAGTGAGATTACGGAATCGCCTCCCGACGCTCGCATCTTTGCCGCGATCGCCGAGCTTAACAGCGATCTGGCGAATGCGCAGCGTGAACTGGCGCGCAAGAATGCTGAACTCGACGGTGCGGTTCGCGAAAAAAATCAAATCCTCGGAATGGCGGCGCACGACCTGCGCAATCCCCTCGGTATCATCGTGGGAATGGTCGATCTGCTGGTGGAGGAGCTGGGCGAAAGTTTAAGCGCGGAGAACCGTGAGCTGCTCATTCGGGTGGCCGCCTCGGCCGAGTACATGCGGGGCCTGGTCGACGATATGCTCGACTATTCGAAGATCAATGCGGGCCGGCTTGAACTCCAACTGCAGCCCGTAGACCTCGCGGAAATGATTCGCGGCAACCTCGCTTTCAATTCGATCCTGGCCAACAAGAAGGGGAGCAAACTTTGTTTCGAGGGCGCTGCGACGCCGCTGGTGCTCCAGATCGATTCGAGACGCATCCAGCAAGTGCTCAACAACCTCATCAGCAACGCTCTGAAATTTTCTGCCACCGGCACGACGATCAGGGTCACGGTGCGATGCAGTGCTGACGAAGTGACGATCGCGGTTGCCGATCAAGGGCAGGGCATCGCGGCGGATGAGATGAGCAAGCTGTTCAAGCCGTTCTCGTTGACGCGCACCAGGAGCACCGCGAATGAGAAGAGCACCGGACTCGGCCTTGCGATCGTGCGGCGGATTGTCGAAGCGCATGGCGGCCACATTCGGGTTGAGAGCCGGCTCGGGCAGGGCTCGACGTTTTTCGTTTCGTTACCGCTCACTACGGCGGCCGGACGCCAGTCATCGCGCGATTAGATCGTAAACCTTGAAATCGGCGCCGGCCTCATCAGTGCCGGCGTGTACCAACTTGAAATCGTTGGAGCGCAGATAGGCTGTAAGCTCCGCGCGACTCTCCCATCGCGTGATCAGGACGAAGGTCACCGGATCGCTTCCCGTCTTCAGAACTTCGCAACCGAGAAATCCTTCATGCCGATCAACCAGGCGCGGACGCCTTAGGAAACGTGCCTCGATGTCATGCTCGGCACTGCGCGGGACCGTGAAGCGCGAGATAGCTACCACCGTTGATTCATGCGAACTCACCGGGTCACCTTTTGGCTGCTACCAGCGCCTCCGCGATCGCGAGGGCTTCCCCAGCTTCACTGACACCTCCGTCGGCGCCCAGTTTTGCGGCCAGGCTGCGGCTCGCCTGGAACAAATAACCGCCGACTATGATGGGGATGTTCGAACTGTCGCGGATCGCCGCGATGGTGGACGCGAGTTTCACGATGTGGGCGGGCATCGTCGCGGAGAGTGCGATCAGATCGGGCTTGCGAGGCGCCTGGCTAATCAGCGTCACCAAGTCGCGGGGCGGCAAGTTGGCGCCGAGGAAACCGGTGCGCCATCCATTCAACTCGAAGAGGTCCGCGATCGTGCGCGCTCCGATTTCATGTTGCTCACCTTCAACGCACGCGACCAATAGTGAGCGCTCTGAGCGTTGCGCGGCGCCGAACATGCGATCGTAATAGCCGCTCAGAATCGACTGCACGGCCGCGCTGCAATAGTGTTCGTGGGCGACACTGATTTCGTTCATCTGCCATAGCCGCCCGATCTCGCGCATCAAGGGCGGAAGTATCTCGCAAAAGATTCGCCCCAGCGGCATTCCGGCCGCGATGACGTCATCCAAAGTCTCGCGCGCCGCGGCCGCGTCGAGCCGAAGCAGTCCGGTGAGGCATTGGTGCGCGATAATGTGTACTTCGTTCGCTGGTTCGAAAAAGCTCGCGATTGCGATCGGCATCGCAGGCAACTCTTCCAGCGCGACCTGCACGTAAGATGCGGCGATCGAATTGTCGCCAGGCGCGTCGTTGCTTAGCGCGGACACCATGCAGCGCAAGCTTTCCGCGACATCATCAGGCGCCACGCCGCGACAGACCAGCACGACCTTCAGCCATGCTACGTAGCGCTGGAAGATGTCCGGATCATCCGCATCGACCGCGCCCGATAGCGCCGCGACACTGTATAGAATGTCCTCGCGGTACCTCGTCCTGCCATACTCGCCGTATCGATCGATCAGGTCGGGCCGGCGCGCGTAATCATACCCGAGCGTCGCTTCTGCAATGCGAGGAGCTGCGGCGCGCAATCGATCGCCCACTTCGAAGTTCAGCACACTGTGTCCATTGCCGGCTGCATACTGTGGAGGCTTCCCTAGTTCAGCGTTGCCGAGAATCGAAGGTGGAGCAAGGCGGACTAGACCGCGTAGGTCACGTAGCTTGAATTAGGTAAAGAGTTCATGTTTGGAATGTGGGTTGGCCGAGGGACTTCGATGAGCTCAGGAGGACAAGACCATGAGTGCGGAAGATAACGTCGGTCTATGGCAGGCGCATTTGGCTGGCGAATTTACTGATCGTAACGAAGAGGAATCGCTCGCGACGATGACCGAAGATGCCTCTGTAATTCACGTCCCGACCGGCTCCGGTGGCAGAGGCAAGACCGAGTTGCGCCGCTACTATCGCGATGAGTTCATTCCCTCGATTCCGCCCGACTGGAACATCACCACAACCAATCGCGTCGCCACCGAGGCCTGCATCGCCGAGGAAGACCAGCTGCGCTTCCATCACACCAGGCAGATGGACTGGTTTCTGCCTGGCATTGCACCAACGGGCAAACTCATCGAAGTCGATATTGTGGTGTTCATCGAGTTCCGCGACGGCCTGATGTCCTCCGAGCGCATCTACTGGGATCAAGCCTCGGTGCTGAGGCAAATCGGCATGATGCCGAAGTGACAGTCAGCGGCGCGATCGCGCCGCCGGATAGCTTCTCCGGAAATATCTCCGCTGATCGCTGCGATTGTTCGGGATCGCCGAGGGCTTTTATGTCTGAATGCGATGAGTCGCCGAGCTTCTATCCTCGCAAGAAATTACCCTGCATTCCTTCCACGAGCCGAACGCCCCTCCCGCGTCGTTACCTATTGTTCGCCGCCGGATAGTACTTCAACAGGTCACCCGAGGCTAATGAATCGAAGTAGGACAGTTTCCAGAAGCTCCAACCCACGCCGCTGATCGTAGGCTCTTTGAGAATGATTCTCAGAACGCAGCTCGCTTTTGTTAGTTGACCTTAACTAGTAATTTTGCCAAGTCCCCGAAGGACTCAGCCTACGGTCCTCAAGAATTCGTAGCTGAAGCGATCTTTTAGGGAGCGCGCGCAGTCGATCGGCAATCATCGGTCCAGCTCAATCCAAGCTGCCGCATTCGGACCTGAAATTTGCGATTCTACAATAAGATGATGCCAATTAACTCGGCCCTTTTGCGCGACAGAATCGGAGAGCCGAACACCCGAAGTCGTGGTACCAAAATCGCGCGCATGTGGAGGTGATTCGTAGACTCGTGCGCTCGGAGGCCCGTTGGGGATTTGTGACTTGAGTGAAGGATTGTCTGGAGTTAGCGCGTTACTGGCCCTTGGCAACTGCCGGCGCCGCACGCCTACAAATGAAAACTACGTCTCGACAGTGGCCTAACGATTCGAGCCACGCGATTGCGGAGCGCTCGGGATGGCGGTGCCTATCGCCACGCACGCTTCGAAGCTTGGCCTGGATAATGGTTGCCGCCGACCTCATCGGGTTCAGCATCTGGGCGGCATATCGGAGCCAAAGCGACTTCACGATCTATCGCGACGCGGGGTTAGCTGTTGCTGCCGGGCGATCGATTTACGACCTCCACGATTGGAGTTCTTTTCAGTATGCTCCGATTTACCCGGTTTTCTTTATACCATTCGGTTTAGTCTCGAGTCGGCTAACTCAATTGCTTTGGTCCGCGATCAGCGTGGCAACCGCGCGGCCGGCAATGATTCTCGGCGTCTGCCGCATGCTCCAGGGTCCGAACGTCAAGTTGACCGCCGGGATCGTAGCAGTGCCGCTCCGGCTAATCGCGAGGTTCCTACATCCAAACTCTGATCACGGAGCGATTAACCTCGTAGTCGTAGCTATGATCGTATGGGGTCTGGTTTTCACGCGGAGTCAAAGCCCGTCCTTGGCGGGGACCTTAGCGGCATCTTTGCGGATAAAGCCGTTCGCGCTGCCGATCATGGCTGATCTATTTCTTCGAAAGCGCTTTTTAGCCCTCTCTTCGACCACCATTTTCATCGTCGCACTTCTCCGCCTGCCTGGTGTGTTCTTGGGAATACGTCCGACGTTGAACCAGACTCTTTGCTCTCTCGGCAGTTTGCTCGCGCGCATTCCTCTAAACCGGCGGTCGCACCATGTCCGAAAGATTTCTGATCAATCGGCATCGGCAATCGCGGTGCGACTGCTCGCCTCGCTAAGCGAGGCATCAATATAATGCGGCTGGCGAGCGCAGCAGCGTTCGGCATCACGTTTAACCTGGCGTTGCTGGGAACCATCCTCTGGACCACATCCGACGATGGCCGTGGAAATCCGGTGAGCGAGTACTTGAGAATCGTGGCCGTATTCCGCTTTGTTCCATCCGTCCTGCTGCTTTCGTGGCTGGAGTACTATATCGCTCTCGCGATCCTGGGAACGATACTTGGCCTCCAAAAGCTGGTCCATTCTGGGACTCTTACCACCGGGACAAATCCGTTGTGGGCCTTATGATCCACGCCGATAGTGGAAGCCTCGCGTGATGCTTTTTAGACGCACGCCAGCTATGCGGTAGAATGGGAATCACTAACTCCGAAGAAGCGCGCATAATGCGTCGTTGGCCATTCGGCGTCCTGCAGCGCGCAATCGGCCGGAGCGACTCCGATCTGATGGCGCCAGCCTTCGAATCATCTCGGCGTCAGGAGCTTTTGTTCGCGGTCCTCAACCAAATCCTGATCGGAGCGTTGTTGGCACTGCAGGCTTTCTCGCGATTCGTTCGAGGCCGTCCCACCGCTTTGGTGATTGCGATCCTCGCTGCCGGCCTGGCGGTTGAATCGATACATGTCGCCTGGCTGCACTATCGACGGCCCGAATCTGTTCCCGCCCCGACCGGTAAGGCCTTCACCTATTGGTCGATTTTCTTCAATTCAGGACTAGCGCTTCTGCTCACATCGCTCACGATCCGGGGCGACACCGCTTACTACGCTCTGATGTTGCTTCCGGTGTTGGAAGCCGCATTCAGGTGGGATTTTGCCGGCATGATCGCCGTCGTGATGCTGGCAGATTTAGTCAGTTTCATGGGCGCCTACGGCTTGAAATTCGGCGAGTACATCGAGGCGGGCGCGATGTCGGTGATATACACCGTCATGGGAATGCTGGTTTGGCTGCTGGTAAGCAATCTGCGAGAGCGGGAAAGAAAGTTCGCGCGCAACTTGGAGGAACTAGAGCACACTCGGCATCAACTTCTCTCTGAGGAGAAACTGGCCGCGGTCGGCCGTTTGTCCAGAGCGTTGGCGCATGAGATCCGCAATCCGGTCGCGATGATATCCAGTTCGCTCGCCACCGCGATGCGCGCGGGCCAGGACGAATCCGAACGAACTGAAATGTTCGCCATCGCCGCCAAGGAAGTAGCTCGTTTGGAACGGCTAACGACCGACTTCCTGGTTTACGCGCGCCCCCGGCCACCGCAGACGGCACGCGCGGATCTGGCCGACCTGCTCAACTACACGGCCACCGTTGCGCGAGCTCATGCAGCGAAGAAAGGGGTAGCGATCGATGTCGCGGCACAGAAAAATCTGGCGGCCGAGTTCGATCCGTCGCAAATTCAACAGGCGCTCTTGAATCTATTGATCAATGCCGTCGAGGCATGCGGGCGCGGCGATGCGGTCGGCCTCACGGCGGAACGCAACCGCGGCAAGAATTCCATTCGAATCGATGTCACCGATTCTGCCCAACCGATTCCCGAAGAAAGCGTGAATCGAATTTTTGAGCCGTTATTCACCACCAAGCAGGGCGGCAACGGCCTCGGACTCGCGATCGCTCGCAATATCGTTCGCGCCCACGGCGGCGAAATCATGCTTCGGGCCAACCAGCAGGGCAAAGTGTGTTTTTCAATCGAACTCCCTATCGATCCGCATAACCAGGACGGCAAGCATGGGCAAAATATTGATCGTTGACGACGAGCCTCATCTGCGCAGGATCCTGGTTTCCAACCTTAAACAGGCACGGCACGATATCGTCGAAGCAAACGGCGTGATCGAGGCCAAGCGCGCACTCGCCGAATATCAGTTTGACGCGCTCATTACGGACCAGAAGATGGGAGATGGAGAAGGCCTGGATGTTCTCGCGGCGGCGAGCGCTACCGATGCCGCCCTTTCCGTAGTATTCCTGACCGCCTTCGCGACCATCGAACTCGCGGTCGAAAGTATGCGCTGTGGCGCTTTCGACTTCATCACTAAGCCATTCGTTCCCGAGGTCGTGCTCGCATCAGCGGTTCGCGCCATCGAACACACACAGCTGCTGCGCGAGAACGGACGGCTGCGTGACGCAGTAGTTCGGCTGGAAGGTTCCTCAGAGATCGAGGGACATAGCGACGCGGTTCGAGCTCTTCGCGGCAAAATCGCTCGGGTGGCTCGCACGGATGCGACCGTTCTGATTTCCGGCGAGACTGGCACCGGGAAAGAACTGGTTGCCCGCGCGATACACCGCAGCAGTCATCGCGCCACGAAGCCACTCATCGCGGTGAACTGCGCGGCCTTTGCCGAAAGCTTACTGGAGAGCGAATTGTTCGGGCACGAGCGCGGCGCCTTCACCGGGGCGGATCGCGTGCGCGAAGGTGTTTTCGAAGCCGCCCACGAGGGCACGCTCTTTCTTGATGAAGTCGCGGAAATGTCGATGGCGGCACAAGCGAAGTTGTTGCGGGTGCTAACTGACGGTCTGGTAACACGGGTCGGGTCGACCAAACCTCGCCAGGTTGACGTTCGGCTGGTAGTCGCAACGCATCGGGACCTGGAACAGCGCGTGCGTCGCGGCCTTTTCCGCGATGACCTTTACTATAGGCTCGCAGTTGTACCGATTACTGTCCCGCCCCTGCGCGAGCGTAGAGAAGACATCCCTTCACTTTGCAATCTCTTCTTGACGCGGGCGGCCAGCGATCTGAAGGTCCCGATGCGGAGTATAAGCGCCGACGCCATGGGCATCCTTTCGAACTATGACTTTCCCGGCAATATCCGCGAGCTGCGGAACCTCATTGAGCGCGCGTGTATCCTATCGAGCAGCACCGAGATCGCCGCCGATAACTTTCCGGTAGCAGATCGACCTCGCGCTATACCTTTAGCATCAACGCGTTCCACCCCAGAGCAGCTTGCGGAGATGGTTCCCGAGACAGTCGATTTGCGCGCATTTATGACGGCACTCGAAAAAGCATTGATCCAACGCGCACTCAAAGCCAGTAGCGGCGCGCAGGCCGAAGCTGCACGACGGCTCGGCCTGTCGCGCAGCGACGTGTCCTATAAGCTGGGAAAACACAACATCAGAAGCGATATGAGCTGAGGTCGATATGCATGGCAGGTATGGCTGCACCCTTTTCGAGGCTCTGGATTCTGTAAGGAGAACTTTCGTTAGTAATGATTAGTGACTCGCTTTGCCCTCGGATCCCTTCTATCGGATGCGCCCTGCCGCAGAACTGTTACCCCAGGACGTCATCTCCGCCGCGCTCTGGAATGAATGGGGGCAACGATGAAAGCCGCGCCCGTTTCGAGCGGCTCCATCGATCGGTCGGGGCCCGTAAACGTCATCTCGCGTTGCCGATGGAGCGCTATCGGGAACTCGATTCGTTTGCCAAGACGAACGACAAATGGATTGAGCGCGCGACCGAACTCGGCATGCAAGCCGCGGAGTCCCCGCTGGCGCAAGCTGGATTAGTCGCAACGGATGTCGATCACATCTTCTTCACCACCGTCACCGGTATCGCATCGCCGAGCATCGACGCCAAGCTGGTCAATCGCATGTCGATGCGGACCGACATCAAGCGCACGCCGATCTTCGGCCTCGGATGCGGCGGTGGAACCGCCGCGCCGCGGCGGTGGTGCTCACCGGCGGTGCGCAGGTAAGGGATCATCCGGCGCCACGGGTAGTCGCCTCGCGCTCGATGTTTTCCCCGATACCGAAGAGATGATGGGATGGCGCGTAACGGACAACGGCTTCCGAATCGTGCTGTCCGCAGGCGTGCCGGATCTGGTGCGCCACAAGCTTCGCACCAGGGTGGATTCGTTCCTCGGCCAACATGGCATTGGCCGCGGCCATAACCCATTGGCCCGCGCACACCGGCGGGCTCAAAGTATTGCAGGCGATGGAGGCGGCGCTGGAGCTTCCACGTTGTGCGCTGGCGGAATCGTGGATGTCTCTCGCGTCCATCGGAAATCTTTTCTCAGCCTCCGTGCTTTACGTCGCGGCCGATTTTATAGAATCCAAAACCGCGCGCCGCGGTGACTATGGGTTACTGCTCGCGCTCGGACCGGGATTCTGCGGGGAGTTGGTGCTGCTCCGATGGTAAGCAGAAGCCCGGCTATACAACTGTCGCAACCAGCTTCGAAAACGTGGAACCTTATGATCGTACGCGGAGGTCCCGCCGGAATGGCGGTTGCGATCGTAGCCGCCGAGCAGGGCCTTTCGGTGATCGTGCTGGAACGGCGCGAGTTTCCTTCTGGCCTTGCCCCCTCCAAGTATCCCAGCGATAGGTTAGTGTCTGCCGGAAGGGA
>VFSW01009018.1_pt1 | contig 14263 bp, 16 predicted proteins | sample 5358111 | NCBI WGS metagenome assembly VFSW01 (sample SAMN11554181, study PRJNA540505) | mine drainage metagenome | isolation source: sediment from site ElyBrook_90M | place: USA: Ely Copper Mine, Vershire, VT | collected 2017
CTCCGGTGGTTGCCTCATACCCGCAACGCCGATCCGAGCGGGCGGCTCACCGGACAGCCCGCTCGCTTCATTTGCAGTGGCCGCCGGTGCAACCTTCCGGAGGTTGCACCGGGTATCGACTATTACTTTCCAGCTTCTACGGCCTGCGCCTTTGTATCTCCGACTGCGATCAGGAACGATTGGGCTGCGGCTGGTGGCGCTACTTCACCCAGCAGTACGGCCCGGGTCGGGATATTAGGCCCGTAGATGGCATCCATGGAATCATCGTCGCGGCGAATCGACGCACCGTTCAAGGTAAGTCCAGCAAATGCTCCCTTGGCGCGAGAGTAGGTCAGCATCTCTGTTTCCAGCTTCCAATCGGTGTCGGCGGAAATATGACGTCCTACCGGCCCGGCTGCCGCAGAGGCGTCCGCTCCGACTTCGAACTTGCTTGAAAGCAACCGCTGCATGCCTTTGTCGCCCTGGATAATCATGACCAGATCCACGCCTTCGAGACCTATCTGCAATCCCCAGTTCCCTCCCGTGATAGCGAAGAACGCTGGTGCGCTCCATCCCTCGGCGGTTCGGCATGTAGCTACGCCTCTGCCATTCTCCGCACCAAACCCGAGGCCACCCCTACTAACTAAACGCTTGCTCGCAGCCGAGTATATCCGTAACTCTAGCCAACAGGTCTTCCGGTAGGACTGGCTTGGCCAAGAGATCGAGTGAATGCCCACACGACGACCGAGCGGCCTCTACGAGATCCTTAGTTCCAGCATGACCAGAAATGAGAAGAATCTTGATGTCAGAATGCAACTTACAGACTTGTACCGCAAAGTCGACTCCATTCATAACTGGCATCATGACGTCCGAGATGATCAGGTCCGGACGTTGCTTTGCCACCATGATGAGTGCCTCCGCTGCGCTGTACGTGGCTGCGCTCTTATAGCCAGCTCTCTCCAGAATCAAGGCGAGAGTGTCGGCGATCGCATGCTCATCATCCACCACCAAAATCGACCGCGCAGCTAGCTCTGTCATTCGGCCCTTCGTTCCGTGCCTCGCCGATCCATCGGCAGCCAGATCGTAACGACTGTTCCCTTGCCCAACCCGCTTCTGAGCCGCAGCCTGCCTTCGTGTTTCTTTACCAGTTCGCTGGTCACCCATAGTCCGAGCCCGGTGCCGATCGACTGCTTCGTGGTAAAAAACGGCTCAAAGATCCGCTTCAGGTTCTCCGCCGCTATACCCTCGCCATCATCAGCAATTGTTATTCGAACCATACGGCGATGTCCGTGTACGGCTTGTGGTCCGAACAGGCGCAAATACAGTCTTCCTCCTTGTGGGAGTGCGTCAAGGCTATTTGCGATGAGGTTGGATGCGATTTGGCGAATCTCCCCTTCAATAGCACGGATGCCTGTGCTGCACCGATAGCTACGCAGCACCGTTATATCCTTGTTTCTCAAGCGCGGTCCATAAATATCCAAGACACTATCGAAAACTTCAGCGAGATCCACTGCGGTTGGATTACCCACTTCTCGGAAAAATCCAAGCGTCTGTTTGGTGATGTGAGCCACTCGGCCCAATTCCTGTTCGGCAAGGGCAAGGTGGCTCTTTACACATTCCGGAAGGGCTGGGTCTGTCCTCACTAGGAACAGGGCATTTAGTGCAGCGGAAAGTGGATTATTAATCTCGTGAGCAATGGTGGCTGCCATCCGCCCAACAGAGGCCAGTTTTTCGCTTCGGATCAGCGCATCTTCCACCAGCTTGCGCGCGGTGTTGTCGGTGCCAATCAACAGATAGCCAATGATGGCGTTCTGCGCGTCGCGGAGCGCTGTGACCGACACCATTGCAGGGAACCGGCTCCCATCCTTGCGGACATAGGTTAGCGCGTAGATGTCTTCGATCCCGCGCGAGGCCTTGAAGACCAGTGCCTCAAACCCAGGCTTAATTGGGGTTCGGAGTTCGTGGCTCAAGGCTTTGGCGCGCGCTATGACTTCCCGCGGATCGGAAATGTTTGCTGGCGTGATCTTGTTCATCACCTCGGCGGCCGTGTAGCCCAGCATTCGTTCGGCCCCGACGTTGAAGATCTGAATGATGCCGTTCGCATCCGTGGCGATACTGGAGAAGTTGGCGCTATTGAAAATCGCCCTCTGCAAAGCGCCCGCCTTGAACAGCGCCTCTTCCGCCAGCTTGCGCGCGGTGTTGTCGGTGCCAATCAACAGATAACCGAGGATCGCGTCCTGGGCGTCGCGCAACGCCGTGACCGACACCATCGCTGGGAACCGGCTCCCATCCTTGCGGACGTAGGTTAGCTCGTAGATGTCCTCGATCCCGCGCGAGGCCTTGAAGACCAATGCCTCGAACCCAGGTTTAATTGGGGTTCCGAGTTCGATGCTCAGTGCTTGGGCGCGCGCTACGACCTCCTGCGGATCGGAGATTTCGGCTGGTGTAATCTTGTTCATCACTTCTGCAGCCGTGTACCCCATCATGCGCTCGGCACCGACGTTGAAAATCTGAATGATCCCATTCGCATCGGTGGCGATGCTGGAGAAATTTGCGCTATCGAAGATCGCTCTCTGCAGAGCGCCCGCCCTGTACAGAGCCTCTTCCGCTAGCTTGCGTGCGGAGTTGTCAGTGCCGATCAATAGATAGCCGAGAATAGTTTCCTGGGCATCGCGCAGCGCAGTGACGGACACCATCGCTGGGAACCGGCTCCCATCCTTACGAACATAGGTTAGCTCGTAGATATCCTCGATCCCACGTGATGCCTTGAAGACCAAGGCATCAAAGCCAGGCTCAATTGGAGTTCCGAGTTCGTGGCTCAATGCCTTGGCGCGCGCGATTACTTCCTGCGGATCGGAGATGTCGGCTGGCGTGACTTTGTTCATCACTTCGGCGGCAGTGTAGCCTAGCATTCGTTCGGCCCCAACGTTGAAGATCTGAATGATTCCGTTCGCATCGGTAGCAATACTCGAGAAATTTGCGCTATCGAAGATCGCCCTCTGCAAAGCGCCCGCCCTGAACAGAGCCTCCTCCGCTAACTTGCGCGCTGAATTGTCTGTGCCGATCAACAAATAGCCGATGATGGCTTGCTGCGCGTCGCGTAGAGCGGTCACCGACACCATCGCCGGGAACCGGCTTCCGTCCTTGCGAACGTAGGTTAGCTCATAGATGTCCTCAATCCCGCGCGAGGCCTTGAAGACCAATGCTTCAAAGCCAGGTCTAATTGAAATTCCGAGCTCAAGGCTCAATGCTTTCGCGCGGGCGATTACTTCCTGCGGATCAGAGATGTCGGCTGGCGTGACTTTGTTCATCACTTCGGCGGCAGTGTAGCCTAACATTCGTTCGGCCCCCACGTTGAAGATCTGAATGACACCGCTCGCATCCGTGGCAATGCTGGAGAAGTTCGCACTGTCGAAGATCGCCCTCTGTAAGGCGCCCGCCCTGAATAGAGCCTCTTCCGCTAGCTTGCGCGCGGAGTTATCGGTGCCGATCAACAGATAGCCGATGATGGCGTGCTGCGTGTCGCGCAACGCCGTCACCGACACCACTGCTGGGAACCGGCTTCCATCCTTGCGGACGTAGGTTAGCTCGTAGATATCCTCGATCCGGCGCGATGCCTTGAAGACCAATGCCTCAAAGCCTGGTCTAATTGGGGTTCCGAGTTCGAGGCTCAATGCTTTGGCGCGTTCTATCACTTCCTGCGGATCGGAAATGTCGGCCGGCGTGATCTTGTTCATCACTTCGGCGGCCGTGTAGCCCAGCATCCGTTCGGCCCCGACGTTGAAGATCTGAATGATTCCGTTCGCATCCGTGGCGATACTCGAAAAGTTTGCGCTATTGAAAATCGCCCTCTGCAAAGCGCCCGCCTTGAACAGAACCTCCTCCGCAAGCTTGCGCTCGGTGACATCACTAGCGGCGCCCACCCATTCGATGATTTTGCCGTCCGCATCCAGCAGAGGGACCGCACGCGAGAACGTCCAGCCCCAGCTGCCGTCCACGCGCAGGATCCGGTGTTCCATTTCGAATATGTTCTGGTTCCGGATGGCCTCGTTGACGACCGCCATTACTTGCGCCCGATCATCCGGGTGAATGTATTCCTGCAGCCAAGCGCGGCTTGGCGCTTCCGTGTCAGCGATAAACTCCCTGCCACGTAGCTGGCTCATCTCGCTCCAATCCGCGCTCATGCGATACATTACGTCCGAACTGGCCATATGCAAGCGTTCCTCGCACTCACGCAGCGCCTCGGCCTGCTTGCGCCCGGTGACGTCACGGAGGATCACCGTGTATAGGGTCTCCCCGTCCGTCTGTTGCCGGGAAACGGTGGCTTCGATAGGAAACTTTTCGCCGTTGAAGCGGACAGCCGTTAGAAGGTCCGGCGCACTCATGGAACGAGTGGCTGCGCCCTCAAACCATCGGGCGTGCTCGTAATGTATCTCGGGTAAGGATCTGGGGATAAAACGGTCGAGAGTAGAACCGATCGCTTCCAATGTCGGACACTGAAAGATACTTTCAGCCGCTGGATTAAACATGACGATGCGCTGCTGAGCGTCCACCGAAATCACCGCATCCATCGCGGTGCTGATAATACTTTGCAATTTGGCCTGAGCGGACTTCAGAACCTCTTCCGCCCGCCTGCTCTCCGTGATGTCGCGGTTCGTCTCCAGTACCCGTTCGACGCCATTGGCATCGACGATCAGCTGATGTCGGGACGCAACCGTCACTTCACGGCCATTCTTGGTGATGTGGCGCAGTTCACCTTCCCAACTGCCGCACTCGCGCAGCTTCGCCTCAATCTCGCGCCACGACGCAGGATGGGCTGTCCTGAGTAATTCGTGCGTATCTCGGCCCAGCGCTTCGCTCTCGCTGTAGCCATAGAGCTGTTCCGCACCACGGTTCCAGCTCTCAATGCCTCCCCCGAACCGCCACACGAGAATGGCATCCAAGGAGATCCACAGCATTTCAGCTTGGCGCTGCGTCGCCTCTTCCACTTGCTTACGCGCAGTGATGTCTCCCATGTGCCCCCGCAAGCCTGCCTACTGCGCATGTTACGCCAAAGTTGTCACATACATCACTTCTTTGTGTGATACGGTCAATGAAGTCCGTCCCAAGGCAAGCAGGACCGTTCGGGTGTCCTTCTCCAACTTCATCTCTTCTCAATTCTCACGCATCCGCGTTGAGCGTCGTTCCCTCATTGAGGAAGTGTAATTCACAGCCCCGCAAGCATCTCTTACGAATGACACCACTGCTTGGCAATCGCCGATTCCCTTCCCTCCACGGTTCCACCGTGTGGAATCTCGTCTTTACCAGCTCCCTCAACAGTACGAGCCACAAGTAAAATCAGCACTGCCTTAACCATGCCGATGGTCTGCCCGCGGCTGCTCGGCACGGAACTCGTCATAGAAGACTGCATGGCGACTTCAAGATGCTCAGGGTGGAACGTGTTCCCTTCCCTTCCGCAAGAAATATTCCCGGGCGCTGTCATTCTGACATCTTCATCAAAAGCAAGATGGTGATCGAACTAAATTGCTGTCATTAGTATCCGGGAACATGGAGTGAAGGATGCCAGTAACTGGTCGAGGCTATACTCAACGGTCGGCGGCAGCTTTAGTCTGCTCAGACCGCTCCAATTCCTCGAACGCCTGCCTGAGATCTTCCTTGACAGGATCGGCCGCGAATGACGTCTCAAGGACTGGCTCAAACTGGGTGGCGAACTCCTCGAACTGGTGTTCCAGAACCTGAGCAAGCGAGTGAAGAGAGCCTGCCAGTTCCTCCATCGTATTGAAGGAGATTACCAGCTCGCCGGTGCGCGCAGTGATGTTCGCGGGCATTGTCTCCACGATCCGACACTCCCGAGCAATTGATGGTCCGCTCCCAAGAGTAGGAGCGTGCGGTACAGCTCCGCCGCAATTCTTCTTGTCATGCTGCTGCCTCCTTTATGTTGATGCCAATAGGATTTCCTTGGGTTGGTTCGACCGAATTGGGCAGACTTTCTCGTTGGTGACTCCGACGGCGACACCCTCCATTTACAGGTGCTAGTCTCATCTCTTCAACTGCCCATCCTTTGCTGAGGATCCGCGAGGGTCTATCGGGACGCAATTCGGCCCGGCACCATCACCCGATGATTGTTATGTTAGCTGATCGGGCGACATGGAAGACCCGGAGAAAACCTGCACCTGCATAGATGTCGATCGGCCCCGATTGCACTGTGAGAGCGCCGGCCGGACACCTATCCCCGAAGAACATGAATGCCAATCCTGTGCCACCAAGACGCGGACGCCAGCTGATGCCGTTGAGCGTGGGTAGGCTCGAGTGCAGAAACCGCGCCCATGTGCGCGTGTTGGGATACTCGCTAGGTGGCGTATGAATCAACTCGCTTTCTTGGATGGAGGACCTGCGGCTGGGCACAGCAAGCTGGCGGAGTTGGGGGTTTGTGAGTTCGAGCACAAACAAGTCGTTCTGGACCTTGAGTTCGCTATAGCAGGACTCTCTCAAGTCCAATCTGGAATACGTCGGAGATGGAATATGCTCGACCTGATGGAAGACGCTCTCTAGTGCCGCAGCACTAAAAGTATCGGCAGCATACAGGGTTGGAATGTTGGTGGCCGGGGCTCCCGGAAACGGATTGAAGCGGGCACCGTGTTCCTCCACCTCTATGCGCTTGCCCGTATTGGGGTGATATACATTCGCCGCACGCGCTTTGCTATGAAAGCGCGTGAGCATCGTCCCAGCCTTCAGGATCGAGGTCTGCACATTGAGCGCAGAATTGGCTGAGGCCAGTGCTGGTGGACACTTAATAGGCATCGGCAGGGTGAGCGGCGGCTTGAGCGAGCGAAACGAGGCGCTCTGAATCGGTCTTGAGCAATTCCATAGGCTTCCGCCCACCGATGTTCGGGTTCGGAGTGGAAAAGAAATAAGCAAGGTCCCAACCGGTCGCATAGGTGGGATACGCTAGAATTACCTGACCGACTGCGCGCAGCGGCTCTCCATTCTTGAACTGGAAACGGGGATACCAGTATTGCCCCTCATATTTCACAGAAAAGATCTTCTTCTCTCGCACCCAACGGGAGGCGAGCGCCCCGCGATTCTTGGCCCTGCTTGTGCTTTGGTCCGCAACCTCCTTTGCGGTCCAGCATAGGTGATTTTTAATGAACTGGCTTCGCCATTTCAAAGTGTCGCGGTCGATGATCTCCTGAACGTCAATCTCGTTGAAGGTGTCTTTGACGAAGTTCTCCCAACCGCGGAGCGGTTCATTGCTCGTATTCTCCGTCTCCTCTACCTGCACGATAAGCTGCATGTTTCGGTAACGTTCGGGAAGGTGAGGCAGTCCGAGGTCATCCAGCAAAAAGGTATCGAGATGCGCTGTATTGATGTAGACACCAGGCGATGGCTTTGCCTCCTGCCTGAGGGCACTCACTGCGGCTTTGCCGGCGAAGACCTTTACGCTGTAGCAAACCTCATTGTGTTCGAGCACACCGACGCGATCGTTCACCTTTCCTCTGACGCCAACGATGTCGATGTCCATCTTCGAGAGTACGTTCCATCCTTTGAGATAGGCTTGGACAAACCTGCCAGTTGCGCTAAGGATGTTGGTTGCGGGTCTTCTCTTCGCAGTATGGTAGATTACGACGCCATAAGCCGCCTTGTAATTGGCGCGTTCCGGTGAGACCGCCGCAATGAGCTTGTCCATCGCATGGCGAACGTCGAGGGTATGGATACCCGAAGGCTCAAGGAGGGCTGCGGAGGATGTAAACAACTCGGCCATAGTGACACCTGTAATGATTTCCATGATACTCGTGATTTACATGAAGTCAAGTCACGCGTTAACTACAAGCTGGACAGACATTCAAGTTTGTCGGGATGCCGTCCGCAGCCACCGGCTAGCTGATGTCGGCTACTTTGCTGACCGCCTCGCCGCCGAACTTCTGCTCATCGTTGACATAGCGGGCGGTGGTGTCGAGCTTGTCGTGACCGAGCAGGAACTGAATCTGTTTCAGCGGAGCTTTGGCGTCGTAGTAGATGCGGGCGCAGGAGCGGCGTGGCGGGTCACCTTGCCGCGGCTCATCACCAGGTCGTAGCCGCCAGCGTCGCCAGCCAATCCACTGGTGACTGACCCGATGATCCTGCCTTCGCCATCCCTGACGCGTTCGACGCTTCTCACAAGTCAACTCCCCGTCTCGGCCTGGCATGGCTGGTGTTCTCACTCATCCACTTCAGGAACTCGGATGTGATGCTGTTGGCGCTGCGGTAGGTAGCCTGCTTGATACTGCCCGATGCGATTCGCAGCTCCATGTGCGCTAGATAGGCTTTCTGGGCTGCTTCCAGCGCCATTTGAGTACCAGTGTCCGTTTTTTCTGCTGCGGGAGCGGGAGCCGCCGCCGTGGTGCCCTTCTGTGCATTGAGCAACTTCAGTTTTTCCACCGCAAACTGGGCATTGTTTCCGGCTGGAATCCATTGTCCGTTTTGGTTGAAGTAGTATTTGCCTTCGGGATGCACTTCCACCGCTCCGGCGGTATTGAGCACGGCCTGCGGAATGACCTTCCCGTTCCCGCCACGGGCGGGCTTTTTGTAGCGCCACCCGGCTTCCGTTTTCACATAGAGATAGAGACTCGCTTTCGGCATATTTCCCTCTCTGTCTGATACTGCTTTCAGCCGTCTCCCTTCCTAAAAAAGTCCTTTAGGATGGGCGGCTTCCTAGCAGTTCTGAATTTCGGGAAATCCTAATGCGTCTTAGGAAGAGCTTAACTGGTTGAAATCAAATGACTTCAAACGGCTTTATGAGATGCTCTTCTTGTTATTGATTCTGCGAGTCGGCGCACGGACTCAGTGGGCACGGTGTAGGGTTGCGGTATCAAGCTTTGGATTGTCTGCGCCCGTATGTGCCATTGCGGCAGCCTGCGCTCGTGACGCAAGCTGATGTCGGCGACCTTGCTGACTGCTTCCCCGCCAAACTTCTGCTCATCGTTGACGTAACGGGCGGTGGTGTCGAGCTTGTCGTGGCCCAATAGAGACTGAATCTGTTTGAGCGGCGCCTGGGCGTCGTAGTAGATGCGGGCGCACGAACGGCGGGCGTCGTGGGGGGCGAAGTTGGAGTGGCCGACCTGGGCGGCGTAGTGGCGGACGATCTGCCAGATTGCCGACTCGGGATATGGCATCGGGCAAGCGTTGACAATAGGAAGTTTGGACGAGAATGCACAAGTCATAAATTACGTAAATACACGCTACGTGAAGGTGCGCTTGGAGCAGGTCGCTGGCCAACTCTCTCAAATGGCCCATCTTGTATCAAATCGTTGCCATACCCCACCATGACAAAACAAGTCAGCTAGCGCATTGATCTAATTCTGTCCGACATGCTGAAGAACTTTTCTTTCTAGGCTTCAGGGAATGGGTTTGTTGCTCCGCGAGAAGTAGCCTCAGCTCTTCGATTTACAGCAGGAATCACGTACAGGTGATCCAGGATGTACTTGACGGGCGCTTCGAGGTATGGAACATCCTCGGGAAGCAGGTCACCGAGATCGGAATGCGCCGCTATGTTGCGCAATCCTACTGCGCCTCCAATAGGCGTCAACTTCTCCTTCTTAGCCAATACTGCCAACCGTACGCCGAGAAAGAGTGGCTTCCCATCCGGCTTCTTTTTCGGAATATTTCTATCGGTGCAGATAGCATCCAAAACGCGCCCCAACAACGCCGCATATCCGTTCGGATTTCGTCGTCGCTCTTTCAGGGCGTTGCCATATTCCTTCGCAATCTTCTGCGGCAATCCGTCGGGGACAATAATCGGTTCGGGGTATAGAAGTTCCATCTCCTCCGGCACACCGTCATGCGTGAAGACCCGGTCGAAGCTGGCCCGCTTGCAAATGGGGCACATAAGCATCCGGTGGACCCATCCACGCTCGACGGAGTTCTCCAGAGTTCCCCAAGCTATCTTCTCCTCCCACTCGTAAGTCACAACTTGCGAGAAGTCGTGAGCGACAACCGTAAACTTCGTAGTGTTGCCACAGTAGCCGCATACAATCGGTCCGACCTCGTACGGTTCAGGCATTGTGCACCTCGGAATCTAATTCAGAACTGTTTCACCATGTGAATGCGAGAGAACTCACACTGATCAGAAGGGCGCATAGCCGTGCTGTTCAGGTGTCAGCGTGGCATCAATTAGCAGTAGAAACTGCATGCAGGCCGCGGTGCTGTTGATTGCACGGTTGTCTACTGCGGCCGTAAACCGCTGTCGAGCAGCGTCCATGGCCTGTACCTGCTCAGGGCGCAATCGTCCGGACAGGCGGTCCGTGTTCAGAGCTTTGAGGAACGAGACGTGAAGTGCCCGCCACCCGTCGTGCGTGTTGGGTACGCCATCAAGGCCGCGCAGAACCTTTGCCGTTTCGGTTCCGAAAAATTCGTCCATTTCGCTGTCCACCGCATCAAGGACCCCGGTTTGTCCACAAAAGAAGCACGGCCAGTTGAACAACGTGCCGGTTCCCTCGCAAAAATTGCACTTTGCTTTCTTTCTCATGTCGCAACCCTGTTCCATAGGACCTCGTGATCCATCAATTCTGCGAGGTTATGTTTTCGGAGTCAACCAGCAACCGCGAACGTAGTGATTCAGGAGCCCCGGCGAGCCGGATTGAAGTTGAGCTGTTAATTGAAGGAGGATCAACTGTTCTGGAGGGCATGCAATCTCGCATGAAAACTGCCGCACGATTGCCCTGGAATGTGACAAATCAACGCACAAATCTTGATCGATACTTTGATTTCGAGCTCTGGTGTCGCGCTGTACTTAATCGCGAGACATGCAGTTGAATCTTTTCAGTAACTTGCGCACTGCACTTAATCAGGAGACGCTGCAGTTGACCTAGAGATTGCTGCAGTATGCGCGCCGGAGCAAAAATAGGCCACAGTGCGCCGCGTGAGCGGTGCTCTGCGGCGGAGTAAAAGTAGTCCGCCGGATTTCAGTTTTGTGAGCTGGATTGCGAAAGCAGAGTAGCTCATGAGACACCGGAGGGATGTTCAGGGTGGAGATCTATGGGCGGGTTCGGCGAGCGGTATTGGTGGAGGGACGCAGTCAACGGGCAGTTGCGCGCGAGTTTGGCTTAGCGCGCATCACGGTGCAGAAGATGCTGCGTTACGCGGTGCCTCCCGGCTACCAGCGGCAGCAGGCGGTGAAGCGGCCCAAACTGGGGCCGTGGGTGGGCGTCATCGACGCCATTCTGGACGAAGATAAAAGCACGCCGCCTAAGCAGCGGCACACCGCCAAGCGGATCTTCGAGCGGTTGCGCGAGGAGCACGGGTTCACGGGCGGCTACACCATCGTGAAGGATTACGTTCACACGGCGAAGCTGCGGTCGCGCGAGATGTTCGTTCCCTTGAGGCACGCGCCGGGCGAGGCACAGGCCGACTTCGGCGAGGCTTGGGTGGTTATGGCCGGCGTGAAGCTGAAGGCGCACTTCCTGGCGATGGACCTTCCACACTCGGATGATTGTTTCGTGATCGCTTTTCCTGCCGAGACGACGGAGGCGTTTCTGGAAGGCCACGTACGCGCCTTTGACTACTTCGGCGCGGTTCCCACGCGGATTCTTTACGACAACACGAAGATCGCGGTGGCCCGTATTCTGGGCGGAGAGGAGCGAGTAAAGACGCGAGCCTTCTCCGAGTTGCAGAGCCATTATCTCTTCGCCGATAAGTTCGGCCGCCCGGCCAAGGGCAACGACAAGGGTAAGGTCGAGGGCTTGGTCGGCTACGCGCGGCGCAACTTCATGGTTCCCATTCCGCACTTCAACAGCTGGGATGAGTTGAACGCGCATCTGGAGGCAGAGTGCAGGAAGCGCCGCCAGCGACGGCTGCGCGGACACAGCGAGACGATTGGCGAAGAGAGCATGCAAAGTTGTGGGGTGATCACGCTGACGCCGCCACCTGGAGCCCATCCGCAATTGGCCGAAAGGCTTTGTGCCAATATCGGAATGCATCCTCCAAGGTGCCGTTCAGCACATGAATGCGAACGTTGAGGAAGCTCTGGACGGTATGCCGATTCCATCTCATCTGTTGCTTTTTCACCATCCGTTTCGCGACAATCTCGTTGACTGCTGACTCGACGAATCCGGTTGAAATTCGCTGTCCGGCACGATAACGCTTGCCGTAATTTGGCATAGAATCGGCGTTGAGCTCCAGGTAGCGGATCATTTCCGAAAGCGCGTACTCCAACTTCTTTACAGAGGGTATGTCGTCAAAACACCAGGCCCCTGCCCAAGCCCGAAGTCGCGCTAGGCAAATAAGTCCCCGTTCGAATTGGCCATTCCAGAAACGCCACTTTGCTCGGTCGAGTTCGGCTAACGCATGGCTGCGAATTCCGACGTCAGCCACAGCGTTTGCGCCTTTCGCGAGCTGCTGAAGATTCGTAAATTTCATAGCGATGTGGAACCAGTCAAGCACGTGCTCGATGTTCGGCGCAACTTGCCGGTGAATTGCTCGCAAGCCGGCGTCCCCATCTGTAAGGAAGGCAATCGAAGTGTTTTCAGTGACTCCGCACTGCCGGAGCGCGAGGCTGACAGCCCTCTTCGCTTCGAAACCTCCATTCCGCACGAATGCAAAACGGGTAGCATTCCCATCGCAATCAAGCGCCTTACCGACCACGATCTCAAAGTTGCGCTCCGGTTGCTGGTGCCGGTTTCTGACGTACCCTCCATCCAAACCCACGACCAATTCCTTACACGGATCGTTCGACAAACTGGCGGCGAGGACTTCCGCCGACTTGTGAAGCAGCCTCCCCACCCGCATAGTCCGGTTGCGAACGGTACTGGCAGTCGCCTTAGCGGACAAAGGCAAGAGTTCCCCGAGGAAGTCCACCACCTTGCCAAACGGCAATAACGCAGCCATCTTGGCTGTGAGATAGCGCAGCTCGGGCGTGACCGGATTCTTGTTTGTGAACAGCGTTGAAAAACTGTGCGTCTGCGATCCTGTGCAGGAGCATCCCATCACGCGCCGGACGCGCACGCCAACCTCGCCGTATACGGATCGTAGGGTGGACTTGTAATAACCCTTGGTGCGGAGCTTCTTTCCGCACCGGCAACACAATCGAATGCTGGCACCATGCTGTTGAATCTGTGCCGTGATGATTTGCTTCTGTAGGCTCGCCAGAATGACTTTGCCCTCATCTATCGTCAAGCCGATGGAGGCGGGAGAACTCAAGTCCGGGCGCTCAAATGTTGCAATCTCGTGTTCAACAGGTCTACCGGGAACCACCTCAGCAACCAGCTTCAATGTCCATTTCATCCAGCCAGCTTACGCCACCCCACAACTTTGCATGCTCTCCGAACCCACCGCGCAGGACGTTGATCGGCGGGCACCACCAATTGCAGCGGGCCGTGTTCTTCGTCGATAGGCTTGCCGTCCAGCGAGTCGGCCACCAGAACCTGATTCTGCCGAAACATCGGGTCGATCTCTACCGGCACCAGCACGACTTCGTATCCGTCCTTTGCGATGATGACGATGTAGTCGCGCATCTCTGGGCCGCGCAGTTTCGCACCGGCAGGGACTCCAACCTGATCCAGCAGCGCGCGCAACGGCACTCCCTCGTACTTCTCCAGCTTCTTTGTATGTGGATTTGTCACGTTCAACGTATGATGCTGCAGCTTTTGAAACTCGGACTGTGAGATCGACTTCTGCGCGCCGCCCTCCACTTCTAATGCAAGCTGCGCCATCAGCACAACACTCGACAGCATTGTCACCGCCGTGATTAACAGGCACTTTACGATTCGCTGCATTCGTAGCTCCGTTCTATAGACAGCTGTTCCCATATGATTAAGAGCACTCGCCTCACACCGAGCGATTATCGCTTTTCAGAGCTATCGCTACAACCCTGTGATCTATCCTCGTATCGCCTTCAAATGGGCGCAAGCAGAGAACGGAGCAAAGGAGTCGCAGGTGCGTTGTAAAGCTCGATCCAAGTGCCCTGCTGCACGATCTTTCCGCGCTCAAGCGCAATGACCAGTTCGGGACACAACCGGTTGAGTACCTCGGCTTGGCGATCGACCGCGATCATGCTGAACCCCACAGTCTGGCTCCAATAGATAAGATCATCAATCAGTTCACGGACTAACCGCCGGTCCAAACCTGCAAATGGTTCGTCCAGCAAGACCAGCGGTGGCTTGCGCGCCAGCATCCGCGCCAAACTCACACGACGTGCCTGCCCTCCAGAGATCAATGACGCCGGAGCTGACCACAGCGCACCCAGATGCAGACGTTCGCATAAGGTTTTGATCCACTCATTCTGTTAGCTATTTGCGGCAGCCTCTTTGGG
>VFSW01009019.1_pt1 | contig 14262 bp, 11 predicted proteins | sample 5358111 | NCBI WGS metagenome assembly VFSW01 (sample SAMN11554181, study PRJNA540505) | mine drainage metagenome | isolation source: sediment from site ElyBrook_90M | place: USA: Ely Copper Mine, Vershire, VT | collected 2017
TGCGGTACATTGCGTCCCTTCCTTGCATGTGAGCGATCAGACCGGCCGCGTACGGGTCATGAGCGATTTTGATTATCGAACGAATAGCTCCTCTAAGCGAGAGTGGTTCGGGGGCATTCATTCCTGGCATTCACCGGAAATTCAGCGGCGATCTGCCATTTCCGTACCTGAGAAGCTACCGGAATCGCCGTTCTGCGAAGTTGCGGTGCAGCACTGTTTGACCTGCAGTTGAACCGACGCGCCGCGAACTCGCGCCTTGAAGACGGCAATTTGATCCTGCACCAGCGTCGCATCCGCGGAAGCGACCGCAGCATCCAGCGCGACCAGGGATTGTTCGGTGGTCAGCAGATCGAGATTGCTGAGTGACCCTGCAAGAAATTGATCGTGCGCGATATCGAACGAGCCATGGATCTTGTCTTGGGCCTCTGCGAGCGACTGCCGGTTGGCGAGCGCCGTGCCGTAGACAGCGAGCGCCTGCTCCGTCTCCTTGAGTGCGTTGAGTACGACGGAGTCGAACGCGGCTGGAATTGCGGAGGCGCCCCTGCGAACGACGGAGGCGGCGGCGCGCGGTGATCGCCACCGCACGCCGCCTAATCCACGTCGTGTCAGTGTCCCCAACCCATCGGAGCGAGCGGGACGCCCGTGGCGGGGTCCAGGATAAGCTTCGGCGCATGGTGCTCGTCGTCGAAGTCGAACATCCCGTCAAGGCTGCCCGCTTTCACATCCGCGGAGTTGCCGCCGATGCGGGCGAGCTTCCAGTTGTCCTCGATGAAGCGCAGGATCGAGGACTGGTCGGTCAGGCGGTGATCGACGAAGTTCTGCTTCGCATACGCCGAGATCACGAGCAGCGGAATGCGTGGACCGTAGCCGCATTGTCCCTGGGTCGTGGTGCCCGCGGCTCCGCAGCTGCTTGAGTCCGCCAGCGCGTCGTCGGAAACCGCCGACTGGTTCACGACCGGGGCGAGCGCGTGATCGTACCACCCGTCCGAATCGTCGTAGTTGATGATGATCGCCGTGTCGCCCCAGTACCGGCTGTTCTCGATCGCGTTCACGACCGATACCACGAAGTGCTGCTCATCGATCGGATCGGAGTATCCCGGGTGCGAGTCCTGATACGCCGCGGCTTTGAGGAAGGTCACCGCCGGCAGCCGGCCCTCTCCGAGCGCCGTCCAGAAAGCGCTCAGGTCATACTGGTGGTGCGTTCCGTCCGAGGAGGTTCCGATCAGTGCCGGATCGGAGGGCAGCGCGTGATGCAGGTTCTGCGTGCTGGCGTAGAACTGGAACGGCTCGTGGTGCGGGATGTAGTCGCCCACGGTCGTCAACAGGTCATCGCCCGCGAGGCCCACATGGTGCGCTCCGCAGATCGCCCGGCCCTTCGAGTCATAGCCGGTCGGCGCGAATCCGCCCTGGAACCAGCCCCAGGTCACGCCTTGGGCGTTGAGCAGATCGCCCACGTTCATGCCCGACATGCTCACCATCGTGGCACCCTGCAGACCGGGGCTCGTCAGCACGCACTCGTCGCCCGCCGGGCGGGCATCGTTGATGAGGGCGCCCGCCATTGCCCCACCGGCGATGAAGCCGCTGGCGCTCGCCCGTTGGCCGTTGGGCTTGGTCGGATACAGAGTTGCGCCGGCGGTCGTGCCGGCGACCAGGTTGATCGCTCCGGGAGCCGAGGGTCCGAAGACCGTGCCGTAGGAGTTGTCGTTCAGCGCGTATGTCTGAGCATAATTCCAGAGGGCCGTGACCGTGTTGCCGTCGAAGTAGCCCATCACGACGCCGCTCCCCTTGCCGTAATCGTTGCACGGGGATGACGGCGAGGAGCCGCTTCCGGTCGACTCGGGGAACTTGTCCATCAAGCCATGATCTGCAGCCAGCTGCTCGGCCGTGTAGCCATGATTCTCATCGCAGGTGACCGATGCCACACCGGTGTCCATCCGGAATGGCTGCGTGGAGTTTGGATTCTGATCGAGCAGCCCGCCGCTGAGCAGGTTATTGACCCGGGGCGTGTCGGGTTTCGCGTGGAACGCCGGCTCGCCGGGGAGATTTACCGCATGGGGATACGTAGCGAAGTAGTGATCGACGGACACGTTCTCGTTGAAGATCACGATGACGTGCTTGATGGGCGTGGCGGTGTCCGCACGATCCGCATTGACATCCGCCGGTCCAGCCGACGCGGTGGTCGCGGCGGCCAGCATCAGCCCGGCAGCCAGAGGGCCGGCGGCCATGCAACGAGCAATTTTCGGGAACATGGGGTCTCCTTGGTCGATTGAGTTCGGGACTTTTTTCGCGCTCCGCTTGCCCTTTGCATCGGCATATGCAGTTCGGCATTCCTAGGTTCCGCGGATGCGGAGTCGGAGCGTACGCGTGAGCTGTTACTGCCCGATGACACGTGGTTTGCTCCGCGCGAGAGGCCCTACCGCACCCTGCCCCTGGGAGCGACGCGTATCAGACCCATCATCCCGCCGTCTTCGTGCTCGAGCAGGTGACAGTGGTAGGGAAAAGTGCCGACCACGTTCGGGTCGCGGAAATCCATGCGCAGCTTGACACTGGGATACACGGAGCTGAGTCCGTCCCAGTACGGAACGTTGATCGTGTCGCGCAGAAAGGGCTCCCGAAGCGGAATGCCGTTGAATTCGATCATCATGAAATGGATCTGATGGATGTGGAACGCATGCAGCTCCTGCGTGCGGTTCTCGATGATCCAGTCCTCCACGTCTCCTTGCCGGGCCACGATGTCCGGCGACTTCGAGCGCGGATCGAACAGCTTCGGCTTCTGCCCATCGACGGTGAGGTAGAAATCGGTGACGCTGGCGGCCTCGTTCGGGTCTCGCCGCTTCTCCGAGAAGTACAGCCTGCGGGTCCGCACCGGCTGCACATCGCCCAGCCAGACGGATCGCGATCGTGGCAGCGGCGGCGAGTCCCCCAACCGTTCGCGTGGCTGCGGTGCTCGGGGATCTGAGAGGATGGTGGCCAGCGGTCGTGTGGGATCGTTCTCGCCGGCGGGCCCTGTGTCGACCATCCGGGTCACCAGGCTCGCAATCGCGTGCGCGGGTGGGCCTTCCGCGATGAGCTCCACGCGCGCGGCCGGCGGGAGCATGACGTGACTCTGCCACAGGACATGATTGGGGTCTGTTCCCCGCGGCCCGATCGGAACCCCGTCGAGCGCGACGACGCCCAGTCTCGCGGGGTGCCGATCGATCAGCAGCTGCAGATCGAGATAGGTAATGGCGGAGGCGTTGAGAATGCGCCACAGCTGGCGCTCCCCGGGCCGAATTGCGATGACCGCCGGCGGATAGCGCGGGTAAGGCACCGGAACGAAATTGATGGATAGATCCTTCGCGGGTTTGCCGCCGCCGGTGCCGGTGTTGAGAATGTCCCCCTCGGCGTCGCGCATCACCAGGGGCGCAGGCATCGAGTCAGTCTGAACCGGCTGCGCAACCGGGTTCAGCAGCTCCTGGTCCCGGATGACGAATACGCGCTCGGGCAATCCGGCGAGCGAAGTATCCGCCCGTTCGATCCCTTCAACGATGAAGACGTAGCAGTAGTGCGGGTGGCCGGTTGCATCGGTGGAATTTCGGTAGCGCAGATCGACGCGCAGAACCCCGTTCGTGCTATGGAGGTCCGGAGGCTCCGCAATCGTGCTGCCCTCGGCCGGCCGCGCGGGACAGCCGGCAGGCGCGTTGCGGGCGGCCAGTGCGCCACCGCAGGGCGCAGCCAGAGTTGCCAGCAGGCAGATGAATATCAACCAGGCTCGAGTCACCGGTGCACTTCGCGGTACCGCCCAATGCCCGACGATTTGCGCAGTGATCTCAGGTCAGGCCACGGCCGGGTCAAGGCACGGAGTATGCGTGCTCAGCCGAGCGGCCGATGTGAAAGTTTCATGACGGTTCGGGACCGGCTGTGGATGAGGCAATACTCGCGCGACTTCGCCGGGAGCCGTTTGCCTTTTCCAATCAGGTCAGTAACCGAATTTAACCGAATTTGTAATCAACCTGTGCATACAGCTGCCGTGGATCGTTCCAGTGAAACCCTCCGAAGGTCAAACTGTTGTCGACCAGCAGATGCCGGTTGGTCACGTTCAGCGCAGTGACGGAGACCGAGAGGTTACTCTCCCAGGCTTTGCCCGCGCTCAAATTCAGCTCCGCGTGTCCGGGCAAATGACTCGGCGCTACGCCAGTGCCGTTGGAGTATCCGGAGCCCACGTACACGTTCGCCGAGACGAAGGCCCGCCACGGCAGGTTCGCATCGAAACCCACATTGGCCGTATTGCGCTGGTCGTGATCGAGTGCGAAAAAGCCGGCCGGGGGACTGAAGTCGGTGAGGCCGCCGCTTATCGCTCCGTAGCCGTCGGCGGTCTGATTCGAATAGGTCACGTGAGCTTGACCGACGCTCCAGAGCTTCGGCGAACGGACGGTGAGCTCGTTACCCTGAATCAGCGCGCCGTCAATCGTCAGCGGCAGAAAGACGTCCGAGTTGCCGATGTTGTTGTGATCGAAGAAGTTCTTCGCGTTGGTATGAAAGTGATCGGCGTCGATGATCCCACCGTTCACCGGGATGGTGAGGCCCGCCTGCCATTCCTCGTCGCGCTCACCGTGCAGCGGCAGGAAGCCAAGATTGCTGCTTTGCGCGTATTCAAGCAGCGGGCCGCTCAGTGTGTTAAGGGGTGGGGCCTGGTAGTACCTTCCCCAAAATCCGCGCAAGATCCAGTCGAGGCCCGGCAATCGTACCGTCGAGCCGATGCGGGGACTCGTGGCGTCCTCGGTCAGCGCACCGGCGAAATGAGTTTGCCGTACGCCGCCTGCAATCTGCAGCCAATCCGACGCCTTGAAGGTATCCTGGATGTAACCCGCGGCCAGCGCTCCGGTGGGGCGCTGGTTCTCATGAGCCGGGGCGTTGCCGCCGTCATTGAAGAGGACATTGAATGACTCTTGGTCTTGCTGGCTAAAGCCGGTCACGCCGACCTGGATGTCGTTTCGAGTCACGTGCCACCGCAAGGCTTCCTGCCCTCCGGCGTAACTCGAAGAGCGTTGATCGGTCGTGGCGACAGGGTAATCGTGCGGGGACCCGTCGAGGTCGGCTCGATTTTGATGGAAAAATAAGGACGTGGTGAGTGTTGCGTCTGCGCTTAGCTTTCGCACCCAGCTTAAGATTGCGAAAGCATCCGTCTCCCGCTGAACGTCGTGCGCGATTTGTCCGGGACTATATGGAATGTCGTAATTATCCCGTCGTGCGGAGAAGACGGCGCGGAGCTGATCCTCCGGGGTTGGATTGAATATCAAGGTGCTGAAGGCAGCATAGCCATCCTCGGAATCGTGAATGATCTGCGCGACCGGCGTCTGAATTCCCAAATCGCTCCGATTGCCGCTGACGCTCGCATAGTAAGCAAATCGATCCGAGTGACTGCCGATGCTCAGGTAGTCGTTCGTTTGTCCATAATTGCCCCCGGCGGCAATGACCTCCGCCTGGTCGTCACGCTCGAATCCGGTGCGGGGCACGACATTGAATATGCCGTAAGTACGATCTCCTTCATCCGCTTCGTAGCTGCCCCGCTCGATCTCCAGATAATCGATGTCCTTGGGATCGATCTGCGGCCCCAAGTTGCTCGCAATATTGGTATTTGGGATTTCGACGCCGTCAACCTCCCAGGTCGTCTGATGGCCGCCACGTACATGCAACTGGTCATGCACGACATACGCGCCGGGAACGAAATCGGTGATCATGGCGAGGTTGTTGGTTTGCTGCGCACCGGGTGTGCGCTCGATGTCCTCGCGGCTCACGATGGTCGTCGGAGTGGCCGTATTGGGCACGGCCGTATCGACGGCGGCGGTCACGGTGATCGGGGCGAGCCCGGTGCCTTTGGCGAGTTGTATGTGCGCAATCGGCGAGGCGCCGCAGGTCACGGTGACGACCTGGGAGGTTGCCGCGAAATCGGTGTGACTGACGGTGAGGACGTAAACGCCCAGCGGCACCGTCATGAACGAGAACTCGCCTCGTGGATCGGTTGTGATGGTCTGCACCCATTCGGAAGCGGCCGCCTTCAGCGCAACTTGCGCCTGAGCGATCGGAGTGTGCTGGGAGTCGTGAACCACCCCACGTACATCACCGACGTCGGCGGCATGGAGCTGCGCCGGCAGCAAAAGAACACCGAGGAGCAAACGCCTTGCGCGGGTCTCGCGCAAGTAATCCACGGATCGCATAGCGGCCTCTGCAATCCGCTGCAACACAATTGACATGAGAATCCCTCCTTGAATCTAAACGAATGGACGCGAGCGCGTGTAAGGCGTCGATCACGCGCGCGCATTCGCTAACGATTGGAAATCAGGCGGGAGAAGGAGGTCCGCGAGGCCGGTGGGCGCGCAGCAGGCGGGTGGCGAGTCGTCCTCGCTCCACGGGGATTTCTACCAACGAGTTTATTGGACCCGCGGGTGCGAAGGCGACGAGATGAGAAAGGGGTCCCAAGGCCGGTGTACTGCCGAAGGGACAATCTTGGAAATCCGCATGACCCCGCGAATGATGGTGATGTTCATGCGGGGAAGGCGCGCCGTTTGCGTAGGCCGGACAGAGTTCCAACAGGAACGGCGTGCCACTCGCCGGCATGAAACCCACGGGGATGTAGGCACGGAAGATGAGCGTGGCCAATAACACGATGGCCAACACATCCGGTCGCCTTGCGTGACGGAACCGCGCTTTCATGACTTCGGGGTCACCATGCCAGAGTAGGCGCCTTTGTTCCAGTAGGCACACTGCGTACGGAGTGTCGTCCAGCGGATGACACGTCCAGTGTGCCGCTGCCGTCGGTTGGGGGGCTCGGGGGCGCCGAAAGGGCGATGTGCCGCCAGCCAGGCTCCTGCGGATGTCCGGCCATCGCGGGTGCTCAAGGCGGTCGCCTACAGCCCTGCCGGCGCGGCGTGGGCAGTGGAGGATCACATGGGCAGTTCTGCTGCGATCAGACGGCCGAGACTGAAGGCCGTTGTCGACAACCGTCGTCGACCGGCGCGCGATCCCGGCTTATTGGCCCGGCGGCTTAATGCCGGAACGTCTTGAACCCCGATGCATGGAATGCGCGCTGCCATAGCCGACCCCTGGAAGTGAGCTCTCCGGCGCCGCCACAACTTCGCCTGCCGGAGTCTCCGTCGCCTCGGATTTCGGTTGAGGCCTGACAGCGCTGCGCATCTCGAGCGGCCGCCCGAAGCATTCTGCATACGCCTCCGCATAGGTCATCGGACCGTCGCGAAAAAGCATGTGTGGCAGCTTTTGGGTGTAGATGGCCACACGGATGCGCTCACGGCGGATGTCGACGCTCAGGCCTTTCAGCAACTCCCCGCCCGTGGAGAACTCCCTAATAAAGTCCATCTCCAGCTCTCGATCGACGTGCTTGAGCATTCCTTTGCATTCGGCCGGCGCCGGCTCGTCGGCGCTCATTAGCGGAGCGCCGCACCCGTGCTGCGGTAAGCGGCACCCGCGCAGGCCGCTTCCGGTGAGATCGCCCCCCCTGCCGCGGGTGAGGCGCGGAACGGGGACTTGCTGCGTTTTTCGACGCAGGTGTCCGCCGGACGCTCTTGCCGCAGGCGCTCAAGCTCGGCACGCGCAATCAGCAATAGCGCTGAGCGATAGTAATCGAGGTCAATCTGCTGAAGAAAGTCCCGCATTATATGGCCGATGCTGGCCGACGCAGTGGCACGCTGTCGGTACGGTAGCGCACTCATAACGAAATACTCCTTCCATCAGAACGCTCAGCCATGCCGTGAATCCCATCGCCGATCATGAAAAATAATGAATATCCGCGCGAGAAAGCCCGCTGCGAGAATCGCGAGCGGCAGCATGAGCCAATACGATACGGTGAGCGCGTAAACCATGGCTACCCACAACACCCCATAGGGAACAAAGGTATCCACAAAGGAGTTCGCGAGCTGCCATCGACCTCGCCAGGCCGAAGGAGTTTGGAACCGCATCACGTTCGCTCTCGATAGTTCCGTTGTGACGGCGGGCTCGAGGGGTGAGATATCGGAAGGCTCAACGATAAAGACCTCCCATTAATCCTGCCATGCGGTTAATCGGCATCGCAGCCCGAGCCCGATTGTCTGGGAACGCGAGCGAGGCTGTCGCCACAGGTCCGGGCGCGGCGCACCTCTTGGCAGAGGCTAGTGATGGAGGATGACGATTAGGCCGAGGATCGTCGCCGCGGTGATGAGCAAGGGGGCTGACTTGTGCCAGAGCTTGACTTTATCCGGAATGTTCAATGCGCGCTCCTTAGAATAAAGATGAAGCGTCAGTGTGGGCGCGCTAGGCCGAGGGTGGTGTGACATAAGGACGGGTTCGACATTCTCGCATTGAGATATGTGCGGAGGTAGCGCCGGAGGCACCCGATGACCCCTGCCCGCTTTCACGGCGGCTATCGACCGAATGAACGGAGCCACGTGGCTGCGGAACGGCCGGTGCTAGTGAACAGCTCGTCGAGCTACCCCGTCCAGCACAGCCAGCGCCGCGCAAGCGTCCCGATGCAGCCCATTCTCATGGAGCGCCGTCACTGCCGCATGTAGCGCAACAACGAGCTCGGCGTGTTCGACGGCCATCCAATTGGCGTCGGACAGGCCGGCGAACTCTGGCGTCACTGCATCCATAGACATACTTCGCACCCTCTGCACTACGGTCTACGCCTTTGCGGACTTGCGCGTGTGTGGCAGTCCACAGTTCGCAGCCGGAGCGGTATGGAGGTTCATGACGCTTGACCGAGCGTTCCGCCGGGGAGCTCGATCCGGGAATCCCGCTGCAATGCGATCGACAAAATAGGTGTTCCGCGACAAACGGAGGTCCCATCCAGCCATCGAATACCTCGGGAATTTTCAGTGCGCGAGCCTCTCAGGCGTCGGCACGCACCAGATATCCAGCAACTCACTACGTCCGCGCAGTTCAAATCGTGGTAGCTGGAGAAATGGCTTCGCTCCCATGTCCGAACCGTCGTCGTCGGTTCTAAGAGCAGCCGCAATTGCGCCGGAGAACAGCACCTCGCCGGCGCGTGCGCGGTCGCAAAGTCGGGCGGCAACGTTAGCCGTGTCACCGATCATGGTCATGACCTGTCTACCTGGCGGCCCGAGAGATCCCATCGCGACTTCGCCGGAATGAACGCCGATACCGATGCCGGTGATGACCGCGAACTCGGTCCGCCATCGAGCCGCTACCGGCGCAAAACTCTGAAGCATCGCGCAAGCGGCGGCGAGGGCTGCGCAGGCGCCCGACCGGGCCGGATCTCGGACCGCAAATCCTGCCATCATGCTGTCGCCGGCCATGTGGAACACTTCGCCGCCGAACGCCGTGGTAACGCGCGCAAGCACAGTGAAGAACTCATCGAGCAGCGACACCACTCGCACGGGCCGCAATCGCTCCGCGAGACCCGTGTATCCCCGCATATCGGCGAACAGCACCGTGGCATGGGTCATCTCCGCAGAGATTCGGGGTACGTGCGCCGCACCTTCTGAGATGACCATCGCCCGATTCCTCGGAACACCCAGCGGGGGTCTCGAGGGCGCGATAACGGGAGGGCTCCGTTCATCCAAGGGCATGCTCCGCAAGTGCAGCAGCAGCCATATCGAGCCGCTGATGGAGCCGGTGGCTTCCGCAGGTCCTGCGTGACGGTGCAGACAAAGTCGGTTCTCCTGAGGATCTATCTCTCGGCGCTGCGACAAACGCAGTGGACCTCAAGACTACACGAGCACCGGGGTTCGCGCTGCAGAACTCTTCGCCCCTGGGGCATCGCCAATTGCAACGCTGGAGGCTTGGAAACTGGCGAATTCTCACCAGGCAATACGGCGCGACCCCTGATCACCCTGAGGCAAGCGCATTGGGAGTGTATATCTCCGTGCGATAACGCACCGACGGCGCACGCTTGCCGGGCTACGCTGTATCCATGGAGCATTAGGTCGGAGGCTCGTTGGATGAGTACCGCTACAACACCTCCTCTCAGGTGCGAGTTCGACAGGTTTCTCTACGCTTCAGTGGGCGACGATACCAACGGCATGCCCCTGACCGTTCTCTCGGCACCGGCGCGAATGGACGTCGACCCGTGGGCGGAAGCCTCGAAACTCACTCAATTGCCGCAGGAGAGCGCAGTCACGCAGCTCGCCTCGTTGCTCGGCGCGCTTCGAAATGCACCCTTGGCGTGCCGGCATCGGGTGCGGGGCCGCCAACGCCCGCCAGGTGACAGTCGCCCGACATCCGCGCCGAAATTACTGCATCAAGCGATCTGTTTCCTTTTTGACGACGGCATAGCATTCACAACAGAGAAGCTCCAACTTCGGCCTGTCAAGGACCTCGATATGCCCGCGCCGGTAGTGGATGATGCCGAGACGCTGCAGCTTACCCGCGGCCTCGGTGACGCCCTCACGCCGCACGCCGAGCATGTTGGCGATCAGTTCCTGGGTCATGTTCAACTGGTTTGATGACAGGCGATCGAGCGACATCAATAGCCAGCGGCTGAGCTGCTGGTCAACCGAGTGATGGCGGTTGCATACGGCAGTCTGTGCCATCTGGGTGATCAGGGCCTGTGTGTAGCGCAGAAGCAGTTCACGAAGCGTGTCATTGCGGTGAAACTCGTCCTTGAGCCGTTGACCCGGCAGACGATGGGCATGGCCCGCACTTTGAACGATCGCGCGGTTGGGGGTCGTGTCGCCACCCATGAAAAGTGCAATGCCGATCAGCCCTTCGTTACCCACGATCGCAATCTCCGCAGAGGAGCCGCCCGCGAGCACATAAAGAAGCGAAATGATGCAATCGGCGGGAAAGTAAATATGGCGCACCACATCGCCGGACTCGAAAATGACTGCGCCCAGCGGCAAATCGATGTACTCGAGGTACGGCAACAGCCGCTCGAGCGCCTCGGCGGGCAGGGCCCTGAGAAGGAGATTCTCAGTGGGATGGTGGAGATCAGCCATCAGGCGCCGGTGTCGCCTTCGTCCCGCTGACCCCGATCAATCCGATCAGGTATCCTCCGCCTGCCGGATCCAGGCAGGCCGAGGCGTGCATGCAGCGAGTCTCCCCGTCCTGCTTCGCCCGCAGGTGCAGGTCGGCGAATGCAGTGGGTGCACCCGCGGTGACGCGCCCGAGCATCGCACGCAGCGTCGACATGCCCTGCGGCGTCAGGAAGCCATCAAACGAACGGCCACGCAGGAGATCGCGCTCGGATCCAAGCAGCGCCGCCCCGGTCTGATTCATCTCGCGCAGCACCGTGTTGCCGTCCACCGTGAAATGGCCAACCGGGGCGCAGTCATAGAGTTGACCCTGTCGATTGAGCCATGTCTCGAGCTCAACGCGCGAGCGGCGCAGCTCCTCGTGTTGGAGGTCCACCTCCACCTGATGCACCTGCAGTTCGTGGAGCAAGGCGAGTGCGTCGGGCGCGGTCGAGGGCGAGGAAGCGAGCTCGAAGAGCACACCGAGAGCGGTCGATGCGTCGGTCCTCTCCCCAGGTCCCTTCAAGTGCGCGACTGCGCGGGAACGAAGAGCGCTCCTGGTGTTCGGCTTGTGATCGGTTGTCGTCATCGTACCACCTCGTTGATCGTGTGATGCTGGCGCGTTTCCATGGGCATCCAAGCTACGTTATGCCTTGCGGAGTCGCGACTCCAGCTGCTTCGCCGCGGTAATGTCGACGAACGTGATCACGGCGCCCTGAATGACGTTGGCGACCGTGCGGTACGGCATGATGCGCACCTTGAACCAATGATCATCGCTCGTCGAGATCTCCTTTTCGCTGAAGGCGAGCGTGCGCAAGGTATCCTTCGCGTCGGCGTCGAGTGCGGGATAATTCAACGTCGTGGTGAGATCGCTGAGTGGGCGCCCGATATCGGCATCCCGCAGATTGATGATCCGTTTGATCTGCTCGGTGAAGCGGCGTACGTTAAGATCCTTGTCCAGGAAGAGCGTGGCGATGTCGGTGCTGTTGAGCAGGTTCTGCATGTCGCTCTGAGCGAGTGCCAGATCGTCGAGCTTGGATTGCAGTTCGACATTGATCGTCTGCAATTCCTCGTTCATCGACTGGGCCTCTTCCTTCGAAGTCGTGAGTTCCTCATTCGCCGACTGCAACTCCTCGTTCGTCGATTGCAGCTCCTCGATCGCCGTCTGCCGTTCCTCTTCGGAGGCGCGCATCGCCTCGCGCAGTGCCTTGAGCTCCTCCTGAGCGCGCATGAGCTCGGCGGCGATCGCAGGATCGATCGCGTCGGCGTGCATTTGGCGTCGCGACCTCTCGACGAGCGGAGCTGCGACCTCCCGAAATACGACGATCACCATGCCCCCGAGCGCCTTCGGCTCGTCGATGGCCTCGACGGTGATTTGGAGCTGTTGTTTCGCATTACCGTCCATGCGAAGGCCGTGCACCTCGACCGTGGTGCGCTCTTTGATGGCGCGCCGCAGCGCGACGGCGAGCTGTGTACGTAGGGCGGGCCGGGCCATGACATGGATATTCCAGTTCGCCTTGCCGGCCGCAGGCTCGAGATACTGTCCCGTGTGTCCGCTGATGTAGAGGATGTCCCCGAGTTCATTCACCAGGACGGCCGCAGGGGAGAATTTCTGCAGCAGCAGCTGATCTGTCAGCGCCTGCAGGTTCGCGGTAGGGGGTAGCTGCAGCGACATGGGCAACTCCGGCGCATGCGCGCGCGATGCAATTCGTCGATGGGCAGGGAAATCGACGGCAGCAAACGCCGCCGCATCGGGGCTGCGCCGGTAAAGTCGGGATTTCGACGACAGAGGCGGAAAGAGATTCTGCGCCGTGCCCACCGACTCCGATACGCCGAGCATCAGCACGCCGCCTGGGAGAAGGCTGTAGTGGAACAGAGGCAGGAGGCTTTTCTGGAGGGCGGCGTTGAAATAAATAAAGACATTGCGACAGAGCAGCAGATCGAGCCGGGTGAACGGCGGGTCCATGATAAAATCGTGCTGGGCGAACAGCACCATGTCGCGGATACGCGGGTCAATCAGGTAACCGTCGCCCTGCGTGCGGAAGAAGCGGGCGAGGCGCTCCGCCGAGACATCCGCGGATATCGAGGCGGGGTAGCGCCCTCGCCGGGCAAATGCAATCGCATCCGCATTGAGATCCGTGGCAAAGATCTGCCACGTGGATGCGCCCGGTCCCGCCCACCGTTCCCTGGCTTCCGTGAAGGCCATCGCGAGCGAGAAGGCCTCCTCACCGGTGGAGCATCCGGCAACCCAGGCACGAAGCCGCCTGTCGGGCCTGGCGCGAGCGAACAGCTCCGGGAGCACGACGGAATTGAGTTCTGCCCAAACGTCCGGATCCCGGAAGAAATTCGTTACCCCGATCAGCATCTCCTTGAAGAGCAGATCGAGTTCCGAGGGGTTTGCGAGCAAGAAGGCTGCGTATTCTGCGATCCTTTTGACGCCGTGTATGGCCATGCGCCGCTCGATGCGACGCCGCAGCGTGCTCTGCTTGTACAGCGTCAGATCGTGTTTGCTGTGCGCACGCAGTAAATCGAGGATGGAATCCAACGCTCCCGCCGCGGCATCCTCGGCACCATGCGCGGGCGCGGTTGCGTCGGATTGCGCGCCTGTGACGAGCAGAATGCGCTCCGGCAGATCGGAGGCGAGCCCAACAACATCCGCCGCTCCGGCTGCGATGGCGCTCTTCGGCATGGAATCAAACTGTGCCGAGCCCGGTTCCTGGGCAAGGGTCAAGCCGCCTTGCGTCTTGATCGCCTGCAGACCGAGCGTCCCGTCCGACCCCATGCCCGACAGGACGACCCCGATGGCGCGGGCGCCCTGGTCCCCGGCGAGGGAGCAGAAGAGCACATCGATGGGCAGGCGCATCCCGCGCGGCTGGGTCGGCTCGGCGAGACGCAGAAGTCCGCCCTTCACGGTGAGGTCGGTGTTGGGACGAATCACGTAGACGGCGTCGGGTTCCACCGGCACGGACGCCGTCACCTCGCGAACCGGCATCGACGTCGCCCGTTGCAGCAGTTCGGTCAACATCGCCTTGTGCGTCGGGTCCAGATGCTGCACGACAATATATGCGAGCCCGCTCGGTACCGGCACATGAGCGAGAAATTGTTCCAGCGGCTCAAGCCCCCCCGCCGAGGCACCCAGTCCGACGATGCGCGTGCGCACACGGTCCTTTTCCGGGAAATTGCTCGTTGGCGTCGGCAGGTTCATGGGCTTTGCTGGAATCTTACGCCTCGCCGCGGCCGATGAAACGCCCGGTTGGGTGATTTCCCCCTTGGCTTAAGGAAATTGAATGCACCAAATCACCCATTCGGGCCTGCAGTA
>VFSW01009020.1_pt1 | contig 14261 bp, 14 predicted proteins | sample 5358111 | NCBI WGS metagenome assembly VFSW01 (sample SAMN11554181, study PRJNA540505) | mine drainage metagenome | isolation source: sediment from site ElyBrook_90M | place: USA: Ely Copper Mine, Vershire, VT | collected 2017
CGCCTGCCGATTTTGCCGGTAAACCCCTGCAGTTCGAGGTGTGGGTGCGCTTCTTCCTGGGCGGACTGGCAGAAGACTGATCTTGAGCACTGCCTGAGCATGCATGTCAATATGAATGAAATAGGCATGCCGCTTGCCAAATCAAAAAATGCCAATCGGTTACAGAAATCGTGATACAGTATTTTGCATGAGCCGCCCATCAACATTCTGCCTGTCTGAATCATCGAAACGCAAGGTTTCGTGGTGGGTGATGCTCGCCTTGCTGTTCATCCAGATCAAGGTGGCCATCGGCGGCTGTATGCTTATGGATGAACTGCAGCCCGCCAAGCAATCCATGCAGATGCAAACCGGTGGCGTTTCCTGTGCCGAGCATGACACTCAGCAGCTGTGTATGAAGCACTGCGCGCACAGTTCGGATGCGTTAAAGCTCACTCTCGATCTGCCTGTCTTCTCGCCCGCCTTGCTTCCATCTGCGGCGCCTGTGTTCGTTGAGGCTGACAGCGCTCGCATCGAAACATCCGACTTGCCTGCGGCCATCGCAGGGCCTCCTTCCTATCTGCGTTTTCTCAGGCTGCTGAACTAGCCTTTCCATTCTTTTGCGCCCCGCGTGCAGGGGTGCCTTATTCTGAAATAGATCGTCTCGCGCGGCCTTTACAGGCTTGCGTCATCAACCAGATTTGAAGGTATTGTCATGCAAAAAAATATTGTTTCTCTGGCAGCACTCGCCATGCTGATCATCTCATGCCCGGTGTTTTCCATGCAGGATGCCGACATGCCCATGGCAGGCATGGGGGCGGAAAAAACGTCCGCCGCACATCTCGGCAAGGGTACGATCAGGAAGATCGATGCAGAAAGGGTGATGCTCGCACACGGTCCGATCGCAACCCTCAACTGGCCTGTGATGACCATGAGTTTCAAATTGAAAAATCCGGCTTTGGCCAAAGGGCTCAAGACAGGCGACGCCGTCGATTTCGAACTTGTGCAGCAAGGCAGCGCTTATGTGGTTACGCGACTGACCAAAAAGCAGTGACGAATATCGTCAGGCATTGATTCCATCAGGCTCGCCATGCAGCGGGCAACAGCGATTTTTGGAGGCGATATGAATATTTCCTATCGGAAAGCACGGATTTTTTTGCCGGCTATGGTGTTCTGCGCTGTGCTCGTCCTGCCGCTGACCGCCGTCGCAGAGCTTACTCTGACCGAAGCGCAACGGCTGGCCGTCGGGCGTTCGCGCCAGCTGGCGGCAGAAGATGCGGCCATGTCTGCAGATCAAGACTTGGCGGTCTCTGCCGCGCAAAACCCCGACCCCGTGCTGCGCGTCGGCATCGAGAATCTGCCGGTCAATGGCGCAGACCAGTTCAGCCTGAGCCAGGATTTCATGACTCAGCGCAGCATCGGCTTGACCCAGGAATTTGCGCGTGCGGACAAGAAGCGGCTGCGCGGCGAGCATTATCAGCGCGAAGCCGACAAGGTTGCGGCTGATAAGGTAGCGATGGCCCTGAATATCAGGCGGGATACCGCGCTGGCCTGGATTGACCGGTATTATTCCGAAGCGGGCAAAAGGCTGATGGACGAGGAGATCAGGCAAGCGCAGGCGGAAACTGAGGCGCTGCAAACCGGTTATCGAAGCGGTCGCGCAAGCCAGTCGGATGTATTGGCTGCGAAGGCGGCACTGGTGGGATTGCAGGACCAGGCAAGCGAGATTGCGCGCAAGGTGCAGACAGCGAAGATCGAACTGGTTCGTCTGGTCGGCGAGCCGGGCGAACTTCCGCTTGCCGAAATGCCTTCCGCAGATCATATCCCGATCGACCCTCGCGAGCTCGACAAACATGTTGCAAAGCATCCAGACATTGTCGTCCTGTCGAAACAGGAAGCGCTTGCAACAACCGACGCGCGCCTGGCCCAAGCCAACAAGCAGCCCGACTTGAGCGTGGACCTGTCTTACGGGCAGCGCGGTCCACAGTATTCAAACATGGCGACGATCGGGGTTTCAATCCCGCTGCAATGGGACCAGGCAAATCGCCAGGATCGCGAAGTGTCGGCCAAGCTTGCGCTGACCGAGCAAATCCGCGCGCAGCGCGAAGAGGCGATGCGCGTTGCCGTGGCAGAAGTGCGCACCATGATCGCGGAGTGGGATAGCGCGCGCAAACGGCAAGTCCGCCTGGAACAGGAGCTGGTGCCGCTTGCGATCGAGCGCACCGAAGCAATATTGTCGGCGTATCGCAGCGGAAGATCATCGCTGAACGACGTGCTGGCCGCGCGGCGCAGCGAAGTCGATGCGCGCTTGCAGGCGCTGCAGATGCAGGCCGAGGCTGCCCGCTTGTGGGCCCAGCTCAACTATCATTTTCTGCACGACGACAGGGAGACACCATGAAAAGCAAGTACATGCTCTTGTCAGTGTTCGGCGCGATCTGCGTTGCAGGATATGGCGGCTACCGCGCCGGCATGCAAAAGCAGATGACGCTACCTGCCAGGACTGCTGTCCCAGCGGCGGGTAAGACCGTGCTGTATTGGCAGGATCCGATGGTGCCTGGCCAGCGATTCGACAAGCCAGGAAAATCGCCCTACATGGACATGCCTCTGGTTCCGGTCTATGCCGATTCGGGCGAAGACAAGGGGAAAGTCGCAATCGACTCCCGAATAGGGCAGAACCTTGGCATACGCACCGCCGAAGTCGGCAGGGGGAATCTTGAATCAAGCATCGAAACGGTGGGAAACGTAGCCTACGACGAACGCGAATTGGTCGTGCTGCAGGCGCGTGCCACCGGCTATGTTGAAAAACTCGATGTCCGGGCGACGCTGGATCCCGTGCGCAAGGGACAGGCGCTTGCGGAGTTGTATTTCCCCGACTGGATCGCCGCGCAGGAAGATTTTCTGACCGCTAAGCGGCTGGCAGCCCGTGAAGGTTCTGCGGGTCAGGAGTTGATCGAGGCGGCGCGCGAACGCATGCGCCTTGCCGGCATGACTGATGCGCAGATAGGGCATGTGGAATTCGCCGGCAAGGTGGAGGCCAGGCAGGTTATCGTTTCACCCATGGACGGCGTCGTATCCGAACTGGGCATACGCGAGGGGGCTACGGTCGCGAGCGGCTCTTTGTTGTTTCGCATGAACGGGCTCGGCAGGGTATGGATCAATGCAGCAGTGCCCGAAGGCTACTCAGAAAGGGTGCGGACCGGCGATCCAGTCAGGGTGCGCACGGTGGCAGGTCTTGCACTCAATGGCAAGGTCGGCGCGGTGTTGCCGGATGTCGATCCTGTGACGCGCACCCTGAAGGCGAGGATAGAGATGATCAATCCGGGCCGTAAGCTTGTCCCGGGTATGTTCGTCACGGTGGAATTCTCGCCCGAGGTGCTCCGCGACGTGCTGCTTGTGCCGAGCGAGGCGGTGATAAGAACCGGGATGCGCACCGTTGCCATCGTCTCGCAAGGCGATGGCAAGTTTGTTCCAGTGGAAATCAGCACGGGCCGCGAAAGCAACGGCCAGACGGAAATTCTGGGAGGGTTGTCGGAAGGACAGAAGGTTGTCGTCTCTGGGCAGTTCCTGATCGACTCCGAGGCGAGCCTCAAAGGCACAGAGCTGCGCATGGCGCCCAGGCAAGCCGCCGCGCCGGTGACGCATCACGGGCATGGCAGGATGGAGGCGATAGGCAGGGATGAGATCACCATCTCGCACGGCGCGATTCCCAGCCTGCAATGGCCTGCGATGACCATGAGCTTCAGGGTGCCTCGAGGCGGCCTGCCGCAAGGCATCAAGACAGGCGACATCGTGGATTTCGAGATCAGGGTCGCTTCGGATGGCGAATATGAGATCGTGTCGATCGCGCCGGGTGCAAGACCATGATCGCCCGCCTGATACGCTGGTCGGTCGCAAACCGTTTTCTGGTATTGCTTGCGACATTGATGCTGGCTGCATGGGGAATCTGGTCTTTGCTCAGAACGCCGCTCGATGCGCTGCCGGATCTGTCCGACGTGCAGGTGATCATACGCACGAGCTGGCCTGGACAGGCGCCGCAGATCATCGAAAACCAGGTGACCTATCCGTTGACGACGACCATGATGTCGGTGCCCGGAGCCAGGACCGTGCGCGGCTATTCCTTCTTCGGCGATTCGTATGTCTATGTTTTGTTCGAGGATGGCACGGATCCGTACTGGGCGCGTTCGCGCGTGCTCGAATATTTGAGCCAGGTGTCCTCGCGCCTTCCGCAAGGTGCGAGGGCATCGCTGGGGCCGGATGCGACCGGGGTCGGCTGGGTATATGAATATGCGCTGGTCGATCGCAGCGGAAAACTGGACCTGTCGCAGTTGCGCGCGCTGCAGGACTGGTTTTTGAAATATGAACTCAAGACCGTGCCCAATGTGTCCGAGGTCGCAAGCATAGGCGGCATGGTGCGCCAGTATCAGGTCGTGCTCTATCCGGACAGGCTGCGCGCCTACGACATCCCGCAAAGCAGGGTGATCGAGGCGATAGGGAAGGCCAACCGCGAGGCGGGAGGATCGGTGCTCGAGCTTGCCGAGGCGGAATACATGGTGAGAGCAACGGGCTATCTGAAGACGCTGGACGATTTCAGAAAAATTCCACTGGCGAGCACTGCCGCGGGAACATCTGTGAGATTAGGCGACGTGGCGCGCATAGAGATCGGTCCGGAGATGCGGCGCGGCATTGCCGAATTGAACGGGGAGGGAGAGGTGGCAGGCGGCGTGATCGTGATGCGCACAGGCAAGAACGCGCTGGAGACGATCAAGGCCGTGAAACAGAGGCTGGCTGTGCTGAAGGCGAGCCTTCCCCCCGGCGTCGAGATCGTGCCGACCTACGACCGCTCCGGGCTGATCGATCGAGCGATCGACAACCTGACCCGCAAGCTGATCGAGGAATTCATCGTCGTCACGATCGTGTGCGGGATTTTCCTTTTTCATCTGCGCTCTGCGCTGGTCGCCATCGTCTCGCTGCCTTTGGGAGTGCTCGCAGCCTTCATCGTGATGCGCTACCAAGGCGTGAATGCGAACATCATGTCGCTTGGCGGCATCGCAATCGCGATCGGCGCGATGGTCGATGCGGCAGTCGTGATGATAGAAAATGCGCACAAGCACATCGAGAAGTGGAAGCATGCGCATCCGGGGCAGGCGCTTTCCGGAAAAGATCAATGGGAAACGGTTTCGGATGCCGCGGCCGAAGTGGGGCCCGCGCTGTTCTTCTCGCTTTTGATCATCACGCTCTCGTTCATCCCGGTGTTCACGCTGGAAGCCCAGGAAGGGAGGATGTTCTCGCCGCTCGCGTTCACCAAGACCTATGCGATGGCGGCCGCCGCGGGCCTTTCGGTCACATTGATCCCGGTGCTGATGGGCTATCTGATCCGGGGCAATATCCCGGCAGAACAAAAGAATCCGATCAACCGTTCCCTGATCAGCCTCTACCGTCCCCTGCTCGATGCGGTGCTGAGAAGGCCCAAGGCGGTGCTGCTGGCAGCGGCCCTGTTTGCGCTCGCAACGCTGTGGCCGGTGAGCCGTTTGGGTGGAGAATTCATGCCGCCGCTCGATGAGGGCGATCTGCTTTATATGCCGACCGCATTGCCCGGCATCGGTGCAGGGAAGGTTTCCGAGCTATTGCAGCAGACCGACCGACTGATCAAGACCGTGCCCGAGGTGGAAAGCGTGTTCGGCAAGGCAGGACGCGCGGAGACGGCGACCGATCCCGCGCCGCTCGAGATGTTCGAGACCGCGATACATTTCAAGCCGCGCGATCAATGGCGCGCAGGCATGACGCAAAGCAAGCTGATCGAGGAACTCGACCGCATCGTGAAGGTGCCGGGATTGACCAACATCTGGGTGCCGCCGATCAAAAACCGCATCGACATGCTGGCAACCGGCATCAAGAGCCCGGTGGGAATCAAAGTGGCCGGCATGAACCTGGCCGAGATCGACAGGCTGGCCCTGGAAATCGAGCGCGCGGTGAAGCAGGTTCCCGGGGTTTCCTCGGCGCTGGCAGAGCGCCTGACCGGCGGGCGCTATATCGACGTGGACATAGACCGCGACATGGCTGCGCGCTACGGGATGAATATCTCCGATGTGCAGGACATCGTGTCCTCCGCGATCGGCGGCGAAAACATCGGCGAAACGGTGGAGGGATTGCAGCGCTTCCCGATCAATGTGCGCTATCCGCGCGAGATCCGCGATTCGCTCGAGAACCTGCGCGAGCTTCCGGTGCTCACCGAACGCGGCGCAGAGATCCGTCTCAAGGATGTGGCTGCGATACGCATCGCCGACGGCCCGCCGATGCTGAAAACAGAGAATGCGCGCTTGTCGGGCTGGGTCTATGTCGACATACGCGGCCGGGATCTCAACTTTGCAGTGCGCGATATGCAGGCGGCAGTGGCGAAGCAAGTGCATTTGCCGCCCGGCTATTCGATCGCGTGGTCCGGGCAGTTCGAGTATATGGAGCGCGCAAAGCAAAGACTGATACTTGTCGTGCCGGCAACGCTCGCAATCATCTTCGTGCTGCTTTATCTTGCGTTCGGAAGTTTTGCCGAAGCGCTGCTCATTCTGGCGACCCTGCCGTTCGCGCTGGCTGGCGGCTTCTGGCTCATGTGGCTTTTGGGGTATAACCTGTCCGTGGCGAGCGGCGTGGGGTTCATTGCGCTTGCCGGCGTTGCGGCGGAATTCGGCGTGATCATGCTGCTCTATCTCAAGAACGCATGGCGTGACCGGATCAGGGATGGAAAGACTGGCAATGCAGACTTGCTGGATGCGATCCGCGAGGGAGCTGTGCTGCGCGTGCGGCCCAAGGCGATGACCGTCGCGGTGATCCTCGCAGGGCTGTTGCCCATCATGCTGGGAAATGGCACGGGGTCGGAGATCATGCGCCGCATCGCAGCGCCCATGGTGGGCGGCATGATCACTGCGCCTCTGCTCTCGATGTTCGTGATCCCGGCAGCCTATCTTCTGATTCGGCGTTCGCGCGATAGTGAACTCAAGGCGCAGGTGGCGCCGGGTTGATGCGCGGGTGGGTCTCCTCGCTGAAGACCAAAAGTAGCAAGCCTGACAGGAGCATCGATATCGCGACGAAGCGGAATGCGGCATCCACCGTGCCGCTGAAGTGCGCCGCGAGGCCCAGTCCCAGCGCGCCTATTCCGTAGCCCAGATCCCGCCAGAAACGATATATACCGATGGCCGAACCGCGCCAGTTCGGATGCGAGATGTCGGCAATCGCGGCAGAGAGATTGGGATAAAGCAGCGCCATGCCGAAACCCGTGACGGCAGCGGATATCGACCACCACGCCATCCCTGAATTCATCAGCATCATCGCAACGCCGGCGCCGCATATCCACATCCCCCACACATTGGGCATGTGGCGACCGATATGATCGGAGAGTTTACCGGTGAAGAACTGAGAACCGCCCCATATGAAGCCATATATGCCGACGACCCAGGCGACATCGGGCAGCGAAAGATTATGGCGGTACAGAAACACCGGATAGAATACCCAGACCAGCGCATCGACGAATTTTTCCACCAGTCCGGCCTGGCTGATCGCGGCAAGACGTTTGTCGCGCCACGATACCAGCGTAAACACCTCCCAAGTCGCAGGCTTCGCGCTGATGTTGGCAGGATAGCGCGGCTTCATCTCTTTCGGAATCGCCGCAGCTTCCGCCCTGGCCCAGGGCAGCGTGTCCTTTACCCAGACCAGCGTGAGCAGGATGGCAAGCGTAATGGTCGCCATGCCGAAGACCAGCAGCCCCGTGCGCGCGCCGAGCAGGGTGGCCAGATAGGCGGTGATGATGCCGGCCAGCGCAAGCCCCAGATAGCCCGAGAACTCGTTCAGTCCTATGATCAGGCCGCGCTGGTCGGGGCGCGTGATATCGAGCTTCGCATTTTGCGTCATCGACCAGGTCAGTCCCTGATTGATGCCGAGCAGCACGGTGGCCGCGACGATCCAGTTCCACGAGGGCGCAAAATACACCAGCAAGGGAATGGGCAGCGCGGCAACCCAGCCCAGTAGCAGAACATTCTTGCGGCCGATGCGTTCGGACAGGCGGCCGGCCATGAAATTCAGCGTGCCTTTCACCAGCCCGAAGGCCACCACGAATGCGGAAAGCAGCATGAAGGAATTCTTCGGAACGCCGAATTCTGATTCGGACAGCGCAGGCACCACGGTGCGCATCATGCCTATCGTGAAGCCCACCAGCATGACCTGCATCAGCTGATGCAGGAACTGGTCGAGGTTGGCACGGATGCCGTGGCTAAGTTCGTTTTGAATCATCATCAGCCCGCGATATTGGCGGCAACCATCCTGTCCATCTCGGCCGGACGCGGCGGGATGTCGGCGATCAGCGCCGAGATGAACGTTTCCTTGTCCATCGACAGCGCCGGATTCCAGCGCTTCTCGAAACCGATCGTGGAGCTGGGTTTGCCCGAAAGACCCGCGCCGCAGACGCTGCCTGCCTGGTGGCCCGGGAATATCTCGACCTCGCTTGGCAGGGAAAGCAGTCTGGCGTGGATGCTTTCATAAAGCGTTGCCGCCATCTCCTTCTCGCGCCCCAACAGATCCGGCCTGCCGGTCGAGCCCACGAACAGCGTATCGCCGGTGATGACGAACCAGGGCGCTTCCCCTCTACGCATGTCGGTGACCAGAAGGCAGATGCTGTCCGGGGTATGGCCGGGCGTGTGCAAGATGCGGACGTCGACGTTGCCCAGGTTGAGAGACTGGCCTTCGCACAACGGCTGAAATTCGAATTTCACCTTTCCCATGTCTGATTCATGCAGGCAGTAAGATGCGCCGACCATCTGCGCAAGCTTCATGCCACCCGAATAATGGTCCGCATGCACATGGGTGTCGATCACATAATCGATCGTGACGCCCGCCTTTTTGGCTTCCTCGATATACCATTCCTCGTCTCCTGCGACCACGTCCACCGCCATGGATTTGCCCTTGGTGCCGCAGCCGAAAAAATAAGACAGCGAGGATTCCTTTGTTGCCAGTTGTTTGAAAAACATCGTGTTTTCCCTGAAATCAAAATACCAGAACCTTGTCAGCCCAGGTGGTCCATTCGGCAAGTTCCGCCAGCGTGCTCTTGTGAGTGCCCTCGGCAATGTCGTTCTCAGTTATCCCGCGCGCTTCCATGCAGGTGCCGCAAATGCCGATCACGCCCTGGTGCCGGGTCACGTTGCCCAGCATGACCTCGACGTTGTAGAAACCAGGCGAGACCTTCTGCCCCTTCTGCGCCGCCGAGGCGGCGTCGCCGATCAAAAAGACGCGAACCTCGCTGGCTTCCTGTCTTGCGATAGCGCCAGCCAAGCGCAAACCGTTGTAAGTACGTTCGCTGCCGTACGGGCCATCGTTGAGTATGAATAAGGTTTTCATGGTCGATCTCCTTGTGTTCGCAACGCTCCAAACATTCTAATAAATGTTAGATCGTATTAGACTACGGCTGTTTATTCATGTCAACATGGACTATACTCATGCATGAAAATACCAATGGAAACCGGATTGTAAAATGAAGAATGCGCGCATCGTCAAGGACATGCTGTATGAGCAGGTCGCACGCATCGGTAAGGTGTTCTCCAGCCCCAAGCGGCTGGAATTGATCGAGCTGCTTTGCCAGAATGAAAAAACAGTGGAGACGCTTGCGCGCGAGGCCTCGATCAGCGTGAAACTGGCCAGTGCGCATTTGCGCGAGCTGCGCATGGCGCACCTGGTCGAAACGAGAAGGGAAGGCAAGAACATCTACTATCGCCTGGCCGACAGATCGATAGCCGACCTGTGGGTGCGCATCCACACCCTGGCCGAGGAACGCCTGGTCGATCTGCAGTCGGCGTTGCAGAAGATCGCCAGCCAGCCCCTTGATCTCGTGCCAAGCGACAGGGAAAACCTGATGAGGGCGGCGCGCAAGGGCGAGATCGTCGTGCTGGATGTCAGGCCTGCCGAGGAATATCTTGCAGCGCATTTGCCGTTTGCAAGATCGATACCTTTGGGAGAGCTGCGCCAGCGTCTGTCCGAGTTACCCAAAGACCGCGCCATCGTCGCCTACTGCCGCGGCCCCTATTGCCTGATGGCGAAGGATGCCATCGAGCTGTTGAACAAGGATGGATATACTGCGATTCATCTGCGCGATGGCGTCGCAGAGTGGGCTGCCGCAGGAAGAATGCCAGCGCAGTCGTGAGACGATTTCAAGGGTAAACAATCGGGCTTGGACCGTTGGTGGTAGAATTGAAATATGGGTAATTCCTCTATATGGGTGAGCAATCCGCGGCAGGAAATTTGGCCCAAGGTAACGGTAGTCATCGTCAACTGGAACGGCGAACACTTTCTCGAGCGTTGTCTTTCTGCGTTGACTGCACAAACGGTTGCGCCTCACGAAATCATTCTGGTGGATAATGCGAGCAGCGACTCATCGCTCGATATCGTACGGAAATTTCCAGCTGTGCGATTGCTGGCGCAGAAAGAAAATTTAGGTTTTGCTCGAGGCAACAATCTGGCGATCAAAGCGGCGGCTCCGGAATCGGAATGGATCGCCCTGCTCAATCCCGATGCCTTCCCGCAAGCCTGCTGGCTGGAGGCGTTGCTGTCAGCAGCGCTTTATCATCCCCAATTCGAAGTCCTGGGCAGTAAACTGGTCAATGCGGCAGATACGGCGCTGATGGATGGCGCGGGAGACGCTTATCATATAAGCGGGCTGGTATGGCGCATGGAGTACGGCTCCAGGGTCTCGCGTCTTCCCGAAAAGGTGCGCGAAGTGTTCTCGCCATGCGCTGCCTCGGCGCTCTACCGGCGCAGTGCATTGCGGGATGTGGGAGGCTTCGACGAAGACTATTTTTGCTATGTTGAAGACGTTGATCTGGGTTTCCGTTTAAGGCTGGCGGGTTACAGATGTCTTTATGTGCCGCAGTCCGTGGCGCATCATGTGGGTTCGGGTACGACGGGGGGACAGCATAGCGACTTTTCAGTCTACCACGGGCATCGCAATCTGGTGTGGACTTACGTGAAGGATATGCCCGGCGCGCTGCTCTGGGTATTCCTTCCCTTGCATCTTGCGATGAATCTGCTTGTGCTATTCGTGTTCGTGTTGCGCGGTCAGGGCGGGGTCATATATCGCGCCAAGCGGGATGCGCTGAGAGGCCTACCCGAGATTTGGCAAAAAAGACGCCTGATTCAGCGGGCTCGGAGAGCTTCGACAGGCGACCTGCTGCGTGCAATGAAACTGTTCTAGCGGAAGAGCTTTATGCGGGAGCTGAGGCGAGATCGCGGATCACGGAGCTTCCCACCGTATCCTTCGGGTCAAGTTCTTTGAGTTTGTGGAGTATCGCCAGGCTTTCTTCGCGCCTTTTGAGGCGCAGGCGGATGAATGCCAGCGCCTTGAGCGTGAAAAGATAGAAATGCTGGGCGCCCTCCGTCGATTCCCATTTTGCGCTGGCGGCGGAGAGATTCATCCAGTCGGCTGAAAATCCTCCCTGCTGGGCCGCCGACTTCAAGCCCGTCAGCGCGGCTTTTTCCGCATCTTCCAGGCGGGCCTTGTAGAAATAGAACTTGTACAGTGCGAAATATACCGGCAGACAGGAAGGATCCATCGCCTGCGCGCTCCATAGTATTTTCTCGGCGCGGTTGGTCTGCTGGTATACCGCAGCGGCGTCCAAAAGCAGCCGGTGGATGACCGGCTTGGCCTCGCCGCCAAACAGGGCCATGGGATCACCCGGGGTCTCCAGGGATTTCATCACCAGTTTGTAACCCGCAACCTCTCGACAGGCGCATCTCCAACCAGATGAGAGTCGAAGATTTCCAGGACGTCTTTCTTGGTGACATGGCCGTAGAGCACGCCCTCGGGATAGACCAGCACGTTCGCACCCTGATCGCATGGGCCCAGGCAGCCTGAGTAGGTCACCGCGATGCGGTCATAGGCATTGCGCTTTTGCAGCTCCTGCCAGAAGGTCTGCAATACCTCGTTGCAGCCTTTTTGCGCGCAGGAGCCGCGCGGGTGTCCTTCAGGACGGGACTGGGAACAGACGAATACATGTTTGACGGGTTTGCTCATGGCGTTTTCCTGGTAAAGAGTATATATGGTTTAAAGATTCCGTGATCGGCCGCTGTCTCAGCCGAACTTGAACAGGATGCCGTAGCCGCCACGCGGATATTCCCAGGCCACATTGCGAAAGTCGCTGCAGATGATGCGGCAGGTTCCGCACTCCAGGCATCCGTCCGTGATCAGCACCACGCGGCCATTTCCCTCCTCGGTATAGCAGCCAGCCGGACAGCATACGGTGCACTGTTTCGATTCGCATTGCAGCGAGCAGATATCGGCATCCTTGATGTTGATGTGCGGATGACCGGAATCCACGCGATAGCGGTTCTGGAACAGTTTCTCCTCGACTTTTGGACTGATGCTCATTCGAATGCCCTCCACAGCTTGTAGGCGTCGCCCATCAGGCCGAACAGCGAACGCCGGGTTTTGAAGTTGCTCCTGATCTGCTTTTCCTTGGTCTTCTTGTCCACGCCGTCGACCTTCAGCATCTTGTGCGCGGCCTGATTGAGCAGCTCGGGATAGGTGGTGAAGAAATACGGGTTGCCGTGGAATACGCCGGGCATGTTCTTGTACTTCTTCAGATCCTTGATCACGAAGGACGCATCGAGCTTTTCGCGGTAGCGCGCAAGATTCTTCTCGGTGCAGGGCTTCTGTTCTGCGGCAAGCTCGATCACTGTTTCCGCGGCGAGGCAGCCCGTGGTCATCGCAAGGTTGGAGCCTTCGCGATGCACCGCATTGACGAACATCCCCGAGTCGCCGACGATCATCCAGCCTTCTCCATACAGTTTGGGAATCGCGTTGTAGCCGCCTTCCGGAATCAGGTGCGCGGTGTATTCCTTCATCTCGCCGCCCGCAAGCAACGGCGCGATGGAAGGATGCGCCTTCATCTCCTCCAGCAACTGATTGGGCGAGATCTTCTGCTCCTTCAAGTCGGAGAGCATGCACCCCACGCCCAGCGTTACCGATTCCTTGTTTGTGTAGAGGAAGCCCGTGCCCATCATGCCCTTGGTGATTTTTCCCGCCATCTCGATCACCACGCCCGCATCGCCGTTGACATTGAAGCGCGACTCCACCGTTTCCTGCGGCATGAAGTGGATCTCCTTCACCGCCAGCGCGACGTTCTTCGGGTCGAGCTCGGGATGGAATCCGGCCTTGCTGGCGAGCAGCGAATTCACACCGTCGGCCAGAACCACGATGTCTGCATAGATCGACCCGCCCAGGCGGTCGGTCTGCACGCCGATCACGCGATTGCCGTCCATGATCAGGTCGGACACGGTCGTCTCGCAGATCAAAAGCGCGCCGGCTTCCTGCACTTTCTGCGAGAACCATTTGTCGAATTGCGCGCGTATGATGGTATAGCGGTTGTAAGGCGGCTTGTTGAAGTCGTCCGAGCGATAGTGCATGCCGACATAGGATTCATCATCCAGCACCCACATGCGCTGCTCGATGATGTGGCGCTCGAGCGGCGCATCTTCGCGAAAATCAGGGATGATGCGTTCCAGCGCGTCAGAGTAGAGGATCGCGCCCTGCACGTTCTTCGAACCGGGATATTCGCCGCGCTCGAGTTGCAGCACCTTGAGACCTGCCTTGGCCATAGTATAGGCGGCCGCATTGCCTGATGGACCTGCGCCTACCACGATTGCATCGAATTTTTCAGTCATGAGAATTCTCCTAATTGAACGGGCGGCTTAACCTGCGAGCCTGGCTGTCGCAAGCTTCTGCCTGAACAGGTCGGTCAGCGCAGGCAAAATCGTCATCGCATTGCCGACGATGCCGTAAGTGGCGAAATCGAAAATCGGCGCATTGGGATCATTGTTGATCGCGATGATCACATCCGAGCCTTCCATGCCGACGCGGTGCTGGATCGCGCCCGAGATGCCGACTGCGATATAGAGCTTGGGGCGCACCGTTTTGCCGGACTGTCCGACCTGGCGATCTGCTTCCACCCAGCCTGCCTGTATGATGGGGCGCGTCGCACCCACCTCAGCACCCAGCACCTGCGCCAGATCCCAGATCAACTGGAAATTCTCGGGCCGTTTCATGCCTCGCCCGCCGGATACGATGATGTCGGCGAACGGAAGCTGAGGCTTGTCGCGCGTGTCGTCCGGGATGTATTCCAGCACCTTTGTGATGATGCTGGTCTCTATCATGCCCAGCGGATGCTCTATGATTCGGCCGGTGCGCGTGCTGTCGCGATCCGGCATGGACATCACGCGGGGGCGGATGGTGGCCATCTGCGGCCGGTAGTTTTTGG
>VFSW01009021.1_pt1 | contig 14260 bp, 14 predicted proteins | sample 5358111 | NCBI WGS metagenome assembly VFSW01 (sample SAMN11554181, study PRJNA540505) | mine drainage metagenome | isolation source: sediment from site ElyBrook_90M | place: USA: Ely Copper Mine, Vershire, VT | collected 2017
GAAGAAGCCGATCATTGTCATTAAGGCGGGACGCACCGAGGCGGCTTCCAAGGCGGCGTCGTCCCACACGGGCGCGATGACGGGCAGCGACGAAGTGTTCAGCGCTGCATTGCGGCGCTGCGGCATCCTCCGCGTGGAAAGCATCTCCGACTTGTTTTACATGGCGGAAGTGCTCAACAAGCAGCCGCGCCCCCGCGGGCCGCGCCTGATGATTCTGACGAACGCGGGAGGCCCGGCGGTCCTGGCCACCGACGCCCTGATCGAGAACTGCGGGGAACTGGCGCCGCTTTCCGAGGCGTCGCGCACGGCTCTCAGCGGGTTTCTCGCGCCGCATTGGAGCCATGCCAACCCGATCGACATTTTGGGGGATGCCGATTCCGAGAGCTACGCCCGCGCGCTGGAAATCGCCATTCGCGACCCCAATAGCGATGGCTTGCTCGCCATTCTGGCGCCGCAGGGCATGACCGATCCGGCCAGCGTCGCCGAGCGATTGCGGCCCTTCGCCACCGGGCACGGCAAACCCGTGCTGGCCAGTTGGATGGGCGGGGAGGGAGTTCAAAAGGGAGTGGCGATCCTAAATGCCGCGGGCATTCCGACATTCAACTACCCGGACACGGCCGCGCGCGCGTTCGATTACATGTGGCTTTACAGCTACCATCTGCGCGGGCTGTACGAAACGCCGGCCATCGCCGACGATCCGGCCGTCGCCCAGGAGCGCCGCCGCAAGGCTATCAGCCTGCTCGACGCCATTCGCGCGCAGGGCCGCACGCTGCTCACGGAATTCGATTCGAAGCAAATCCTGGCGCTCTACGATATCCCCTCGGTCCCCACGAAGATCGCGCGCAGCGCCGACGAGGCCGCGGGCCTCGCGCGGGAACTTGGCTTGCCGGCCGTGCTCAAGCTGCACTCCGAGACGATTACGCACAAGACCGACGTGGGCGGCGTGAAGCTGAACCTGACGGATCTCGATGCCGTGCGCGCAGCGTACGACGCCATCAAATCCGCGGTCACCTCGCGGGCCGGAGCGGATAGTTTTCAGGGCGTCACGGTGCAGCCCATGGTGCGCCTGGATGGTCACGAGCTGATTCTCGGAAGCAGCGTGGATGCGCAATTCGGTCCCGTGCTGCTGTTCGGATCGGGCGGCCAGCTCGTCGAGATCTATCAGGACCGCGCTCTGGGCCTGCCGCCGCTTAATACGACGCTGGCGCAGCGCCTGATGGAGCAGACGAAGATCTACAAGGCGCTGGCGGGCGTGCGCGGGCGCAAGCCGGTGGACGTGCGGGCGCTGGAGAGCTTGCTGGTGCGGTTCAGCTATCTGGTGGTCGAATTGCCATGGATCAAGGAGATTGACATCAATCCGTTGCTGGCATCGTCCGATGGGTTGCTGGCCCTGGACGCGCGCATCGTGCTGTTTGATCCCAGCGTGGCCGAGGCGGCCTTGCCCAAGTCCGCCATCCGGCCGTATCCGGCCGAATATATTTCGCGCGGGAAATTGAAGAATGGGGAAGAGGTGCTGATTCGCCCGATCCGCCCGGAAGACGAGCCGGCCATGACGCGGTTGCACGAGACCCTGTCGGAGCGCGCTGTCTATCTGCGCTATTTCCACATGGAGAAGTTGAGCACGCGCATCGCGCACGACCGGCTCATGCGCAAATGTTTTATCGACTACGACCGCGAGATGGCCCTGGTCGCGGAGACCCCCGAAGGCGGATCGGACCAGCGCGAAATCCTCGGCGTGGGGCGGCTGACCCGCGATCGCGATCCCCGGCAGGCGGAGGTGGCCGTGCTCATCACCGACCGCTGCCAAAATCTTGGGCTCGGAACCGAACTCCTGGCGCGGCTGATCGACATCGCCCGCGCCGAAAAGCTCGGGCGCATCGTGGCGCATACCCTGGCCGAAAACGCCTCCATGCACGGCCTTGGCAAGCACTTCGGCTTCCGCACCGTGCCCGGCGGCAGCCCCTCGGAAGTCACCACTGTCCTCGATCTGTAACGGCGCAGCAGCCCCGCCCTATGCAAAAAGCGCAAAGGATGGAAAAGGGGATTGGTTTTGTAGCGGCGGCCTTCAGGCCGGCCATTAGTACCTCCGAGCCAACTGCTGCGATGGTATGATGCGCGCATGCGTGCAGCCAAGAATCCATCAAGTCAAGGTGCCGAAGCGCCACGCACTCGCCAGGGAACGCCGTAGGCATGGGCCGCCAAATACACTTTCACATGCTGCCGGAAGACCAACATGCATTCCTGCGCTTCGTCCAGGAGAATGATCCTGTAGTCGTGATCGTCCGAGACGATGCCAAGACTCAAGATGCACATCCAGTAGAAGATATTCCCATCGACCGCGTTGAAATATTCTGCCTTTGGAATCGCCGATTGCTACCTGTCGTGAAGCGACAATGGATTGGGAAGGCCCGCTACTACAAATACCAACTCGATGTTCTTCATTTGCCCTTACTGGAATTCTCGCCCTGCTTCAAAACGCAGTGGGAGGACCAGCCTGCCTTAATTCAGGGCCGACTGTTCGGCGATTTCGATCCGTACCTCAACAAGCCGCCGGAGTTTGAGAAGTGGTATGAGAGACTGGTCCGCTGGATACGCAAGAACTTCAAGAAGAATCCCGCCAGTTGGGGCGGTTATGTCGGCCCGGCAGCCTACGAATTCTATAAAAGCGGAGGGTACTTGCTTCCTAATTTCCTGCCCCCGAGGACAGACAATTGGGTAGCCGAACTCGGCAAGCAGCATCCCGCCAATTCGTCCGACAAACGCATCAGCGCCGTCTAAGTTTGGGGCAAATCTTCTTCTCCCGCCGTTTTGTGCTCAAAAGGGCCAAAGATCAACGCGAATGTGCGTTTTCGGGCACTTCTTGGTGTACGTACAGCCGTTTGGTGTCATGTGGCAGCACGGCCGCGGCTGGCTTGTCTTTACCGCCTGTAAATGTTGAAATCAGGCAGTCCGGTTCAAAGGAGCTTCGGCATGAGCCTCCCGACGGAACAGGAAGTCCGCGCTGCGCTGATGGAAGTGAATGATCCCGAACTCGGGATCAACATTGTCGACTTGGGGCTGATCTACGGCATTGACGTTTCCAGCGCCGGCGTCGGCGTCAGAATGACCATGACCACGCCGGCCTGTCCCCTACACGAATATTTGAGCCAGGCGTCGGAAGATGCGATTCGCCGTCGATTTCCGGACGTAGCTGCGGTACAGATCGAATTCGTGTGGGAACCACCCTGGGAGCCAGCCAGGATGTCTCCGGATGCCAGAAAACAGTTGGGGTGGCAGGGTTAACCGGTCAACCGCATCAGGCAACTGCATCAGGCAAACGCGTACGGCACAGGCGCCGGGCGTGAATCCGAAAGGATGGATCTATGCCGGAAATCCTCGATATCAGAGCGCTGGCCCCGAAAGACCGGCACGCCCTGATCTTCAAGACTTACGAAGAGCTCCAGCCCGGACAATCCTTCGTGTTGGTGAACGATCACGATCCCAAACCGCTGTACTATCAATTTGAGTTTGAGCGAAAAGGGAAATTTACATGGAGCTACTTGGAGCAGGGACCGGAAGTATGGCGCGTGCGCATCGGCCGGACGAGTCTTTGACGAATCTCCCGCCGGCCTAAAGATCCGACCATGGTCAGACTCAGCCATTTCGCGCGCTTCTCACTCCTGTTCGCGTCCCTGCTTTTTTTGTTTCTGGCCTTGTGGGCCGGGCTGATACGCCTGGGGTGGAACTGGGCGTGGCTGCAATCGAGGCTTGTCTTGGATCATGGCCCGCTCATGGTCTGCGGCTTTCTGGGGACGTTGATTTGCCTGGAAAGGGCGGTGGCGCTGGGCCGATGGTGGGGATATGTCGCGCCCACTCTGGCAGGTCTGGGCTCGCTCACATTGACGGCGGGCTTGGCCCCGAAGCCGGGCAAGCTCCTGATCGTGCTGGGTGGCGTCGGGCTGGTCGGAATCTTCGTTTTCGTCATCCGCAAGCAGCCGGCTTTATTTACCGTGACGATGGGTCTTGGGGCGGGGGCCTGGCTTACTGGCAACGCACTTTGGTTCGCCGGGGTCGCCATCCCGCAGATGGCCCATTGGTGGATAGCCTTTTTGGTGCTGACCATTGTAGGCGAGCGCCTGGAACTCAATCGTTTACTCGCTCCGTCCCGCTACGCCAAATCCATCTTCGCCATCGGACTCGGTATCTATTTGGCGGGACTGCTGTGGGCCTCGATCCGCCAGGCGCAAGGGAATCGGATTGCAGGCGTGGGCATGCTGGCGCTCGCGCTGTGGCTTGCTCGCTATGATGTGGCGCGATTCACCGTTCGGCGGAAGGGACTCCCCCGCTTTATTGCCCTCTGTCTTTTCGGAGGGTACGCCTGGCTGGGAATTGGCGGCTTGATCTGGCTGTTTGCGATTCGGCTGGAGACGGCGGGAAGCCCTCCCTTCTTGGTTTACGATGCCGCGCTTCACAGCATACTGCTCGGCTTTGTCTTCTCCATGATCTTTGCGCACGCGCCGATCGTATTCCCCGCCATCGTGGGACGGCCGTTGGCGTTTCGCCGGTTGTTCTACATCCACGTGTTGTTGCTGCACGTTGCTTTGGCGTGGAGAGTCGTGGGCGACTTGACGGGGTCTTTCCTGGCCTTCCGGCGAGGTGGTCTGCTGACCGTTTTCGCCATGCTGATGTTTCTATCGGCGAGCGTTTACGGCATGGTGGCCGGGCGACGGGAAGCCCGGGCTTTGTTGCAAGCCCGGAAGCATCCAGTCACGTCCTAACGCTGGGAACGTACTCACAAGCTAACTGCCGCTGCCTTCGATCTGGTCACCGGGGGAAGCGACTCCGCCGCCGGGGCTGTAGGGAAGTAGAAATCCCGCGCCGGTCAGGTTGTGGCGGCGGGGGCGCGGGTGCCTTGGGCCCAGAGTTTGCGGAGGCGGCGCATGGCGTCGAGGCCCTTGAGTTCGATGAACTCCTTGTAGGTTTGCAGGACGACATTATCTGCGGGCAGAAGCTGGAAATTGTTCCAGGGCGTGCCCATGATGGTGTCGAAGCCGAGCGGTACGGCGAGGGTGAGGAAGGCGTTTTCCACCATCTGCCGCAAGGAGACGCCGTCGAATTTGAGCGGGGGCATCATGTTGCCGATGTTGGTGATGCCGCCCATGATGTGCACGCCCTTGAGTTCGGGCGCCTGGCGGATACCGCGGATGGCATCGAGCGCCATGCGGGAGAGCCCCTCGGTGTCCGAGATGATGCTGTGAATGGTGATGTCCACGAAAATGTCGCTGGGATCGAAGTGGTGATCGCGGCGCAGGATGGTCACCAGCCGCCGGGCCACATCGACTACTTCCTCCGGCTTCTTATTGGGTTTGGGCGCGCCGTCCTCGAGGCGCTCGGAGCCCATCACCACCACCTTGAACGGCTGGATCTTCAGCAGGTCGAGAATCTCCGGCCGCGTCTCGGCCAGGGAGTTGACGATCGGCCGGTGTCCCTTGGCTTTGGCCGGGTCGTAAGCCTTCAGGCAAACTTCCTGCACCGGCGCGTTGGGATAATCGAAGCACAGCGGCACGTCCACGGCGGCCTGCACCGCATGGATCACTTCGGTGAGAAACTTCGCGTCTTTGTAGCCCCGCGGGCCGATCGTGACGTCCAGATACTGGGCGCCGGCTTGCACTTGACGAACCGCCAGCGCCTGAATGCCCGGCAAGTCCTGGGCCTCGAGCAAGGCGCGCGTGGCCTTGAAGCCCTCGGGATTCATGCGGTCGCCGATGATGATTACGCCTGGAATAGCCATGATGGAGTCCTCTCAGTTATTTTTGGAATTAGGAAACGCAATGGATTTCATAAAAGCGGTATTGAACGCCGCCAGCCCGGACATTTCGATGTAGCGGCTGCCGGCAGCGATGCTCTGCGCCGTCACCCGGTGGGGGTGCGACACCAGGGCCAGTTTCGCACCGATGCCGGCGGCGTTGCCGACTTGCGCGATGCGGTCCAGCGGCACGTCGGGCAGCATGCCGATGGCGATGGAGTTGGGCAGATCGATGTAGGCGCCAAACGCTCCGGCAATGATGATTTGATCGATCTGCTGGGTCTCGAGCCCGGCATCGTGGAGCAGCACGTCGATGGCGGCGCGAATCGCTCCCTTGGCCAGCTGCACGGCGCGAATATCGTGCTGCGTGAAGACGACCGAGCGGCCGTGCGTCTGGCTCTTGTCCGCCAGGACGAATTGACGCTGGCCATTGCGAGACCGCACGCGCGGATGATCTGCCCGCATGCGTCCCCCGGAATTCACGATCCCGGCCAGATAGAGTTGCGCGGTGACGTCCAGAACTCCCGAGCCGCAGATGCCGACCGGGAGCGCTCCGTCAATGGTTTCGAAGTGTACTTCCTCGCCGGTGATTGTCACCGCCGCGATGGCGCCGGGAGCCGAGCGCATACCGCAGCGGATGTGCCCGCCTGCCAGCGCGGGCCCCGAGGGGCACGACAGGCTCGTTAGTTTTCCCTGGTGGAGCAGGGAAATTTCGGTGTTCGTGCCGATGTCCAGGACCACGATGGTGCGGCGCTCGTGTTCGCAGTCGATGGCGAGCAACACGGCGGTATGGTCGGCGCCGACAAATCCCGCGATATTGGGAAGCAGATGGACGTACGCGCCGGGCATGGCTTCCAGGCCGGTGTCGCGGGCCTTCACGTCCAGCGGGCTGGATGCCACGGGCACAAACGGCACGGCGCCGAGGTTTTTGACCGGCAATCCGAGGAAGAGATGGTGCATGGCCGTATTGCCCACGACCACAATTTCGGCGATGCGATCGGTGGTGAGCGAGCGGGCCGCGCACAGCGTGCGGGCCAGACCGTTGATGCCGCCCACCGCCAGATCGCGCAAATCCCGCAACGTCTCGGCGGAACTGCGCGCGTGGCCAATCCGGGTGATGACGTCGGCGCCGTAGGTGGCCTGCGGGTTCTCGATGCCCTCGCTCTGAAGCGTTCGCCCGGTGCGTAGATCGACGAGCAACCCTGCGATGTTGGTTGTGCCCAGGTCGATGGCCAGTCCCAGGAACGGCTTCTTTTCCGGAAGGAGGACGCCGACGACCTCGCCAAATCGCACCGCCGCTTCCAATTGGCCGCCCGGCGTGCGCATCAGGGAAGGAAGAGCGCGCAAGACTTCCACGTCGATGCGCGTGCCGGCGCCGGGCCATTTTTCATTCAACGCGCGCATCAGGCGGTGATCATCGGCGACGGGATGCTTCAGGCTTGCTTCCGCGACGGTGATGGGGCAGAGGCGCACGGCGGGGTCGGGATGGACCCACACGTCCTCGCTGCGAATTTGAGTGCGCAGCGGAGCGGCCCCGGCGCGCGCGGAGACTTCCACGGTGCAATTGCCCACCGGAAACGTCCGGCAGGCGCGGCGCCAGTTGTCGTTGATCTCCGCGGGAGAGAAGAATTCCACGTCCTCAGGCGAAGCTTTCTCCGCGGGACCTTCCTTGATCCGGATCACGCAGGACTTGCAGAGTCCGCGGCCTCCGCAGACGCTGGAGACACGCACGCCGGCGCGCCGCGCGCAGTCGAGGATGGTTTCGCCGGGCAGGCTCCAGACGGGCTCCTTCGCGGATTCGAAGGTCACCAAGAAGCCCGTTCTAGGTTTTTCCAGGGGGCGGCTCATTGGGCCACTTCCTGGATGAGGGATCGCCGCTGCGGGCATCGGTCCTTCATCTTGCAGCGCTCGCAGCGCTCGGCCGGATTCCATTTGGGCATGTCCTTGCCCAGGCCAACCACGAGGGAAATGCTTTTTTGCGGCCGGAGCATTCCCAGCATGGTTACGGAAATGCCGATCTCGGCTCCTCCCGACATGGACAACAGCAGTCCGTGCTCGCTCAGGTCAAATCCGTCATCGCCCGGATTGAGGATGCCGCTGATGTCCAAGCCCAGGAGCGCGGCGTCTTCCTGCATGCGCTCATCGAGGCGGTCGCTGAGCTGGTACAGCGCCAGCGTGCCGATCTCGTCCAGGAGCACGCCGCGCAGCCGGTCCCTGGACTCAAATGATTCGGCAACGTGCTTTTCGAGAGTGCCACCCAGGGTGCATACACCAATGCCCAGCTGCGTGGCGCCTCGGAAGTAATCAAAGGCCAGCGGGGCGCGCAGCCGCGAGCCGTTTGCCAGTTCGATTCCCTCGGGTGTGATCCCGGCCACGGGCCAGAACTGAAAACTGATCTGCGGTTGCAGCCAGCGTTCCGCCTCGATCCGTTCCAGGAGTTCGGAGACACGCGCGAGCATTCGCGGAGAGACCAATCGTGCACGCTGGGGCCCCCACGACCGCGTGAGGTCTTCGGCGGTAACCGACACACGGAGATCGGAAAGCACCGGCATGGGGTGGTCAGTAGACGCACTGCTTGGCGTATTCGAACATGGCCCGCACGTTCTCGGATTTTGCTTCGTCGGGAATGCCCACGCTGGCGTCCAGGATGAGCCCGCCGCCCTCGCCCACGACGTCAAACAGCTTCTTGCAGTATTCGCGCACTTCATCGGTCTTTCCGGCGATCAGCATGGACGCCGGCACGTTGCCGCGGATGCACACCTGGTCGCGAAGCGCTGCCTTGGCCTTGAACATATCGGCGCGCTCGAAGAAGTAGACGCACTTGCCTTTGGGAACGTCCTTGATCACTTCCAGGCGGGAGGTGCAATCGCCCTCCCACAGCACGTGGGGATAGAGCCCCGCATCAATCAGCGCCAGCAGCACCTTCTGGAACTGCGGCCAGTAGAACGTGCTGAACTGCTTGGGCGACATGAAGCCGTCCAAGCCCCAGTGGAGGGGAATGAAAATCATGTTGCCGCCGGCCGATTGGGCGGTGGCGATCGCGGTCTTGGGCAGCAGCGCCACCAGGCGGTCCATTACCGCGGTTAGCCGGTCCTTGTTGCGGAACAAGTCCAGCATGGCACCCTTGGAGCCGCGCAGGTAGTCGGAGGCCACGTCGAACGGCGCGTGGCTGGTGCCGTGGGACATGCACGGGAAGCCCAGTTCCTTGAGTTCCTGATTCAGGCGGGAAACCGTTCCGCGCATTTTCTGCGCTTCCTCGCCGGCCTGGATCAGCTTCTGCAGCGCGCCGCGCACCTCGGGCCGCGCGTAGGCCTCCATCGACGCCACAATGCGCGTGTGCAGCGTCGTGGGGTAGGACGGCAACTGGGCCAGCGGCTCAAACGCTCCGGCTACTCGCGGCAAGTATTTGTGGAGAACGAAGCCGGTCGGGTCCAGGAGGTACTCGTCGTATTCATCGACCTCCATGTACTGCCGGTCGAGATACTGGAAGGGCACGTTCTCGGACAAGCCGTTGTGCCCCGGCCATTCCAGTTGCTTGTAGTCCAGGATGTCCATGGTGGGGCCGAGGGCGATCATGGGGTGCACCGGATAGTAGCCATCCGGCTCGAGTTCGGTCACGGCGTTGCGCATGGCCGCGGCCAGGCCCTCGTAGTCGTACATGGCGTCGCGGAAGCTCATTCCGGCATGGCGCGCGACCCAGAAATGCGAAAACAGAATCGTGGGCAGCCGATCGGGCTGGCGAAGTTCGATGGCGTCGAGCAGCCGTTTTTCGCGCTGCGCGTAGAGTGCCGCGGGCGTCACCTGGGCCGTCTCACTCAAGCCGCAATCCACTTCTTGCACAGCGATACGGCTTCCATGGCGTTGAGGCCGAAGGCGTCCGCACCCGTGTAGGTTTTCACGGCGTCGTCCACCTGTCCGCCCCCGATCATGATCTTGAGGTTGTCGCGCAATCCGGCCGCTTTAATTGTTTCGACGGTATTCTTCATCGAGTCGAAGGCCAGTGTCAGAAATCCGCTCAGCCCGACGATTCTTGCATGATGGGTCTTGATGCTGTCGACGAAGACGTCCGCCGGCACATCGATGCCCAGATCAATGACCGGGAACCCGTTGATTTCCAGCATGAAGGGCACAATGTTTTTGCCGATGTCGTGCAGATCGCCGTGGACCGTCCCGAGGATGACTTTGGCGCCTTCCTTGGCTTTCGAAGGATCTTGCTTGATCAGGGGCTTGGCCATGTCTCCGATCGCGGTGAGCATTTCGCCGGCCAGCATCAGTTCGGGCAGGAAGTATTCGCCTTCCTCGTAGCGCTTGCCCACGAGTTCCATGGCTTCCCGGCAATGCCCCAAAAGCGTAACCGCATCGTAGCCGCTATCGAGCATTTGCCGTGCCAGCTGAATCGCGTCTTCTTCCTGCATGTCCGCGATGAGCCGCACTAACTGCTTGCTTTTCTCTTCCATGCCCCGCCTCCTGTTTTACTCCGGAACGAATCGTGGCACACGCCCTGTATGAAAACGTAATCAGGCGTTTGTGCGAGTTTCCAGAGGGATAAGTGCTTTTGGCCCTATGTTAAGTATTCCTCACCCAGCTACTGCATGACCCCACCCTGCAAGTCTACCTCAGTGTCAGTATAACGCTGTTTTGGTCCCGGTTGCAGCCCTTTGCATGCATTCCACAGGACATTTTTCTCTATTGGATTTGTTCCACAAACGAAGCTTTTCGCGGTGAGCGAGTCATGAAGGAAGGGTACTTCCATCCCCTGTCGGACATGTTAGCAGACGTTCGGGAACCCTGTTGGGAAGCGTTAAGGTTGCGTCTTCCCGGCCTGCGGGATATGGGGACCGCGGGAATTTAGGAGTAGTGGCGCCAGAGCCAGTAGGCCAGCCCACCGACCAAGCCCAAGGGCAGAGCGCTCATCATGAGCGTCATTCCCAGATAGGTGCCCGCTGTTTTCGGGTCGGTGCTCATGCAGGCGGGGCAGGCCAAGGCCGCTTTGGCGGTCAGCGCGAGGAGTCCGGTAAGAGCCAGCAAGCGAGTAGCGAAGTTCATGCCAGGAATGCCTCCCTCACAGGTACACGCGCCAGTAAAGCACGGGCCACAACAGGACTACAAAATACCAGAAAAGACGGCTGGCTGTAAACACGGCGGGCGAGACGCTCTTGCGGAGCGTGCCAAAATAGGCCCACGTCAGCGCCACCAGCGCGCCTGCGGCATGCAGCGCATGCGCACCCACAATCAGATAGAAGAATCCACCGTGCGAACTGGAGGTCAGCGTGAGTCCCTCGCGGAGAAGGCGAATCCATTCCATGCCCTGAAGCGAGACAAACGCGGCTCCCAAAAGAATGGCCCCCAGCACACAGCGCTTGGCCACCTCCGATGCCGTGTCCGCCAAGCGCGTCCCTGTCCATAACAGGGCGCCGCTGAGGAGCAAGGCTGCGGTATTGACCGCAGTTTGTTCCACGGGAAGGCGCGGCTGGTTCGCCGGCGGCCAGAGTCCTCCCGGCGCGGTGGCGCGAGCAATCGTGTGGGCGCTGATGAGGGCGGCGAAAAACATGACTTCCGCAGCAAGGAAAATAGCCGTGCCGAGCACCGGGTTGGAAAGGCGGCGCGTGCCCGGGGCGCGTGGCACCATCACGGATGCGCTCATGGCTGGAGTCGGACTACTCATGAGCCGGCCCGGCCGCGTGGGACCCGGCCTCCACGGACTGCTGCGCGGCGCGATTTTCCCAATGCAAGCCCCGGTGCATCATCACGTCCGGGGCCACGCCCGCGAACAGGACGACGATCAGCGCCAAACAAACGATCAGGAGATAGGCCACCCAGCGCTGCTCGAGATTGACGTGCATGAAGTTTTTCGCCACCAGGCAGGCCTTGACCACCGCGATCCCGAACGCCAGCAGGAGCATCAGCCAGCGAATGCCCGTGAGCGGGCCCAGGACGCTCACAATCAGCAGCACCACCAGGACGGCCCAGATTTTGACGTAATCGGGATGATGCACGTGGGGTGGCGAGGTCATAGGCTTCCTCAGCGAGCGATATAGAGCAACGGAAACAGGAAAATCCAGATAATGTCGACGAAGTGCCAGTAGATGCCAATGCACTCGACCCGCTGCAACTCTTCATTTCGGGCAGCGTCGGCGGCGATGAACAGCATGATGATCACGCCCGCCAGCACATGCAGCCCGTGGAGTCCCGCCACCGTGTAATAGAAGGACCAGAAGCCGCCCGAGGACAGGACGAATCCCGCCTGGATTTCGTGGGTCCACTCGAAGGCTTTGATGCACAAAAAGGTGACGCCACCAAGTGCCGTCAGCCGCAGAAGTCGTGCCGCGCGGGCGCCGTCTCCGGAGTCGGCCGCTTTGTGCGCCAGGACGGCGAACAAGCTGGAGGTGAGCAGTACGAAGGTATTGAGCGCTCCCGCCCAGGTATGGGTGTGCGCGGCCTGCGCGGCCCACTCGGGATGTCCCAGGCGGTGCATGACGTAGGAAGCCAGCAGGCCCCCAAAAATGAAAATCTCGGAGGCGATCACCCACCAGGTGACCAGGCGCGCGCTGGGAAGTCCGGCGGTGGTGCGGGACGTCGCGATTGACTTGCTACTCATCGTCAGGGTCTCCCATGTCCTAATTCGGGACGTTCTGCGGCCAGAAATCCTCGCGGCGGCCGGGCGTTCCGTACTCGTAGGGTCCCCGGTACACGGTGGGCATGGTGGCAAAGTTTCCGTGCGGGGGCGGGGATGGCACGGTCCATTCCAGCGTGTTGGCCATCCAGGGATTGGCTTCGGCGCGCCGGCCGTGGCGCAGGCTCCAGAGGAAGTTGAATACAAAGACAAACTGGAAGACGATGAACACCAGCAGCGCCATCGTGGAGAGCACGCGCAAGTGCTGCAACTCGGGCCGCGACTGCTCGGCAAATTGGGCGTAGCTGTAAATGCGGCGCTGGTCGCCGGCCGCGCCGGTGATAAATAGCGGGATGAAAATCACGTTAAAGGCAATGACGGATCCCCAAAAGTGAATTTTCCCCAGCGTTTCATTGAGCATGCGCCCGAACATCTTGGGATACCAGTACGTGATCCCCGCGAAGACCGCGATGATGGCGATCGGAACGAACGTGTAATGGAAGTGGGCGACGACAAAGTACGTGTCGTGGAAATAGATGTCCGAACCCGATGCCCCCAGGAAGATTCCTGTGACGCCGCCAATCAGAAATTCCGCCATGAAGGCCAACGCCCACAGCATGGGCGTGGCCAGGCGGATCGATCCGCCGTACAGCGTGGCGATGTAGACGAATACCATCTCGGCCAGGGGAATCGAAATCAGCAGGGTGGTGATGGAAAACACATTGGCCATGCGCGGATCGATTCCGGCGACGAATTGATGATGAGCCCACACGACAAAGCTCAAAACCCACACGGCCCAGGCGGTGTGCAGGATGGTCCTGTAGCCGAACAGCTTCTTGCGCGCGAAAACGGTCAGCACTTCGGCCACGATTCCCAAGGCCGGCAGCAGCACGACGTACACCTCGGGATGGCCGAAGAACCAGAACAGGTGCTGCCAGAGCAAGGGATCGCCGCCGCGCCCGGGATCGTAGAAACCGGTCCCCAGCAATTGGTCAAACAGCAGCATCACCGCGCCGGCAATCAGCGGCCCGACCGAAAACATGAACATAATGGTGGCCAAGACGATCATCCACACCACGATGGGGATGTCGTACATCTTCATGCCCGGGGCGCGTCCGTTCATTGTGGTGACGACGAAGTTGATGCCGCCCAGCAGGAAGGCCACAAATTCCAGGGCCACCGCCACCAGCCACATCGAAGCTCCCACCGGGGTCAGGTTGTACGCGCCTTTGGCCGACAGCGGGGGATAGGCGGTCCAGGCGCCTCCGAAGGCGCCGCCCTGCACCAGGAACGAAGCGAGCAGCACGACAGCGCTGAGAAAGAAAACCTGATACGACAGGCGGTTGATGCGCGGGAAGGCCATGTCGTCGCAGCCAATCATCAGGGGAATCAGGAAATTGCCGAACGCCGCCAGCAGCACCGGCATGGCCACCCAGAAAATCATGATCGTGCCGTGCATGGTGACCAGCGAATTGTATTCGCCGGGCGAGACGACGCCGTAACCGGGCACGTGCTGGCTCGGATAGGCCAACTGCATGCGGAACACGTAGGCGAGATAGCCTCCGATCATCGCCATGATCATGCCCGTGAACAAATACTGCATGGCGATCATCTTGTGGTCGGTCGAGAACAGATACTTGCGGAAGAAGCCGGCCTCGGCGTGGTGGCCCTCTGCGCTCATGGCCTCGCCTCGGCAAGTTCGGCACGCGGCGGCGCCGAACGATCCAGGGACTCGCGCGCGGGGCTCGCTGGATTCGCGCCTTGCGCTGCGTAGGGCGAGCTCGACGCTTCCTTGATCCAGCGCGCATGCTGTTCCGGGGTTTCCACAATGACTCTCCCGGCCATGACGGAGTGCCAGATGC
>VFSW01009022.1_pt1 | contig 14258 bp, 13 predicted proteins | sample 5358111 | NCBI WGS metagenome assembly VFSW01 (sample SAMN11554181, study PRJNA540505) | mine drainage metagenome | isolation source: sediment from site ElyBrook_90M | place: USA: Ely Copper Mine, Vershire, VT | collected 2017
TTCGTGATGCCGTCCTTCGCCCACTCCATATCCATCGGCGTCCACTTCTTCGCGCGCTTGGAATAATGCTCCTCGACGATGGCGCCCCAGGTGGCCATCGTGACAATCTCGTCGTCGGTGAGCACGAACCGTTTTGCGTCGCGCTCGGGCGTTGCGACGATCTTGGTCTGCTGGACAGCGTTGCGTCCGGTCGCGTATATCATCTTCTTTGAGTTCGTCCCGATCTTTTTCCAGATGATGGGAGACTTTACTTTGCCTATCTTCGATTTCGCGACGAGGTATTCGTCCGGCGTCACATGCCCCTGCACGATCATCTCGCCGAGGCCGTAGGTGGCGTTCACGATGACGACATCGCGGAACCCGCTCTCGGTATCGACGGTGAACATCACGCCGGAGGCACCTTTGTCCGAGCGGACCATTTTCTGCACGCCGACCGAAAGGGCGACCCGCATATGGTCGAATCCTTTGTCGGTGCGGTAGGAGATCGCGCGGTCGGTGAACAAGGACGCCATCGTCCAGATAGCGGCGCGCACGACGTTCTCGGCTCCCCGGATATTGAGATAGGTCTCCTGTTCGCCGGCGAACGATGCGCCCGGCAAGTCTTCGGCGGTCGCGCTCGAACGGACGGCGACATCGGTGTTTTCCCCGTACTGTTTTTCCATGCGCGCATACGCGCCGCAGATTGCTTCTTCAAGGTCTTTAGGAATCGGCGTCGAGCGCATTTTCTCACGCACGAGCTTCCCGCATCGCGCGAGGTCTTTCAGGTTCTTCGTATTCAGTCCGCCCAGCGTTTTTTCTATGAAAAGGTCGAGCCCGGTCTCTTTCAGATAATGGTAGTACGCCGCTGCGGTCACGGCGAAGCCGTGCGGGATGCGCACGCCCTGCGGTTCGAGCGCGCGGATAAGCTCGCCCAAGGACGCGTTCTTGCCGCCGACCTGCGCGACATTGTCCATACCAATGTCTTCGAACCAGAGAATAAAAGATTCTTTCATGTTCATTGTTTCATTGCGACGATAAGGTCGGACACATTAGAACCAGTATATCCGGTTCGGAGCGCATCGCCGGTCGTGGCGAAAAAGTCGTACGCCTTGTGAGCATCGAGATATTCTTCTATCGAGAGGTTGTGCGCGAAAACATGCGCGCGCGTGACGTCGTCGCCGATAGCTCCCGCACAATCGGTGTTGTCGCGTCCGTCGGAAGCAAAGGGTAGGATGAGTTCGCCCGCGCGCAGCTCATTGAGCGCCGCAAGTGCCATTTCCTGATTGCGTCCGCCCTTTCCGTTGTGCTCGCCTCGTCCCGTTAGTGACGCCGGCGCTGAGCCGGCCAGGACTCCAGGAGTCCTTGTCTCTAACGGGACGAGCGTGACCGTGCTCTCTCCGGCGTAGAGAAGCACCGTCTTCTCCGGCGCATCGTGGAGTTTTTCTACGACCGCATGCCCGACTTCCCGCGCTTCGCCGGCGAAACGATCGTCCACAATCTCACACTGATATCCGTGCTGCGTTGCTTCGTCTTGCATCGCCATAAGCGCATCGTTATTTGTGAGGAAAAGGAGATTGGTCACGCGCTCGAAGTATTTCGGTTCTTTCGGAGTTTCGAGGAACTCTACCGGTGTCGAAGGTGCGATGCTGTACCGGCTAAGAATGCTCTGTGCGTCGGCGACGGTCGTGGCATCCGTCACGGTCGGACCGGAAGCGATGAAGCCGAGATCGTTTCCGGGCACATCCGATACGATAAGCGACACGATCTCAGCGGGGTACGCGGCAGTGGCGAGTCCGCCGCCGCGTACGCGCGAAATGTGTTTGCGCACCGTGTTGATTTCCTGTATCGATGCGCCGCGCATCGTGAGTTCGTTCCAGAGCGCAATCTCGTCCATGCAGGTCATTGAGGCGGAAGGGAGGCAGAGAAGCGCGGAACCGCCGCCCGAGATGAGCATAATGACCAAGTCGCTTTCGATGCGGTTGGCGAGAAACTCGACGATGCGCTCGGCCGTCCGCACATTTTCTTCGCTCGGCAGAGGGTGCGTGCCGAGGTGAGTTTCTATCTTTTGAAGCGCCGTTCCCTCGAGAGGGGATACGTCAAAAGCGATGCCGCCCGTAAGCCGGTCGCCGAATAACTGTTCAACGGTTCTCGCCGCGGCATTCGCGCACTTACCGACGCCGATGAAGAATACGCGTCGTCCGTCGAGGCGGTAGGTTTTTCCTTCGGAATCTATCCAGTCGCCATGTTTCAGAGGCTTAGCCTCTGAAACATGGAGTTCGTTTCCCTCGATGCGGAGCGTGCGCACGAGTGCGTCGCCTACATCGATAGCCGCGTAGCCCGCTTCCGCTATCGAAAGAGCATCAGTGCGCAGTTCATTTGCGGCGAGCGTCTCAAAGTTCTGTATGCGGTGACCCATTACGTCTAGAATAACCCGAAGTGCGGCCTTGCTCGGCCACTGTCCCCGTATAGGGCGGATTTCGGGCGTATACACACCGAGCCCCATTGACTTACAGGGTGTTGTCCGTATACTGCTGCGTATTAGGCCACAGGGCGGTTCTAAGAAAAATTTGAGAAATGGAAAAGTATGAGTTCAAGAACAAAATCCTCATTGTAGGTTTCGGGAGCATCGGACAGGCGGTTTTACCGCTCATTCTTCGGCATTTCACCATCACTCCGGATCGTATTACCATCGTCACTGCCGACAAGCGCGGCGAGAATGTGGCGAAGGAATACGGAGTGCGTTTTATCATTGACCCCCTCCTGCCGCATAATCATCAGGACATCATAAAACAGCATATCGGCCCTGGTGATTTCCTCGTGAATGTGTCGGTAGACGTGTCGTCCATGGCCGTCATCGAGTATTGCCAGCGAAACAATATTTTGTATCTCGATACGGTCGTGGAGCCGTGGATCGGCTACTACACCGACCCGTCGCTTTCGGTGTCGCAGCGCTCCAATTATGCGCTTCGAGAGCAGGCGCTCGCTCTGCGCAAGCTCCCCTTAGAAGGACCGCGCCCGACGGCCGTCATCGCGCACGGTGCGAACCCGGGACTCGTCTCCCACTTTGTTAAACAAGCGCTTCTTAATATTGCGGAGGATACCGGCGTGCAGATAGAGCAGCCGAAGACGCGCGATGCATGGGCGCGTCTTGCGCAAAAACTCGGCGTCAAAGTTATTCACATCGCCGAGCGCGACACGCAGCAGTCCCCGGTACCAAAGAAAATAGGAGAGTTCGTGAACACGTGGTCAGTGGACGGATTTCATTCGGAGAGTTGCCAGCCGTCGGAGATGGGCTGGGGCACGCATGAAAAAGCGATTCCCGCCGACGGCAAGGAACATGATTTCGGCGCGAAGTGCGCCATTTATCTGGATCAACCGAGCTTCATGACCAAGTGTAGGAGCTGGACTCCGACTTCCAGAGCCCAACAGGGATGGGTCGTCACTCATCATGAATCGATTTCTATCGCCGATTATCTGACGGTGATGGAAGGCGACAAAGCCGTCTACCGGCCGACGGTGCACTATGCCTATCATCCGTGCGACGGCGCCGTCCTTTCGCTCGATGAACTTGCGGCGAATAACGGCATCCTGCAGAAAGAACAGCGGCTCATTAGCGATGAGATTCTGCCCGGCGGCGTCGATGAACTCGGCGTCCTTCTCATGGGCCATGCAAAGAATGCATACTGGTACGGCTCGAGCCTCTCAATCGACGAAGCGCGCAAGCTCGTCCCGCACAACAATGCGACCGCGCTCCAAGTGACCGCGAGCATCATCGGCGCCATGGTCTGGGCGATACAGAATCCGACCGCCGGCATCGTCGATGCGGACGAAATGGACCACGAGCTTTTGATGAAAGTCGCGCGCCCCTATCTGGGCAAAGTGTTCGGCGAGTATACCGACTGGACTCCCATAGAAGGCCGCGGAGTGCTATTCCCGGAATTCGTTGACACGGAGGACCCGTGGCAGTTCTCGAACTTCAGAGTGTCCTAATGTTTATCCCGCGCACGGGACGACCCAGTCCTGCAGGAGACTTTTGAATTCCGTTGTTTTTTCTTCGAAACCGATCCGCACCAAGTGCAATACCGGGTGATATTCCGGCGTGAATTCAAAATGGCCGCGCACCTCGCCGTCTTTGAAGACGCGGATATGGTACTGGTGCTTGAAATCGACGGTTCGGCGCAGGCTCACCAGCTCGTCCGTGTCCCTCCACGCGATAAAGTGATTCCCGAACCCTTTGGAAACGAGAAATGATACGAATTCGTGCACGGAGCGTTCGGGGCGCAGGGTGCCGAGGAGGAAGTCCTGCCGTCCCTCATGCTTTATTTCAGGAACAACGCTCCGCATGAGGAATTTTCCGAAACCGAGGCGGTACGAAGTGTTCCGTACGAACGGGTGCAGCGGCGTGTAGAACCTCCAGAACCAATATTTAAATTGGTCGTGCGGCGCGGAAGGGAACACCATCCGCGACTTCGGTAAGTCTTTAATCCATTTTTCCACGGTAGAAGTTACGAAGTTTGCGAGGAGCGCGAGCGGAATATTCTACGCGTGTAGGGTTTTACAAGACGATCAAGCCCCCAGTAGCCGGCGACGCGGTGGGCGAGCATGACGCCTATTGCAAGCAGGGTGAGAACGGGGTTGATGCTTACGCTGCCGGACAGGAGGAAGTTGAATGCCATGAAGAAAGCGAAGAATGCGGCGGTTCGGGTGCAGAGTCCGACGATGAGACCGAGTCCGATAGCGAGCTCTCCGAACACGACCGCATTCGACCAGACGACGAGGTTGGGAAGTACGGTGCTTTGAAGGAAGGAGGCGTACCAGGAGTAGACGTCCGGATGCGCGCCGCCGGTCTTCGCAAGCGCTCCTTGGACGAATCCCTGCAGAGCCGCGCCCGCGCCGCTGCCGAACCATGCCGGACTCGCGAGCTTTTCCCATCCGGCTATAAGGAATTCGTAGCCGAGATAGAGGCGCACAAGAAGCCAGAGCGGAGCGCTTTTCTTGTCCGTTAGAAAGAAATGGGCGAATGCGGATTGCTCGATAGTGTATTTCATACTAGACAGTCTAAAGGAAGCGGCGCGAAAAGAAAGCGGCCCCTGGGGAGTATGATGGAGGGAATGAAAGAAACACGGCTTATTATGGGCATGCCCATCGAGATAGAAATTGTGGGTGAAAATGTAAAACCTGCGCTCGAAGCGGCTTTTGCGTACCTCGTTGCCGTGGACAATCGTTTCAGTACCTATAAAGAGGATAGCGAGATATCGCGCATTAATCGTGAGCTCGGACATTCTCACATTCTTGAGAATGTGAGAATGTCCGAGGAGATGCGCGAGGTGTTTGCGATTGCCGAGAAAACGAAAAAGGAAACGAACGGTTACTTCGACATTCGCCGCCCGGACCTGCCTGCGCCGAACGGGACGCGGCAGGCAGGCGGGCTCATCGACCCCTCCGGCGTCGTGAAGGGTTGGGCCATACAGAATACTGCCGCGCTCATTCGCAAGGCAGGCTACGAAAATTATTTTGTGAACGCCGGCGGCGACATTGCGATGAACGGGAAGGACGCGCAGGGCGAGGAATGGAGCGTCGGCATCAGGAACCCTTTCAATATCAACGAGATAGTAAAGGTCGTTCTCCCTCGCGGGAAAGGCATCGCAACCTCCGGCTCATACATCCGCGGTGACCATATTTATAATCCGCACAAGCCCGAAGAAGTACTGAAAGAAATCGTGAGTATCACGGTCATTGGGCCCGATGTGCTCGCGGCTGACCTCATGGCGACGGCGGCTTTTGCGATGGGGAAGGACGGCATCGCTTTCATCGAAAACCTCCCGGGCTTCGAGGGCTACGCCATCGACGCCAAGGGTATCGCCACAATGACGAGCGGTTTCGGGGCGTACACTCTATAGACGGTCCTTCCTATTTCGTTTAGCATCTATTCATGCAAAGACTATATGGTCCGTATCAGGCCGACATAGCGGCAAGTGGAGAAAGGACTCTTCGGTATCGGGGAAATGCGCGTACGGGGCAAGTTGCCAACATCGGGTCCAGAAAATTTGATGAGGAAGTGCTTAGGAGCCGGCTGGACGAGATTGCTGGTAAGGAAGAATATCGGCACATTCATAACATCGATAGCGCAATGTTTTTTGCGACAGTTTCTTATTTTAAGGAGATAGGAGCGGAGTGGTGCAATCTACCGCTTACCACACTCATGATTTCTTCACCCGGAGAAATATACGCAGGTAAAACCTTAGATTATTCAACTGACGCTCTACCGGTCGAGCTCTCCTGGTTTGATAACAAACGGAATATTTTTCTTTCCGAAAGTTCTCAATTCTATCTCGAGATAAGGCTCCTCATCGAAAAAGTTGAAAAGGTATTTTCAATCTACAACTCGTTCCGAAAGGAAAAGGCGGATGCGACACATCTTTCGGAATTTCAGCATATTGAATTTGAGGGTAGGGTCTCTTTTGAACAAAATATAGAAGTGTTTCTTGGGCTGCTGCGTTTTATCACAAGGTATCTTCTGGAACATAATCGAGAAGATCTTTCATACTTTCTCGAGCCGTCCGATATTGAGGTGCTCAGCCATTCTTTCGAGGACTCATCGATTCAAAAGCTTTCATTCAAGCAGGCACTTCATATGCTTCGTGATGCGACGGGCGCTACACGGTACGAAGAATTCTCACTGAAGAATTTCGGAGCATGGGAAGAAGTAAAATTGACGGAGCTTCTCGGCGCGCACGCGCTTGTGACCGATTTTCCGCTACTCGAAATTCCTTTTTATCACAGTCAACGGCCTGGTGACGGTGTACCTGTGGCGGAGAATGCGGATCTTATTTTGTATGGGTATCGTGAGACCGTGGGTAGTGGCGTGCGAATTACCGATCCGCAAGCACTCGCGGAGAAGGCGCGACAATTTAATTTACCCGAAGCAGATTATGCTCCGTATCTGAAAACTCGTTCCTACGCTCAGTACAAACAAACGGCCGGGTTCGGGCTCTGCTGGCAGCGGTATGTGCAATGGCTTCTGAAACTTCCCGTGATTTGGGACGCAACGCTCATTCCGCGCGGGCATACGCTCCCACTGCTATAATAAGTGCCTCTCATGACCAAAGAAGAATTTGACGATTTTTTCAAGAATTACGCACAAAACGTTGACAAAGCGAATCAACAGAACTTCTGGAGACTCTCTGACGCCCTGGTTCTTCAAATTATTAAACGAAATATCCCTGATCCCGGAGAAGGAGGATTATTATTGGATGCTGGCGGCGGTACCGCGCGTTGGGCAATTTTATTGAGCGCTCTATATCGTGCTCGATTTACAGTTTTCGATCTTTCCGAGGACATGCTCAACAAAGCGAAGGAAAATATCTCGAGAGAGCGGCTCGAGGAACGCATAGGACTGCAACAAGGCGACCTTACCGACATGCGCAGCATTGCTGATGAGTCGATTGACCACATACTAAGCGTCTATAGCCCGATCAGTTTCATTAAAGAGAAGGAGAAAATGGCGAAAGAACTGCATCGCATATTGCGTCCCGGCGGTCGGGCAATTGTCATGGGTCACGGGTATTACAACGCCATCGCCTCAAAAATAAATAATTATCGTGCCGATACGGAGGAGTTGCGGTTGCTTGAGAGTGAGAAAATCGTAAAGTGGGCATCAAATGTTCCCGCGCTCAATGTGTTTTCAAAGGAAAGCATGGAACAACTGTTCGGCGATGCGGGATTCATGTTGGTGAAAACGTTCGGGGTGCCCGTTTTTGTGCAGCCGGGTGCGGAGGATTTCGACCCGGAAAATAAGTTACAAAGCCCGATTTCAAAGGCGCTCGGAGATGAGGCATTCTTTCGTGCTGTGTTTGACATCGAGATGGCGCATAACGCGGATCCGTTCGTAGCAAACCGCGGCATGAATATTTTCTCTCTCGTTGAGAAAAAATAACGCATATGCAACAGAACCGACTCAAGAATCTCATCGTACCAAAGTCGCTCCGCTTGGGAGATACCATCGGGGTAGTATCTCCTTCATCTGGTCTGGCCGGATTGTTTCCGCATCGGACCGAGCAGGGCGTTCGGATGCTCGAGCAAATGGGATTTCGCGTCGTTTTTGCGCCGCATTCCCGCGAGCATGATGGGTGGGCGTCTTCATCGCCTGAGAATCGTGCGCAGGACATTCACGATATGTTTGCCGCACATGAGGTGCGTCTCGTACTCAGTGCTATTGGTGGGAATCACGCGAACCAAGTTTTAAAACATCTTGATTTTGACCTTATAAGGAAGAACCCGAAGATCTTTGTGGGGTATTCCGATATTACGGTATTGCATTATGCGTTCGCCTCCCAAGCGAATCTCCGCACTTATTACGGCCCCTGCCTCATTTCTGAGTTCGGCGAATATCCGAATGTGTTGGGATATACGGAATCTTGGTTCAAGAAAGTACTTATGCAAACGAATCTTGAAGAAGAGGTCCAGCCACCGGCCGAATGGACCGATGAATTTCTCGACTGGTTCTCCAAGAAAGATACCGAACGTCCGCGCACTATGCAGGCTCATCATGGATACGAATGGTGGCGAACAGGAACTGCAACTGGTCCTCTATGGGGTGGCGCGATACCGAGTATTAATCACCTGGCGGGTACGAAATACTGGGTCGACCCGACCGACACCATTTTCTTTATCGATATTCCGGAGGGTGCGCCTGGCGCCCCCATGGCTCAATCGGAGATTGACTCTTTTTTGGCCGACCTCGACAATCTCGGTGTTTTTGCGAGTATTGCCGCACTTGTTATCGGTCGACCGTATCGGTACGGTGAAAGTGAGACAAAGACATTGAAGATGATGATTGAACGGTATACAGGAAAATATTCCTACCCAATCTTATATAACGCTCCAATCGGCCATACGGCGCCGATCATGACTGTCCCGCTCGGAGTCCGTTCGTTTCTTGAATCAGAGACTAATACGTTTGAATTGAAAGAAAAGGGGGTCGATTAAAAAATAACCCCGCTTAGTGCGGGGTTGAAATGGGTTGTCTGAAATTCGACAGAATAAGCTCAGTTCCCATTCCGCTCGTGAACAAGCGTTCTTTGCGCGTCTGGAGCAGTTTCTGTGTCCAGTCGGTGAAGCCGCCATCCATGAGCGGATACTGCTCGTTGCGTTCGTTCACAGCCCAGATCTTCACACACGCGTTGGTGTAGTAGTTCATGCCGGCGGCGCGGTCAAGATCAATCGAGAAGGTACCCGATGGAAATTCGTCGCGTAGCGGTTCCAGAACTGCCCGGTCGAGCTTTGAAAGCAATTCACCTGCCTTCTCGATCCCGTACATTTTGACGAATTGAGGTGAAAGTTCCTGCGGCCTTTGAATGCGTTGCGGCCACGCAATGCCATATTGCTTGAAGACGCTCGCACCATGCTTTTGAATTTGACGGCCTAGCTCCGCTGAATCGAATCCGTGATGTGCAACTATTGCCCGCATGATGCGCACGTCTGACAGTTCGACATGAACATCATGCATCGCACACCCGATTGACCGAAGCTCGGCGAGATATCTGAGATAAAACCGCAGATGCTCGGAAAGCGACCCAATCTCAAAGTGTTCACCCCCGACATCACGGCCTGCTGTTGCGAGTGCGAATATCTTGAAGTGGGGGACGAAGCCGGGGATGTCGTCGAATCGTTGTAGCCGTATGCAGCGCGCGCTTGAGGCGAGCCGGATGACGACAGGATTCCGCGGATCGGTGTCGAATAATTTTCGACGCCGCTTCGCACACTCAAGCGCCAGTGCCGTAGTAGGATCAGCGAGCACTTCGCAACTCCGGATAGAACCCAGAATATTTTTCTGGTTAATGCCGCCCAGTACGCTGTTTGTCCCAAGCGGCATAACCGGCGAGAGCTCGATACCAATGAAACGTACATCAAGTACGCGGTAGGCAGCCGCGTCCGCTTTGCCGCGAGCGCCCTGGTCGACTGTGCATGGAGTTACAAGCCGATTCTCCTTATACGCAGAATCGATCGCCCGTGGCGCGAGTTCCTGCGTCCTTTGAGCGAATACCTGCATAAGGAGTATGTGGAGATCAGTCCCAGACATCCTTGAAAGGATCTCAGCGACACCTCCGGCTCCTGCGTTTTCAATCAACTTCTGAATCAAGCCAGGTTTCATACCGACCTCCTTTCTGTTAAAGAGCCTCGAGAATTTACTAGGTGCAATTTTGACACAAAAACTTTGCTATAGCAATGACACGGGGAACTTGCTTTTTTATGATAGATGTGCTATAGTGCGACCGGTGGTATTCAGGGGATTTTGGCCCCGAATGCCGTGTTCTTAATGCAACAAAAGGAGGTGCCACATGGCGCTCAAACAGCGGGGAACGACCCGCTTTACAGTGCGGGTTGGCATTTGGATTGCATCGGCAATTTCTTTCCTCGAAGGAGTTCTGGAATCTTTCTTGAATTTCAAGGAGGAAGACGGACTTCTGAGGAAAGGAACAAAGGTCGTCGACCTGGCAGCTCGGCAAGCCGTTTATTTCGTTGCGGACTACGGCTTATGGCTCGTGTCCATCGGAATATTCACTACGATGAAAACCCTCGGATTCTCTTTTCCTTGGATATTCGTTGCTCTGTGGGCATACGAGTTCATAGCGGCCGGGGCCTTCACCTTGTTCTATGAGAAGACGGGGAAGGACCTGTCGCTCGGCGAAGATTTCCGCAGAGCAACGGATACGCTGCGCAAGAAATCGCGACTGGCGGGTTATGCGGCAATGGCGCCCATCGTCCTGCGAGCGATTTTCTGGACGGGGCCGGAAAAGGCCATTACCTTTTTCCGCAAGGAAATCGGGACGATCCCACGGATTATCATCGTCCTCCTGGTCCTCTCTGCCGTCCAGTCCCTCGTCTGGGCCTGCCTGTATCAACTTGGGTACGGTCTCATAACGGGGTAGCTCTCATACCGGCGACAATGCACACGCATTGCCGCCGGTTTTCTTTTTGATGCTACAATGAACAGCCATGGCAGCCCACTTCGGTGAACACGTCACTATCGACGGCTACGGCGGGGATCCGGAGCGTCTCAACAGTGAAGAGGCCGTCCTCTCTGCTCTCACCGAGATATGCGATGTGCTTCGTATGCGCCCGCTCATGAAGCCGGTCGTTATTTCCGCGCCGGACAATCACATCAAGGACCCGGGCGGCTGGAGCGGCTTCGTCATAATCGCTGAAAGTCATATCAGCATTCACACATTTCCCAAGCGTCGATTCGTCTCGGCCGATGTCTACACCTGTCAGAACGGCATTGACGTCGACTTCATCATCGATTTTTTCAAAAAGAAATTCAAACTTGAAGATGTGGAGTCCCACTTTATCAAAAGGGGAACGCGGTATCCCGCCAAAAATCTCATACCATGAAATCAAAGATTCTTCTCATACTGCTCTGTATCGCTATCGCCGTCTCGGTGTATCTTATCTATGACCGCACCATTGTGCGGCACGACTTTACGACCTTTGATTCAACCGCGGGCCAGTAGCGATTCCGCCGAATTCTCTTAGAGATCCAAAAGTACTGCGGCAATCCAGGGGAACGCTACGGTTATATCGCTTTGGATGATTTGGTAATAACTTTCGGTCGAAAGCTTGTCCCAGGTGATTTTTTCTTTGCCCCCGGCGCCGGAGTAGGAGCCGTACGACATCGGCGATGAACCGATCTCAATAAAACCTTCCCAGTCTCTGACTTTGCCTCCGACTTTCAGGTCACTTTTGAGGAACGGCACCACACAAATGGGGAAGTCCGCTGAGATGCCACCGCCAAGCTGCAGGAAGGCGACGGGAGCTTCTTTGCTTTCTTTCATGTACCAATCAGCCATAAGGTGGAAATATTCCACGCCGCTTTTCATAACGGTGCCGTCCAGGACAATGTCCCCTTTGTTCTTATGCGAACCGTTATAGGTATAGCTCGCGAAGATATTGCCCATACTGGAATCTTCGAAGCCCGGAATAACGATGGGAATATTTTTTTCGAACGCCGCATAGGTCCAGCAATCGTCCGGATTGGCTTGAGGGTCGGGCCGTATCAATTTTTCTTCGAACAATCTGCGGAAATATTCGTGGGGAAAATACCTTTCTTTTTTGTCGTGCGCCTCTTTCCACATCTTTACCAAAGGGGGCTCCATGATGCGCACACTTTCGTCTTCCGGCAAAAACGTGTCGGTAATCCTGCGGAGGCCGGCATCGCGCAATTCCGCCTCCTGTTCCGGGGTCAGTTCGGTATAGCGAGGAATGTTTGCGTAGTGCGAGTGGGCGACATAGCGATAGTAGGACTCCTCGTGATTGGCGCCGGTGGCGGAAATGAGGTGCACTTTATCTTTCCGTATGAGTTCGGCGAGCATGACGCCGACTTCGAAAGAGCTCAGAGCGCCCGCGAGAGTGATGACCAGTTTCCCGCCGTTTTTCAGATGCTCTTTCAGCCATAAGGCCGCCTCCATAGTCGAGCCGCCGTTGCAGTGCAGGAGCGTCCTCTCCGCAAATGCGCTCACCGGCGCAGAACTCCCCTTTATACCCGCACTCAAGGCCCCGACCGTTTTAGAGCCGTTCCGTACGATGAGTTTCTTTAATCCCGGCGAAAGTTTATCCAAGATGTTCTTTTCCATGGGTACCACTATACCACTTAGGGATGCTATGATTTGGATACTTATGCAACCGCTTTGTCCCTGGGAACCGGCGCAGTATTTCTTCTTCTCGAGCAATGTGCCGACGCTTCTGTATTACTCGCATCTCACCGCTGTGTTAGCGGCGGTCATTTTCGCTCTCGTATTGATTCCGCAGGTTCGCGAATCCCTCTCCGTCAGATTGTTCCTGGCGATGATCTCTTTTTTCACCTTATGGACGATTATCGACATCCCCCTCTGGGCGTCAAATCGGCCGGATATAGTCCTGTTCTATTGGAGCCTTCAATTGTTGCTTGAACTACTCCTGTATACCTCAGCGTTTTATTTCGCTTACGTATTTATTGCTCAAAAGGATCTTCCGTTTTTTGGGAAAGTCGGTCTTACCGTTCTGCTTGTTCCGATCATGGTATTGTTGCCGACCCACTATCTGCTTCCGGGCGTCGACATCTCCTCCTGCAACGCGTCAGAAAATCCCTTACTTAATTTCTCTCTCACCTACGGCATTGAAATATTCCTAAGCCTCCTTATTTTATTTGTAAGTTTCTGGGGTCTCCGTATTCAACGCGCTCGAAGAAAGGAAATTGTGCTTTTCACAACGGGAATCATCATATTCTTAATCGCCTTTTCTTCCGGAAATATTATCGGAAGCATAACGGGGGACTGGATTTCGGCGCAATACGGATTATTTGGAATGCCGATATTTATCGCCCTCCTTGCATACACCGTGGTCAAGTTCAAAACATTTAATGTAAAACTCTTTGCCACGCAGGTACTCGTCGCGGGAATCGCCATACTCATCGGAGCGCGCCTGTTCTACAGCGCGACTCTGTCCGGCACCATTTTGTCGGCGGTTACGCTCGGAGGATTCCTGATCAGCGGAGTGTTCCTCGTCCGGAGCGTGAGGCGTGAAATCGCCCAGCGCGAGCACATCGAGATTCTCGCCAAAGAGTTGCAGGAGACCAACGAACGGCAGGAAGGGCTCCTGCATTTCATCGGACACGAAGTGAAAGGATCGTTGACCAAGGATGCGGGCGCATTTGCCTCGCTCGCTGAAGGCGATTTCGGTCCGCTGTCGGAAAATATGAAGACCTTCGTCACGCAAGCGCTTGTAGAATCGCGCCAAGGCGTTGACGGCGTGGCGAACATCCTGAAGGCATCGAATTTGAAGAAGGGTTCCGTGACCTACACGAAAGCGTCGTTCGACCTTAAAGCGCTCGTGGCGGAGGCGGTGGAGCGCGCGAAACCGGCCGCCGAAAAGAAAGGGCTTGCACTCACATTCTCGGAAGCCGAAGTCGGCACGCCGTACATATTCACCGGTGACAAGGAGCAGATAAACGAGCATGTGCTCCGAAATATTATCGATAACTCCATAAACTACACCCCGTCGGGCTCCGTGACGGTCTCGCTCAAGAAAGAGAACGGGAAGTTCATCTTTGCGGTGAAAGACACCGGCGTCGGCATCACGGAGGAAGACAGGAAGCGCCTTTTCACCGAGGGCGGCCACGGCAAAGACTCTCAGCGGGTGAATGTGCATTCCACCGGCTACGGTCTCTTCATTGCAAAGAGCGTTACCGAAGAGCACGGCGGTACCATCCGCGCCGAAAGCGAAGGTGCGGGGAAGGGTTCGAC
>VFSW01009023.1_pt1 | contig 14253 bp, 15 predicted proteins | sample 5358111 | NCBI WGS metagenome assembly VFSW01 (sample SAMN11554181, study PRJNA540505) | mine drainage metagenome | isolation source: sediment from site ElyBrook_90M | place: USA: Ely Copper Mine, Vershire, VT | collected 2017
CCCCTCCCCCCCCCGCGCCCCCCCCCCCCCCCCCCGCGGCTCGGAATGACAATGAACCTTTCAGGTGTCAGGGCTTCACGTCCGGCTTTCCCTGCGGGTTCTCGGGCGCTTTCGGGGTCTCGATCCGCTTTCCGGTCTTCGTGTCGAACACCTCGTTGCGCAGAAACGCCTCGGTCGACCAGGGGGGTGGCGGGCCGCCGAGGTATTTGTGGAACCACTCGAGATGGGCGGTGTAATAGAGCGCCATCTCGTACCAGCTCGGCCAGTGACCCGATTCGGAGTACACGATCAGCCGCGAGGGGACATTGCGTTTCTGCAGCGCGGTGAACATCTGCAGTCCCTGGGTGTACGGGACGCGGAAGTCGTGCGCGCCGGTGATGACCATGCAGGGCGTATGAAAATTCATCACGCTATTTGATGGTGAAAACTTCTCATAAAGCGGCGAGTTCCACGGCTGGCCTTTCAGATCCCACTCGGGAAACCACAGCTCCTCGGTCGCGCCGTAGAACGAGCGAAGATCGAACAGCCCCATCATCGAAGCGATGGCCTTGAAGCGATCGGTATGCCCCTCGAACCAGTCCATCATGTAGCCGCCGAAGGACCATCCCATGGCGCCCATGCGGTTGCGGTCGACGTAGGGCAATTGTTCTAGAGCGTCGGTGACCTTCATCAGATCCTGAAAGACCATGCCTCCCCAGTCGCCGGAGATCTCGGCGGTGAAGGCCTGGCCGAAGCCGGTCGAGCCGTGCGGATTGGCAAAAGCGACGACGTAGCCGGCGCCGGGATAGATCTGCCAGTCGCCACGGAACGAATCGGCCCATTGCGACTGCGGGCCTCCGTGAACGTTCAGGATGAGCGGATACTTTTTGGAAGGATCGAAGTCGTGCGGCTTGACGATGAACACCTGAATGCGGGCGCCGCCTGCGCCGGTGACCCACATTCTCTCGGCCGGGCGAATGTCGACCTCACGGGCGAGCGCGTCATTGAAGTGAGAAATCTGTGTGGCGGCCGGGGCCTGGCCCGTCGCATTGAGCTCCGCGCGAAAAATCTCGCCCGGCTGTCCGACGGAGCGGTGGAGAAAAAACATCTGCCGCCCGTCGCGCGAGACCTCGAACGTGTCGATGGTCTGGTCGGTAAAGATCCGCTTGATGGATCCGCTGGCGACATCGAGCCGGAAGATCGGATTGTCGCCTTCGACTGGCCCGGTGAAGTAGATGGTTTTCGAGTCGGCGCCCCAGCGAAAATCGTCGATCCAGTTGTCGTAGTTGCTGGTCAGGATCCGTGAAGTTCCCGTGGCGCGGTCGTAGAGCGCGAGCATGAAGAGACTCGACTCGTATCCCGGCTGGGTCTGGGTGCGATAGGCGATGTAGCGTCCGTCGGGCGAATAGCGTGGCGAGTCGTCGTACGCCGGATTCGAGGCGGTAATGTCGCGCGGCTGCGCGTTCGGCGAACCGAGGGAAATCAGAAAAAGATCGTTGTTCGTCGACGACTCCGGATGCGGATCGTGATTCGAGGCTACAGCGAGCTCGGTGGAATCGGGCGAGAAGGCATATTGCAGCGGACCGCCGAGCTCGAACGGCGGCGTATCGAACGCTCCCGGCGTGAGGTCGCGCGTTTCGCCGCCGGCGACGTTCACGATCCAGGTGTGCGTCACGGTGCCGTCTTTCCACTCGGTCCAGTGGCGGTAGAGAAGATGGTCGGCCATGTGGGCGTGGAGCTTTCCCTTGCTCCAGCGATCCGCGATGCGCTCGTTGCAGGCGTCGTCGCCGCCGCATTCCGGGTAGATGTCGGTGGAAAAGGCGATCCATTTCCCGTCCGGTGACCAGAGAGGATCCGAAACGCCGGTGGAGACTTTGGTGAGCTGGCGTGCATCGCCGCCGCCGAGCGGCAGCAGATAGAGGTTCGACTTGCCGTCGACCGTGCGGATGAACGCGATGCTTTTGCCGTCGGGAGAAAGAGTCGGGCTGGCATCGTTGTCGCCCTGCGTGACCGCCCGCGCGTTGCCGCCGTCCGCGTCCATGATCCAGACGCGCGCGGTCCGCTTGCCGCGCGCAAGATCGGTTGTGGCCACGTCGAAAACCAGGCTGCGCTCGTCAGGAGAGATCGACAGATCGCTGAGGTTCGTCACCCGGTAGAGGTCTTCCAGTGTGAACGCCCGCTTCGGCTGAGCGATCGCGGCCGTGGTTGCCAGGAAGAAGATTGCGCCGATGCATGCAGCTCGCTTCATGGCGGCGCATGGTACCAATTCCGGACCGCGCTATGATGCGCCCTTCCGAAGGAGCCTGAGGTATGGCGTTGCTCGATGGGAAGACGGGCGTCATTTTCGGCGTAGCCAACAAGCGGTCGATCGCCTGGGGCATCGCCCAGGCGCTCGTGGGCGAGGGAATGCGCCTGGCGTTCACCTATCAGGGAGAACGGCTCAAAGAGAACGTCGAGGAGCTGACGAAAGGCATCGATGAGTCGCTGGTGCTGCCGTGCGATGTCACGTCCGACAGCGAGATCGACGCCGTCTTCCGTAAGATCGGCGATGCTTTCGGGCGACTCGACGTGCTCGTCCACTCGGTGGCCTACGCGCCACGGCAGGACCTGGAAAACGAGTTCGTGAAGACCACCCGCGATGGTTTCAAAACGGCGCAGGACATCTCCGCCTACTCTCTTGTCGCGCTGACGCGAGCGGCAATGCCATTGATGGAGAAGAACGGAGGAGGCTCGGTCCTCGCCATGACCTACTACGGCGCGGAAAAGGCCGTGGAGGGATACAACGTCATGGGGGTGGCCAAAGCGTCGCTCGAGGCTGTGATCCGCTACCTCGCTGCGAACCTCGGGCCGAAGAACATCCGCGTCAACGCAATCTCCGCCGGCCCGGTGAACACGCTCGCGGCGCGAGGAATCAAAGACTTCACCACCATGCTGAAGCACCACGCGGAAAAAGCTCCGATGCGACGAAACGTCGAGCTCGAAGAGATCGGAAGCGCCGCTCTGTTTCTGGCATCACCGATGTCGTCCGCGATCACCGGCGAAGTGCTGTATGTCGATTGCGGATACAACATCGTGGGGATTTGAAGTGGTTGTCGGGTTGTCGGGTTGTCGGGTTGTCGAGTTGTCGGGTTGTCGACAACGGACAACTGACAACTGACAACTGACAACGAAACTACGGTTTGCCCGCGAGTACGAACTGTCCGTGCGGCGCCCCGGCGCCGCCCTTCGTTTCCAGCGTCACGCCGACCGATTTGATGTCCGCGGCGGCGGGGACATCGTCGATGGTCAGCGTTGCGGAGCCGGATGCGGGGACATCGAACACCATCGCGCTCTGCGGATTTGGTGCGGCGGTGCTGCTGATCCAGAGTTGGTAGTTTTTCGAAGCGCTGTTCGGCGGCAGATTGGAGAGGACCACGATCGCGTGATGCGTCGCCGGATCGACGAACACCTTTCCGGCGGCCTTTTGCTGTCCGGCCAGATTGATCGTCCGAGTCTCGGGCGAGGCTACGGAAAGGAGCATCCGCTCCAGCCGCTGGTTCAGATCCTGGTTTTGCACGGTCAGCTGCCGGATTTCGGCGCGATCGGTTTCTTCCAGATCGCGCATGCGGCGGATGTCGAGCTCGCGCCAGCCCCAGAGGGCCAGAAACACCAATGCCGCCGTCGCGAGCCACCACGTGCCGAAGCCATGGTGTGGCTCATCGATCAGCGTCATATCGCCCGGGTCGATCCCTTCTTCCGCCATCAGCGTTTCGGCTCCTGAGGAACGGCAGTGGGAGGGAATTCGAGGTCAGTGCGCACTCCGACCCGCTTCGGCATTCTGCGACCGGGGAAGCCGTTGACCTTGCCACCCGATTCGCGGTTGGAGCCGTGTCCTTCGGCTCCTCCGTCCCAGAAACCTTTGTCTTTCACGTTTTCGCGGGGATTTCCAGTCATGGTCCGGCAATTTTATCGCTTACTGAGAGTGGAACGTGTAGTCGATGGTGATGTGTGTGCCTTCGATCCGTCCCTGGACGCGCACCGTCGCCGTGGCCGGGAGTACGCCGCTGGTCACTCCCTTGCCGTTGATCTCGAATTCGTTGCCCTGGGTCGTCAGGCGGGCCGTCATGCTTCCCTGATCGTCCTGCGCCGATGCCGTGGCGACCGGATGGGTGATCATCTGCGCCGCGACGAGCTCCGCGGCACTCTCGGCCAGCGTTGAGGCGATCACGCGCGAGCGAAAGCGGTCCGCTTCGACGAGCGCTCGGGAGGAGTCGATCAGCATCAGCTCCATCAGGCCGAAATAGAGAACGGCCAGAACGATCGCCGTGATGAGGACGTATCCTCGCTGCTCAGCTGTGCGGCCGCGGAACGAAAATCTCATCGATGGCAATCCGATTCTGGCTGTCGCGTGCGGTGATGCGCACGGCGTCCTGCCCGGTTTCCAGCGTGTACGATCCGACCTGAAAATCGGGAAGTCCGCGCCCTACCCAGTCGCTCACGAGCGAGGTGGCGTTGAACGCTTTCCGATGGACCTCGCCGGCAGCCCGGAAATCGTAAACGACCGTCTGGCCGAATCCGCTCTGTTGCAGCGTGTACAGCAGCAGAGTCTTCGGCGTCTGCGAGTAGCCCTGAAACTCCGCCGGATAGTACGTTGTGTCGAGCACGTCTTTGCGCAGCCGGGCCATGACCGCGCTGACCTCGGGATGCGCCATGTAGTTGATCGGGTACCGCTGCTCGTTCGTTCGCATCTCGGCGGTGAGGAGCACGATGATCAGCAGAAACATGCCGAAGACCGCGAGCGTCACCACCATCTCCAGCAGCGTGAAACCGCGATCGTTCTTCACCACAGCCCGGAGCCTCCCGTGTCGACGCGAACGATCTCCAGCTTTGCCTGCTTCGAATTCCGCCAGCGGACCGTCAATGTGACGTTCTTCACGTCCGGCCGCGCCGTGTCGACGCGCACCGCGGTGGTGTACGGAGCGAGCGGCGTGAGCAGCGTGGTGTCCGACTGGAACCCCGGCGGCTGGCTGTCCAGCTGTGCGAAGTCGATCCGCCGCCACACCTCGGCCTCGTTCGAAAGGGCCTGATACGCGAGGATCTCTTCGTTTGCCTGCTGCAGGCGGCGCTGCCGTTCCGTGAACATGGCGATCGTCGTGGTGATGACGATCGTCAGAATGAGAAGACCGACGAGAACCTCGACGAGAGAGAAGCCGCGGGGCTTGGACATTGGTGAGCATCGATTGTACGCGGTAGACTCCCCCGCCGCATGAAGCTGCGCTTTGCCCCATCGCCCACCGGTTTCCTCCACGTTGGAGGGGCGCGGACGGCGATTTTCAATCTGCTGCACGCTCGCCGTCACGGCGGGAAACTCCTTCTGCGCATTGAAGATACTGATGTGGAGCGATCGCGGCAGCATCATGCCGAACAGATCATCAGTTCGCTCCATTGGCTGGGTGTGGAGTGGGATGAGGGACCGCTGTACCAGAGCGACCGGCTGGCGTTTTATCGTCAGCGTGCCAATGAGCTGATCGACCGCGGCGCGGCGTATCGCTGCTACTGCACGGTGGAGGAGCTCGATGCGGAGCGCCTCGCCGCCGAAGCCGCCGGCATTCCCTATCGCTATTCGGGACGGTGCCGCGCGCTGCAAGGAGGCTCTCCCGGCGAGCCGCACGTCGTCCGCTTCAAAGTGCATCCGGGGCCGATCGACTTTCACGATCTCATTCGCGGAGATGTCCACTTCGATGCCGCGCTCCTCGATGATTTCGTTCTCCTGCGCTCGGACGGTCACCCGACGTATCACCTCTCCGTCGTCGTCGATGACATCGACATGCAGATCACGCTCGTGGCCCGCGGCGACGATCATCTGTCGAACACACCGAAGCACATTCTGCTGTTTCGCGCATTCGGTGCGGAGCCTCCGCAGTTCGCGCATCTTCCCCTGATCCTGGGGCCCGATCGCAAACGGCTCAGCAAGCGGACCGGCGCAACGTCCGCGGAGGAGTATCGGGACATGGGCATCGTCCCGCAGGCGCTGTTCAATTTCCTGACGCTGCTCGGCTGGTCCCCTGGCGGCGATCGCGAGGTTTTCACCAGGGAGCAGGCCGCGGCGATGTTCGAGCTGTCGCAGGTCAACGGCGCGCCGGCGGTTTTCGATCAGGAAAAACTGCTGTGGATGAACGGGCAGTACCTCATGCGCATGACCGCGGACGAGATCTATCCGCATCTGGCGCGCTTTCTCGATCGCCCGCTCGAGCAGATTCGACCTCTGATCGAATTGCACAAGACTCGGGCGCGAACGCTGCGCGAGATGGTCGAGCAGATGGAGGTTTATTTCGCCGATGACGGCACGTTGTCGTACGAGCCGTCCGCCGTGCAAAAGCACGCGCGTGAAGCGGAGCTTTCCGCGCACATGCAGGCGCTGCAGAAGACGCTCTCAGGAGTCGATCCGTTCGACGCGGCGCATACGGAGCAGGCGTTGCGCGATCTCGCCTCGACTCTGGAGGTCGGCGCGGGAAAGCTGATCCATCCGCTGCGGCTGGCCCTGACGGGTCGCGGCGCGTCGCCGCCGATCTTCGATGTCGCGGCGGTTCTCGGAAAAGAACGAACGCTACGCCGGCTTCAGCGGTTCATCGAGCGTCTTCCGGAGCTTGCCCCTCCAGCATGACCGCGTGCGCGTGCGCCAGGCGATCCTTCAGCGACATCATTCCGAGCCACAGCGCACAGACGCCGACCATCGCCAGGGAGAACCACTTCCCATAGATGCCGACCGGCGAGAAGGGCTCGGTGGCCGTGTGGATGGCGTCGCTGTTCGGCAGCACGCCGGCCTCGGCAAATTCGTGGATCGAGTAGAAGACGATCTGGGCGGTGAACATCAGCAGGAACAGCCCGGTGACCTGGAAGAAGCGCTTGAGATTGATGCGATGGCCGAAATGCGCCCAGGCCCACGACATCGCCGCGGCGGCGCCGATGCCGAGCAGTCCGCCAAGAATGAAGCGGCCGGTGCGCACCTGAATGAGCATCAGCGCGGCCTCCATTCCTTCGCGAGTGACCATGAAGACGGTGAAGCCGAACACGGCGGCGACCGAAAGGAGTCGAGAGCCGTGGCCGGTCGCGCTCTCCAGCTGCGCCTCCATGTCGTTTCGCATTCGCGGCGCCGCGTGCCAGACGTGAATGACGAAGGTGGCCACCAGGACGGCGGCGACGATTCCGAGAATGCCTTCCCACAGAGACTGATTCACACGCATCAGCTCCCACCCGAGCGCGAAGCTGGCGACGATCGAAGCGGCGATGCCCCAGTAGACGGCTGGGCGCAGCCAGTCGCGGCCGGTCTTGCGCAGGTAGGCGAAGATGATGGCCACGCTGAGGAATGCTTCGAAACCTTCACGAAAAACGATGATGAGAGCCGGGATCATGAGTCTCCTACTTCCTGAGGTGCATCGCTCGCTCGCCGATCATCTGGACGCGATCGGGTACCGTGGGCTGCTCGCCCTTGCGGCGGCACGAGCCGCAGAGGCCGAGGATCTGGAGGTTGTGAAACGTCGGTGTGAACCGTTTTCGCTCGCAGATCTCCATCTGCCGTTTTTCGAGCTCCTCGTCGTTGAATTCGATCACCGTGCCACAGGTGGTACAGATGAGGTGGTCGTGGTGCGAGTCGGCGGTGACGTGCTCGTAGTGGTAGTGATCTTCGCCGAGATGAACGCGCCGGACCATGCCGGATTTGACCAGCAGCTCGAGCGTCCGATAGACCGTGGCGCGCGAGATTTTGAGGCCTTTCGTCTTCATTTTGGCGAGCAGCTCGTCGGCCTCGAAGTGGTAATGGGTGGAGAAGATCTCCTCGATCAGAGCGACGCGCTCGTTGGTGAGTTTGAGACCTTCCGTGGCCAGGAATTGGCGGAAGCGATGGATTTCCCGTTCGGGTGTGGTCATGACGACTCTCCTTCCGCCTGCGAATTCTTGAGACTTAGTCTCAAGTAGTGGCAAGCGTAACGCGGACCGATTCTCATGTCAAACCCGCGGGAGGCATCCGCTGTTCCAAATGAGCTCCCCGTTGCCGGTTCCCAGCTGCCAGGAAACCGGGGAATGGCAACCGGCAAACGCCAACTCCAAGCTCGACAAGCGCAGGTGCGGCGACGCCCCCTACGGCGCGCGCAATGCATCAGAAGTCCTCGGAGGCACCCCCATGCGCACCCATTCCATTGCCCGCGAAGCCTGGCAATCGACCTTCGATTCGCTCAGCCGTGTGTACGACGGCGAAAGCGCATCGCTGGAGGTCCTTCGCCCGGACCTCGGCGCGCAGTTCGAAATCGAACGCCAGCCCTTCCGCGGCATCAGCTACGACACCGACGGAATCGAGCTCCACTTCGCGCCGCGCGACGGGCGGCACTTTGTCCACCGCGTCGCGCGCCCGCCGCGAGTGCAGATCGAAGAACGCGACCATGGTCTGATCGACGCCTTCGCCATAGACACCGACGATGATCCGCGGATTGTCCTGCGACTCGGCGCGCCGCTGGCGTCGACGCTTCTCCCCTCGTCGACCGCGTGAGCTACAACCGCGAGCGAGCTGCCTGCACCGCCTCGCGGATCAAAGGCTGGTGCGGATCGATCGAGATCGACCGGTTCCAGTAATCGAGTGCCCGGGCATAGTCCTCTTTCCTGGCGTACACCATGCCGAGATTGTTCAGAACCTCGCTCGACGATGGCCGGAGGCCGAGCGCGCGCTCGAGCTCGGGAACTCCTTCGGTGTAGCGGCTGGCATCCACCAGAGCGGATCCGAGGTTCGCGGCGATGAGGTACGACTGCGGGAAGATCTCTTTGCCTTTCTGCAGCAGGGCAATGGCGCGGGAAACCATGTTGCGCTGCCGATATAGCGCCGCAAAATCGATGAAGTACTCCTCGGCATTCGGAAGCCCGTTGTTCACCGCCTGGAGAAAGTCGTTCTCCGCGTCCGTGTAGTGCTGCTCGTCAAACAGCACCATGGCCAGATTGAGATAGGGCGCCGGCCGGTTGGGGTTGGTGGCGATCGCCTGCTGAAAGGCGACGATGGCGTCCTTAACATCTCCCTTGGTTCTCAGTTGCACGCCGAGGTTGTTCTGGTAGGCATAGGTGCCCCATGTCTGTGCGGAGACCGGCGCGCTCGCCTTCGTCGCGGGCTGCGTTTCGTTGTCCAGTAACGGCGTCATCGGCTGCGATGGGTTGTACAGGTGCCCGATGGTTTCCAGGGTCTTCTGGTAGAGCTTGGGATCGAGATGCGCCGCGGTCGAGATCGGACGGTTGTCGATGAATTCGCCGTAGCTGACCACGCGGACCGAAGTGACGGGGCTGATGTCGCGCAGCATCCATGTGGCCGGCTTTCCCGGCATTTCGGTCGCCTGCGGGAGTCCGAGGAGCGTGAGCACCGTCGGCGCGATGTCGTAAAGGGAGATCGTGCGGCCGGTGCGCGACGGAATGATCTGCGGCCCGTACGCGATGAAGACTCCCGGGCTGCGGTGATCGGACAGGGCAGAGCCGGCGGGGGGCGCAGCCGGCCGGTCCTTTCCCCATCGAAACCCATAGGCCGAGAGAATGATGACCGTGGTGTCGCGCGGCAGCACGTTCGTCCACTCGCCGATGAGACGGTCCACTTCGGAGTAGTAGTTCGACACCGCCGGCCAGAATTTTCGATATCCGTCCTGGTCGACGCCGCTTCGGTCGGGAGGGTGGTACGGTCCGAACAGATGGTTCACGGTGTCCGTCCCGTCCTCATACGTCATGATCAAAAGCGGATCTTGCCCGCGCTGGCGCGCATCGTTGTACAGATCGATGGCCACGCGATGATCGCTCCACGTTTTCGCCAAAAGATTACGAAACACGTTGATCGGATCGCTTTCATTGCCGCTGCTGGTGGCGCGATCCCACTCGCCGGGAAGAATGTTCAGGAATCGGTGAACCTGCGCATAGCCCACCGTGTCGGGCAGCACTTGCTGCGACTCGGCGCGTGACGCGAGCTGCGGCGGGTAAATCGCCCCCGGCACGAGCTCGACCGGCTCGTCATAAAACATGCCCGTCGTCGTGGCGGTCGGAGGCCACGCCGTCCACCAACCGGAAACCAGCGCGGTTCTTCCAAACGCTTCGGCGATGTCCCACAGCGCGGGCGCCTGCCGCGCGTACGACTCCACCGGAGCGTGGTGACTCCAGTCGATGAAATCGATCACGCCGTGCCGGTCCGCGGTCAGTCCGGTGGCCACGGTGGTCCACAGCATCGAGGCGATGGTCGGCTGAATCGTTTGCACCGACGCGGTGGCGCCGCCCTGCATCAGCGCTTTGATGTTCGGAATGGCGCCGTCATTTTCCAGCTCGGAGATCAGATCCCAGTCCAAACCGTCGATGGCGAAGATGGCCACGCGCGTCGGAGCACTCCGCGCATCGCGCCGCAGCTCGGCGCGCTTCACGCGCAGCAGCGCGCCGCGATCGGCTTCCATGCGCAGGATCTCGAAGGCGGTCACATTCAGACCGCTCTGAGCGAGATGCCGCGCCACTGTCAGGCGCAGCGCGTTTTTCTGGGCATTGAATTGCGACGTCGGCGACAGAAGATCCTCCACGCTGATCTGCGAGGTGACCGCGGAAACGGCCTCGCTCACCCGCGCGCGAATCCAGCCATCCCATCCTTCCGTGATGACGCGGCGTGCGTCGAGAATGCGATTCCCTGCGATGCCGAAACGCAGGCGATACGTCACGGTCACCGGCACCCCGTCCTGCGACTGGATGCGGATCATTCCGTCGCGTTGCGCCGAGCCCTCGCGCTTCTCGAAGATGAGGCGGTAGTAACGAAACGGCGGGAGAAATGTCACGTGCGACTCGACGGTTCGCACATCGCCCGTCCGTTTGTCGATGCCGAAGATCATCCATCGCGACGACGGAAGATAAAGGCTGATCAGGACATAGGTGACGATCACCAATCCAACGACCAGGAGCAGGGCCTGAAACAGCCGATTGCGGAGCATTCTCTGATGCGGCTATGCAGGGGGAAAGCCAGTTGAGTTGGGCCGTCAGACCGTTGGGCCGTCAGACCGTTGCGCTGTTGGACCGTTGGGTTGTTGGACCGTTGGGCTGTTGGACCGTGGGCTGTTGGGCCGTGGGCCAGGAGTGGGCGGAAGTCCGAACCTCCCAACGTCCGAACCTCCCAACGTTCTAACCTCCCAACGTTCTAACGTCCCAACGTCCCAATTTACTTTTTCCTCTTCACGAGCTGTTTGATCTCGTCATTTCCCAGGGGACTTTGCGCCGAGATGATGATCGCTGCCGTTCCCTCTTTCGAGGGCGGAACGGTGCAGCGAATGACGGCCGTCCCGTCGGCCGCGGTCTTGCCCTTGAAAATCACGCGCGGCGGCTCGACCGTGGAGATGATCTTGACCTCCAGGGCCGCGGCCGGCACCGGTTTCTGCGAGAGGCTTTTCTTCGTCGACACGCGCAGTTCGATCGGCGATCCGGCGTAAAACTCGACATCGCTCTGCAGGGAAAGCTCGAGGTGTTCGCTCTCCGCCTCCGAGGCCAGGTAATCCATGATGACCTGGTCGAGCGTTTTGTCATCCGACACCGCCGATGTGGGGAGAGCTGAGGCGGCGTCGAGTGTGCGGGCCAGCGTCGGTGACGGGCGCGCTCCGATCTTCGTCGCTTCGGCGGGCTGATCGAATCGTCCGCGCATGATGGCCGCGATCATGGTGCGATGCTGCTGCTCCATCAGACCGCCGATCCACTTCTCGTCGACCCCCGCTTTGACCTGCTCGGCGTAGGAGGTCTTCTTCGACGCCAGGATCTCTCCACCGACGTACACCAGACTCTCGATGTACGGATTCTGCAGACCTTTATCCTCAGTCTGGATGTGGTAGACCTTGTCGTTATGCTTGATATCGGTATTGAAGCCGGTAATCAAGGGAGCTCCGCGGATGCCAAGGCTTGTCCGAAAAGTGTATCAGACACTCAGTTTTGCTCGAGCCATGCTCGCAGATATGCGATCTGTTCGCGAACGCGCGTCAGATCTTCGGCATGGGGCATCAGTGCGAGGTAGCGCTCGAAGCAGTCGATGGCCTGTTGATAAGCGTGCATCTGCACGGCCAGAGCGGCGCGGTCGCGCAGCTCGAAGGGATCGTTCTGGTCCAGGATCAGCAGCCGGTCGATCGAAGCCGCTGCATGCGCCAGGTCGCGCTGCGCCAGGTACGCCGATTTGAGATGCGCCAGCTCGCGCGCCAGGATCTCCTTCGGTGCGAACGAGCGCAGATGGTGTTCCCGCAGTCGCACGCCTCCGCCGAACACGCCGTCGAGCAGTTTCTGCAGCTCCACCGTCGACAGCACCCGCCCGCCGTCGAACGGATCGACCACAATCGTTCCGAATGCGCCGCTGAATTTCACCAGAAACCGTCCCGGCAGCGACATGCCCGCCGCTTCCACGCCGATTCGGCGTGAGATCTCCAGATAGAGAATGGACAGGCTGATCGGCAGCCCGGCGTGCTTTTCCAGCGTCTCGCTCAGCAGCGCGCTTCGGGGGTCGTAGTAGTTCTCATCTTCGCCGTGGAATCCTTCCTCCTCGAAAAGAAGGCGATTGATCGATTCCACGATCCGCTCGACGTCGTGCGATCCCTCCAGTCGCTCGCGGACAGCGCCAGACCACTCGCGGACTTTCTCCAGATGGCGGCCGATGTCCAGCGATGGATCATCTTCCAGAGCGATGACCAGGGAGGCCTCGACCAGATCGACCATGGGATCCGGCAGGCCGGCGAGCTCGACGAAGCGCCGGCGCGCAAACGCGGGATGGGTCAGAACACGTCCCTCTTGCATACCGCTCACCCTGCCTCCATCTGAAACGTTCGCACCTTACGCCGTAATTCGTCTGTGATCGGCGTCTTCTTTTGCGTCTTCCAGTCGAAGAGCACGACCACAACTTTCCCCGTAGCAGCAAGTTGCTGGCCATTCCCGGTGCGGATTTCGTAGAACGTGTCGAACGAAGTACCCCGCATTTCACCGATTCGCACTCGGATCTCAATCGGTTCGAGACCGATCTGACGAATGAAATCGACCTCGGCTCGCACCACGATGAAGCTGATGTCGCCGGCGCGCGAGCTTCCGGTCAGCGCCCACCACAACCTCGCGCGGGCCCATTCGAAGTAGGTGAGATAGACAGCGTTGTTGACGTGGCCGAAGGCATCGATGTCGCGGAACATCACCTGCCATGGGACGACGTACCATCCGTCCTGCCAGCCAGCCTCAGGCACATCTCATTGTACCGCTGTGGTTTTCGTTCCGACCGGCAGCGTGCCCTTCGTACAGGCCTGAAGGTAGCGCCCCGGCAGCGGGTGATCGAGATACGGCGCGACGATCGACGATGCCGCCACCAGCCGGTCGAGGCTGACGCCCGTCTCGATGCCCATCCGGTCGAGCATGTAGATGAGATCTTCGGTCGCCAGGTTGCCCGAAGCGCCGGGGGCGTACGGGCATCCGCCGAGGCCGCCGGAAGATGCGTCGAATCCGGCGATGCCCATCTCCAGGGCCGCGAGCGTATTCGCCAGCGCGGTGCCGCGCGTGTCGTGAAAATGCATGGCCAGCTTCGACGCCGGGATGACCTGCAGCAGCATGCCGATGACGCCCTGCACCTGCATCGGAGTTCCCACTCCGATGGTGTCTCCGACGGAGACTTCGTAGCATCCCAGATCGAGCAGCCGGGCGGCGACCTCGAGCACTCTCTCCGGGGCGACGTCGCCTTCGTACGGGCAGCCGAACGCCGTGGAGATGTAGCCGCGCACGCGCATGTCCTCGTGACGTGCCCGCGCCGCGACCGGCGCGTAGTTCGCGAACGACTCGTCGATGGTCATGTTGATGTTGCGCTTGTTGAACGTGTCGGAAGCAGCGGTGAAGATGGAGATCGATTTCACTCCGGCCTCGATGGCGCGGTCGAGCCCCTTCATATTGGGCACGAGCACCGGGTAATCGACGCCCGGATCTTTCGGAATCTCGCGATAGACCTCCGCGGTGTCCGCCATCTGCGGGACCCACTTCGGGCTGACGAACGCCCCGGCCTCGATCACTCGCAAGCCGGAATCAGCGAGCGCCGTGATGTACGCGACCTTTGCCTCGGTGGGGATGACCACCTTCTCGTTCTGCAGCCCGTCGCGCGGACCCACCTCCGTGATGCGGACTGTATCGACTGGAATTCTCATAAAGTTAATAGTTAACAGTTAACAGTATTGATTCTCATCGTCTCCGCTGTTAGCTGTCGCGTTCTGTCATCCCGAGCGCCGTAGAGCGCGAGGGATCCCCTTCGAATCG
>VFSW01009024.1_pt1 | contig 14251 bp, 9 predicted proteins | sample 5358111 | NCBI WGS metagenome assembly VFSW01 (sample SAMN11554181, study PRJNA540505) | mine drainage metagenome | isolation source: sediment from site ElyBrook_90M | place: USA: Ely Copper Mine, Vershire, VT | collected 2017
TAAACATTACCATATCTTTAAATACTTTTCTTTCTAACTACATTCACAAATGTTAATGTGATGGCATGAAAAGTATAAATGCAAAGCGAATAGCCGCAGTAGCGGCAAGTTTGTTGGTAGGTCTTGCAGCTGCAGGACAGGGTGTGAATTTTGGTAATATACCAATAATAAACACCGCAGGTCAGCCTGTAGTGCAGATCGTAGTAGGATCATCGGCGCAACCGAGCGACGGCGTAGTTGCTGCAAACATAGCTGCAGTCATCGGAAGCCTGGCGCACACGTCGACCACTATCACCGCAACGGTAAGCGGAAGGAACGGAGTGAGCTGCGTTGTAACGACACCTACGTGTACTTTGTCAAACCAGCAGGTTTGGCTGGGAGAACAAGGTCTTGTTGTTCCAACAGGTTCTTACTCATTCAGCGCCCTGATAGGCTCAGTGCTTAACCCAGGCGTACTGAACTCTGGAAACCTGAAGTTCACGAAGTACGAAAACACAACCACAAACACGAACTACGCATACCCTGAAGCCAGCACTGCTCCTTACACAATAACGAGCACGCCGACGGCGACATCAGTGTACGCAGGAATAGGCATATCGCCTTACACAACAGTGTCATCCTCAACTAACGGGGGCGGCGTAAGCTTCTCAAGGTTTTCGAGCAACAGCCTCGACAGCGTACTGCAGCTAGGCAGCTCACAGGTACCGGGACTGCTTTCAAGCTCAGGAATAACTCAGGAAACTGAGAACCTATGGCTTGCAGGATTCCCAGTATACAACCAGAACTCAGGTTCGTTGTCAGTACTTGACACAAACGGGGCATACCAGATCTCGTTCGGCAAGCCCATAACTAACACAACAACCAACAGATCAAGCGGAGAGCCGATCTCGCTGCTTGGCCAGAACTGGACTGTGTACAACCTGAACCCGCCTTCAAGCATGTCCGGCGTTTCTTCAAGCAAATTCATACTGGGAGGAAACGTAACCCTTGCGCAGGCATCAACAAAGCCGACTATAGTATATGTAGGTCAGAATATAACAAGCGGACCGTTCAAGGTGGTCCTGAACGACCTTTCATATCCTAACTCGAGCGGCATCGCGAATGCAGCCTTGTCAGTATATAAGAATGGAGTACTGACAAACGTCACATCCGTAGGTCCTGCCGGCGGCACAAAGAATGAGAACGTAGAGATAAACGCCTCTGGAACAAAGCTGTTCATAGCAGTAACACAAACCTTCCCTGGTCTGTACGCATACCAGAAGTGGGCTAAGATACAGCTATTCAGCGACACGGTCAACGTGTCAAGCGGAAAGGACTTCAACGCCGCAAACGGAAAAGGTTGGCTTGCAGCGCTTAGGTGGACAACCAACCAGAGCGCATCAGCTGGCGAACTTGATTCGAACGCAGCCTTGCAGGGAATAATCCTGTACAGCAACCAGAGCAACTCAGTGACTTTGACTCCAGGCTCGAGCTTCCAGTACATAACAAGCCCGGCAGTATGGAACGTCAACTTCGCAGGAGACGCCCTCGGAGCACCAAGCAGCGGCAACTCGAACTACGATCCGCTTGTGTTCGCAACATCGAGCCCAGGTTCGACATACCAGTATGCAAACCCTAATGGCGGTGCGGCAGAATCTAGCACACAGTACAACTTTGTGGCTAACGTACTAACTACGGCTAACATACCTGTAACAAATGGTGCTGGACCGACAGTGAACACGACAACCGTTACTGAGCCTGTGAACCTGTTCACAGTTTCAAGTTCGATACCTACTGCCTTCCAGTTAGGTACGGGAAGTTCACCGGCGCCTACGTCAAACATAAACAATGTGACGTACAACCTGGATCCTTACACCTATGTTGTAGGTAATTCAGTAACCAGCGCAGGTGCGGCTAACGTACTGGGCAATGCCAACGGTGGAATCGTAGTGCAGTTGAGCGGTGTTGGAAGCATACCTACAAACGCTGTAGGCAGCAACAACAACCTGAACGTGCAGGTAACTGGATACAAGGCTGGCGCAACTTCGACGTCACAGACTACAGCAACGTTCACGACATCAGCAGCTACGCAGAACTACCTGATACCAGGATTCGTTCTGGCTAACGTCATCGACGTAAGTCTGAGCTATGCTATACCTAACCCTGGCGTAACGGTTCAGGTCTACGAAACTGGAAACGTCGGCGATTTCGGAAGCTTAAGCTCGGCTGGAGCTACAGCAAACGCAGTGCTGATGGGAACGTTGTCAGCAGAAGGAAGTTCTTCATTGCTGTACAAGGTACCACAGTATTCGTACTACCAGGCACCTACTGCACCGACAGTGACATACACTGGTGAGGGCAACAACGTCAACTTTGCTATAAGTTCGGTGCACACCGGCGCAACAACCTCAAGGAACCAGTACTACACGTACACAGTTCCTGAGATTACAACGCCAAGCACAACGAGTCCGACTGCCAACGTCATAATTGGCATAACGAACTCGTCCTCAGTTGACGGCAGCCCGGCATACTGGCTGAACGTTACTGGTGGCAACAACCAGGCACTGGAGTACCAGACAACCCAACCTGGACAGTCCCAAACTACGGTAAAGGCGTTGCAGGGCTTTAGGACAGAGCGCGGCGGTGAGGTTAGCTCAATCTCAACTTCGCAGGTCGTATACGACGAGCCAAGGAGCGTGGATGGTCTGCAGTTCATAGTAGGTCCTGTGACAAACACAGCATCGAACACACTGCAAACAACACTGCATGGTCCTTACACCGTGGGCCAGGCTACAAACATAGCCAACGTAACCATAGGCAAGGTAAATGCAACGTGCGCGTTCTCTACAACGAGCTGCAACGTAACCGGACTGAACAACCTGACGGCAGTGCCTTCAGTAAGCCAGGCTATAGTGCCTACAGTACTGAACACGGCTGTAACGCCATTGGCAGTGCTTGACAGCAACGCAAACCAGGCAACAACCCTGATTGTAGTCGGAAGCAAGTACGTCAACTCAGTGGCAGCGCAGATCTTCGCCCAGAACCCATCGTTCAACTCGACGTTCAACCAGGGTACGAGCGGACCTGACGCAGTCAACGTAAAGGCATTCGGAACAAACAGGATTCTGGTAGCAGGATACTCTGCAAACCAGACCGTTACGGCAGGCAACCAGTTCATAAGCGACCTGCTTGCTAACGCAACGTCCTGAGCGGTCAAGGTTTGAGCGCCAAACAGTTTATTTGTGTTTAGCCCTTTTGGGCTTCTTCTCCTTTTTAAGGGGGGCTTTTGCCCCCCCGACTTCTTTTTCTCAGTGCAATGCTTTACATATTTTAGCGTGCCCGCGCTAAGCCTTTTAACAACGTGAGCGAGAAATCCCACACCCTCTTCAGAGGGCTCCCTTTAGGGGTGGGATGATTGAAAAGCAATAACAATAAGGAATGGAGCAGCCAGCAGAAGAAGTTCATAGACGAAATATATAAAACCCTTCCAAAAATGTATCATAACGCAAGTCGGTGAAAAGTTGTAGCTTTGCATAGAAGATTTGCCCTATCCGATGCGGACTAAAAGCCCAAATTTCTACATCAGGTTTATAAATATTCGTTGTCAATTGATACTGATTAAATGCACACGCGCAAAGCCACCACGCTGGTTTTTACACTCATTGCCTCTGTGCTGTTTCTCGGAAGCGCATATGCAAATACCTCTGCGCTGCCGCTGCTCTACGGCTATAACATTCCAAACTCGCTGCTGGGCGCTGCAACATTCATCAACATAACCTATTCTGGAACAGTATACACACTGGTCAATGTAAGCGGCACGCCGTATTTTCTTGTCAATACCACCGGAGCAGGCAGTTTCGTACTTGATGCCAACACAGTCGCAGACATAATAGGACCATCCATACTTTCCGCTTCATCGTCAAAGATAAACTTCAGCACAGTAAGCTATGACATGTCCGAGTACATAAACAGCTCGGCGTCATCAATTAACGACTGCGTGGTAGAGACCGGCATCTCAACAAGCACGTGCACGCTTGCCAATGGCTGCAGTTCCTGTACCGCCGTACCAGTATGCAACAAGGTTCTTGTCCAGACTGGCGGCCCAACGGAGCCGTTCGGCGAAGGCGTAATAATATTCGAGCAGCAGTACATACAGCTGGAAAGCAACATCTCTCTATTCAATGCCTATGCTGGCGGTTCTGCCGGCGCAAACCTCTCAGTAAGGGCGCAGAAAATCAGCGCAGCAGTGGCAAACATCTCAAAGTTGACGCAGAGTATAGGTCACAATCCCCTCTTCCCTCCTCCGGCAAGCGCAGATTTCGCTTCATGTTCACCCGCTGGATCGATTACCTTTAACCTGAGCTCGGAATCAGGGTCCTGGTACTGCAATGCTGTAGGCTACTGCGGATTCACAACCTACAACTCCACAATGCTTTCAAAGATACAGGTTCTCGTAAACAGCATAAATTCACAGCTGCCCTCACAGTCCGCGGTTTCGGCTATGGCGGGCAAGATAGTGGCATACGAAAACACATACATTACTCCGGCAATAGCTGCGCGACAGCACTCTCTCCTCGAGAGCGCCATCAACACGTCGCTGTCGGGCTTCAACGTGACAATAAATTCAAGCAACGCGCTTCTTACCCATATAAACAACGCCACCCTGGCTGCCGCTGTTGCAGCCGTGCGGTCCAACTACTCAAATCTGGTAAACAACTACTCGCAGCTGAACATAACACGGTATGTGCAGGGCATCTCTTCCAGTCTGGGCAGCATTAAACAGCTGTATGAAAAGCTTAATTCCACCTACTCTGCGGCGCTGAGCGAGGCGAAGAATAATACGGCAGTGCTGATAGCCCTGCAGCTCAATGGAGACAAGTCAAATAAGACAGCTGCCCTTTCTTTCGATGAGCAGCAGCTCAATCAGAAGCTGGAAGGCCAGGTATCAAACATCACTGAGATAAAGGCAAATCTCGGTGCCATAGCTGCGCAGCTGCCAGCGCTAGGCTCCTCAATAGACCTGAGCCCGGAAGCGCTATCGCGTGCGATAGACGGCCCTTTCGCCACCTATCTTGCAGGAGCATTGGGGATGTCCTATAAAAGCGCAGTTGGCGCGGTGCCAGCTTTTTCAGCTCTACTCTCGCTTATAATCGGGCTTATACTGGTAGCAATACTGTTTATAATGTATGAACGCCTCAACCACAGGCACAGGCTAAGGCATGACCGCCGCGCCTCACATGCCTGGCGCATGCTTTTTGTCGTTGCCATTGTACTCGTGCTGATATACGTGCTGATAACATACGCTGTTGCTTCTGCTGCAAATGCCACTGCACCAGAAAGCGCTTTCAACAACGCGCTTACAGCATCGCACAGCATTGTAATAGCAATAAACGGCACAGTAACACAGGCGCTTTCAAACTGCGCCGTCCAGGTGTCTGAGTATGCGCACCAGCGCAACTATACTGCAAATACAATATACCTGTCAGGCGCAGAGTGCGCGGGCTCCGGCTCAATAATGAACGCAAGCCAGTGCCTGAACCAGTACGCACGCCTCAACGTGCCAGTGATGCTCCTCACGCAGTCAAACGGCTCTGAGATAAGCATATACTCAATGTACGGCACAGTCATGAGCGTCATCGGGAACCAGCAGTTCATAAACTCCTGCTATGCAAGCTTCTTTGTAAGGTGAGACAATGGCAGTAAAAAAGGCAAAGCAAACTGTAAAGAACGGCGCCAACTCCCAGCGCGCAGATAAGCCCAAGCCGGCAGTAGGCAAAAAAGGCAGTCTTATGCTATACGCGGCTGCGGCAGTAGTGATAATTGCCATAGTGGCAGTGGCGGCATATGTAATTTCAAACAACGGCAGTTCATATACTGGTGTTTCATTCTCTACATTTAAGGCAAATCTTGACTCGGCAAACACAATAGCTCTGGTCCTGATGTACTCAAATGATACCCAGCTCAGCAGCGAGATTCCATGCTCAAATTATATCATCGAGGTTCTGTCAAATAAGAGGAGTCCAAGCACTATGAGCTTTTTCGAGATCAACCAGACAAGCTGTGTTTACTCCCCGAACGGGCTTGGGCATACGGTTAATCCGGCAAAAACAAACGCAAGCGCATGCCTCAATGAGGCCCAGTCGGAGCCAAGCATATTCCTTAATTATACCGGTGCTAATGCATCGGTAATAACCGCAGACCATATGTATGTTTCTGGCAACTTGCAGTACTATGCAAAGTGTCCAATAGCCGTGGACCTGACCTAAGGCTGGTGCTTCTGTGCTGGACCGTCTTGAAATCGGAGGCAGGCGTTTTGAGATAGAGTACTTGTATCAGAAAAGGAAGACGACAGCCGCATATTTCTACGAGAACAAAGTGACAATAAAGTTGCCGCTTTCGCTGGACGCGCGCAGGCGCGCGCAGGCGCTCGATTCAATTGAGAGAATGGTTGTCAGGAGACTAGAAAAACTATCGAGGAACGAGTTCAGGGGCCTTGACAATCCCTCTCCGGCAATGCGCTTCGTCGACGGACAGCAGATTACCGTCCTCGGCAGGACCTTTATTTTATCGGTAACAGAGGATCAGTCCGCCAAATATCCGAGTGCAAGGCTCGGAGGCGGCGGAGGCAGTATACTGCTGACGATTCCGGCGGGCACTCCTGAGCAGTCTAAAACCGAGCATGTCTCGGAGCTGGTAAGGAAGGTGCTGTCGAGATGCATGCTTCCGGAAGTGCGCATGCGCCTGGAGCGCATAAACGACGCCCATTATGGCTTCAGCTTCAACGAGGTAAAAATAAAGAAGCAGATGCGCCTCTGGGGGAGCGCATCGCATCCGAAGAACAACATCAACCTGAACTACAGACTGCTTTTCGCCCCAGATCCGATAATCGAGTATGTAATGGCGCACGAGCTCTCTCACCTGGGGGAGCACAACCACTCGGGAAGGTTCTGGGAGCTTGTTGCAAAGGCAGTGCCGGACCACAGGCAGCGGAGGAAATGGCTGCGCGAGAACGGCGCAGGCCTCGGCACGGCCAAACAGGAGGTTGCGCAGCAGCAGCAGGCCGCGGCACAGGAAACGGAAGGCGGGTAAGTTCTGCAAAAACAGAAAGCGACCCAGCCAGCCTCGCCGCCTCCCCCGTTCCGGCTCTCCTCCTTCGACTACAACTAACTTTACGATACGGAAAAACCGAAAAGTATATAACTCCTTTTATCATATACAATTTAGCGGTGGGAGGATGTCACATATGCTCCGCCAAGGTTTCAACATGAAAACAATAAATAGATTTGTCGTATTCCTGGCTGCCACGGCCGCATTTATGCTTTTGCAGTTTTCCTTTGCAGGCTCTCTTACCGCAACGCCGACGTCTCCTTATTTTACGCCTGGAAATATTATAGATTTCGGGCAGAACGCAATAGCCAACACTGTAATAAGCGGCGGCATCGGGCCGTATTCGGGAAACTGGATGTGGAGTACGGGGTCTCCTCTGACCGTATCAAATGCATTGCTTGTTACGCTGCCTACAAATAATGCAATGACCCTGACCATAAATTCAATATCACTCGACTCATTGGAGCTGACATTTGGAGGTAGCTCATTTTTCGCAAATACAATCGGAAGCCACACTATACTCGGAACATGGACATTTTCAGCCACGGCAAACGACGCAAACGGAAACGTCCTGATGCCGCCTATAACAAACACCTTTGTAATAAATCCTGCTCTGTCAGCCGGCATACAACTTCCTCCAAACACTCCTCCTCTTGTAGAGCCTACGCAGGCATTCACCCTTATCGCAAGCCCCAACGACACGCACGCTAACAGCGGCTCTTCTCCATATACCTACAACTGGTTCGTAGGAGACACAATGGGATACGACAGGCTTACTTTTTCCCTAATGCCCCCTACAATGCCTACGCCTCCCCCTCCAAATACATTGCCTACGCCTATGTTCGAATACCAGAATCCAGGCAACTTTGTGGCACCAACGCCTTATACTTGGAATGCCATAGGTTTTAACGCTCTTACTCCGGGCAACGTGCTTGCAATAGCCCGAGGAAATGCGTCTGCCCTGCCGGCGTTTCTTCCGAACGTGTTTACGGTGCAGAGCACCCTGTCAAATGCGTTTACAGTAAACGTGCCCGTAGGCTATCCAGTTCCATCGAACGCTCCCGGAAACGTCATAAGCCAGCTGCAATACGATCTTGACACATACCAGCTTGCCCAGTACGCGACATTTAACTCTGTTGCGCTGTACTCTTCTTCAAATATGGCTAATGCTATTGCAGCAAACGAGGTCGGGCTTACAATAGAGCTGTCAAATCCCAGTGCCGATAACGGCGTATCCGGCAACTATTTAAACGCGTACACGCCTCCACTGTTCATAATGGTGACAGGTTATAGGGTAAGCAAAGGAGGAGTACCTAAGCAGTCTCAGGCTTTCTACTCTTTCAACTCGCTTCCCGCGTCTAGCGCCAATGTGGTAGAGAGCATCCCGCCTTTCCCAGGCGCAAAGCCTTTTCAGCTATTCACTAACGTCACAAGCGTAAGCATAATGGGTCCGTTGCCTCCAAGTCCCGGAATAAACGTAAGTATATATGATTCCGTAAACACCATGTACCAGGTTTCAAACAATGCGTTGTCTGCCGATCCGTCCAACAACCTTCTGCTCGCATCCTACACCTACAACGGTCCATTTCTATACTACAACTCCGCAAATCAAATATACAAGACAGCTATACCGGCTTCGGCAGCGAATGTCGTTACATACTCCGGGGAATCCGGCAACATGCTGCAGTTAAATCTTATCGCAAATTCGCTCATAACCTCACCGCCTTCCGTTTCCACGCCGTATTTCACGTACAACGTGCCCGAAGCCGGAGTCGGCAACACCGTAATACAGATATACAACTCATCAATGATGGGGGGCTATCCTCTATATTCATTCTCAAACACGATGTCCTTCCCGACAAATGTCCTATTCCAGCCGGCAGCCGGCCCGTCGCAGGAGCTGTCGTTGTCACCTTCCGGCACAGCGTTCACGCCTCGCGGAAGCGTGATAGGCCCCACAATGCCTACGTTCCTGACATACTTTGTTGCAAACGTTCCCATGACGTTCGGCTCCAATGTAATAGGCGGGCAGGCAAGCACCATATCAAATACTATCCTTGAAGCTGACAATGCCCTCGGCGTTGGACCTAACCTAATCAAGCTCTCCGAGACCGATTCGGCGTCTTCGCCCGAGACCAGCAACTTCATAATGCCGATAATAGTCGCGCCTCCGATAAGCGCCGCAACAGTGAGCGTAACCAACAACACCATAGGCGTGGGTCAAACGACGCTGATAACTATTCATCTGGCAGGCGGCACGCCGCCATATCAGGGCATCTGGAACATCGTGCCTCCGGGCGTGAGCACTACGGCAAACAGCGCCATGCCTCTCATGCTGCCTGTAAATGAGATAACCTTGCTCGCCAACGTCATATCCGCGAATACAATAATCTTCACCCCTACGATGGGTAGCAACTCCAGCGTAGCCGGAGGAAGGAACAACTCCATGGTGCTATACATTACGGACAACAACGCATATCTGCAGCTTCCTAAACTCAACGGAGGCTCTTCCACTGCTTTGCTTGTCGCGACAGGACTTAAAAACAACACAATATACGGGCTGTGGGGTGCGCAGGCAAACGTAAGCACGCAAGGAGACCCGGCTAAAGGTTTGGTGGGCTTCAACGTAAGCACCGGCGGCATAGCAGGAGGTCCTGTGCCTTCGTATTCACGCTTGCCATACGGCGGCACCGTTACCCTTACCGCAAATCCCAGCGGCGGCACCGCACCTTACGTTTATCAATGGTATAGCGGCGCATCCTCAACATGTTCGGCGGATACCGCAATCTCCGGCGCAACAAGTTCTACGTATGTCACAGGCTCGGCAGACTACTACTGCTACTTAATCAAAGACAGCTCCGGGACTACGGATTACTCCACGGCTGCTTATGTTACGGTAGAAAGCGCGCCATCGAGCGGAGGCGGAGTAATTTCGACAGGCACTACCGTCTCTACCACCGCAACAACAACAATAATACCGGCAACCACTACGATATCTATCCGGAGCACTTCGTCTAACACTGTCGTCCTTTCTAAGTCGAACGGATACAACCAATCGGTAAACTTCACCAATTATAACCTAAGCCTGGAGGTGATGTCAAACTCGTCGACGCCTTCTAATGTCGTTGTTTCTGTTGTGAATTCTACGTTAACCGCCCCGCCTGCGCCGCAGGGCTACGCCACTGTTGCTGCGTTTAACATCACGGCTCGGAACACCACCCTGCTGGTGACGCTGCATTACAACTGCATCCTGCCTTCATTCAGGATTGCCCCGTATATGTACTCTAACGGCGCATGGGTTGCAATAACGCCGTTCACAGTCAATGCTACGTCGTGTACGGTGGCATTCAGCATACCCGGTGATCCTCTTGTCTCGGTATTCGAGGCGCCCACTCCGGCTCCGACAACCACCCTACCTACAACTTCAATAGTTTCTACTACCGTGCCAGCCACAACTACGACGGCGCCTGCGCAGCAGCCTTCCAAACCCAATAACGACGCAATATACGCGGTAATAGTTGCAATAATAATCATAGTTATAATCGCCGTCTTGCTCTACAGGCAAAAGGCCTTCGGGAAGAAGAGATAAGGGAAAGAAGGTAAAGCGCCGCGCTTTCGGGGCCGGCGGCGGAGGCAGTATACTGCTGACGATTCCGGCGGGCACTCCTGAGCAGTCTAAAACCGAGCATGTCTCGGAGCTGGTAAGGAAGGTGCTGTCGAGATGCATGCTTCCGGAAGTGCGCATGCGCCTGGAGCGCATAAACGACGCCCATTATGGCTTCAGCTTCAACGAGGTAAAAATAAAGAAGCAGATGCGCCTCTGGGGGAGCGCATCGCATCCGAAGAACAACATCAACCTGAACTACAGACTGCTTTTCGCCCCAGATCCGATAATCGAGTATGTAATGGCGCACGAGCTCTCTCACCTGGGGGAGCACAACCACTCGGGAAGGTTCTGGGAGCTTGTTGCAAAGGCAGTGCCGGACCACAGGCAGCGGAGGAAATCTTCATGCCACTGTCGCTTCCGAATCCTCGACCGGAGTAAGCACCACCTGATTGCTCTGTATAATCCTTTCTATGTCTATCCCCCTGTCCTGTTCTTCAATATCCTGCTTTTTTGCAAGGATGTCCTCAAAAAGCCTGTTTATCTCAAGCGTCTTCTTCTTCGTTATGCTATGGTCTTTGTTTCCATGCTTAAGCTCGTCAAGAGTTACAAAGAACCATCCCTTTCCATTCATGCGCCATGCTATGTAAGTCGGAAACCTTGTGTTCTCCTGCCACTCATGGAGTTTTTTGTATGCGTCAGGGTCTATGCTGAGCCTATTCTTCTCCCAGGCCTTGCACTCGAACGCAAGCATGTACCTGTCCTTCACTGCCACTATGTCGGGACCCAATGAATTTACGCCAGAGCCCGCGCTCCTAAGCACTGACCATCCCCTGTCATAAAACCTGTTCAGAAGTTCACGTTCGCTCCTCGCGCCTTTTATATACCTGTGCAAATGACCGCCAAGTCTAAATTACGCAGCAAAAATATAAAATTCAATGCCCGCGGCTTTTTGGTCAATAGTAAGCAAAACCCTCTCCGCATTGCTACACAAGACATATAAACTTATCCTGTTATATTTAACTATTAAGTTGCATTTACTGGCGTAAATATGGCATTCTATACTCATAATCATTGCAGTATTGCTAGTGGGCGTCGAGCCGCGCTGGCGTGTGTAAGTGTGCTGAAGTCAGGCATGTAATGCAGCTTTTCCTGTGGTTGAATTGAAGCACGCGAAGGATGAAACAAGAAGAAAAACGGCAGAGTCAATGCTTTCGGAAATGAGGAAAGTGTATGTTGTGGTTGAAGGAAAACACGACGTTGCAGCTCTTAAGCACCTGATGGTTTATGCGCATACCTACGAGGAGGCAATGCGCAGCGGGCTGCCACTGCCGGAAAGAGTGCTGATATTTACTGATAACGACAGGCGCGGCATTGAGAAAGCCGAGAAACTAAGTTCCTTTTTTACTGAGAACGGCGCCATAGTCGATGGCACTACTGGAACCAGGCTTCTAAAGATTCTCAACTCTGTGCATGTTGAGGACATACTTCAACCGATAGCACAAGTGATGGAAAGAGAAAAACAAAAACAAAAAAGAATTGGTGAATTAAATGGCGAAAACCTATTTGGATATAGTAAAGTATATGGTAGAGGCAAAGTTCTCGATTAACGGCAATGTAGACAAACCCGATATAATCGGTGCGGTCTTCGGCCAGACTGAAGGCTTGCTCGGCGACGATCTCGATCTGAGAGAGCTTCAGAAGGGCGGTAAGATCGGCAGGATAGAGATAGATCTGTCGCAATCGAACAACAGGAGCGTCGGCAGACTGCTTTTGCCTGCATCCCTTGACAGGATAGAGACCTGCATACTTGCGGCAGCAGTCGAGTCCGTGGACCGCGTAGGGCCGTACGAAGCGCAGTTCTCCGTCGAAAAGGTAGAGGACACTCGTTCTGAAAAGCGACGCAAGATACTTTCAAGGGCCAAGGACCTAGTCAAGCTTTTGCTTAACACTGAGATACCCGATAGCAAGGAGCTTTCGGAGATGGTTCAGTCAGAGGTCAGGGTCAGCGAGATAACCTCCTACGGCCCAGAAAAGTTGCCTTCTGGTCCAGAAATAAGCAAGAGTCCGGAGGTTGTAATAGTCGAAGGGCGCGCAGACGTGCTCAATCTGCTCAAGAATGACGTAGCAAGCGTCATAGCGGTGGGCGGGGCGACGGCAGTGCCGAAGAGTATAATCAGCCTATGCAGGGAGAAGGAGGTAACTGTATTCCTTGACGGGGATCGCGGCGGCGACATGATTTTGAGGAACCTGACGAGCACGTGCGACATAGACTTTGTGGCAAGGGCTCCAGACGGAAAGGAGGTCGAGGATCTAACCAGAAAGGAGATAATAAAAGCAATGCGTACCAAGGTACCACTTGACCAGTACCGTCCTGGCCTAAGAGGCAGGCAGCAGATGTCTCAGGAGCATCCAAGGCAGCAGATGCAGCAGCCTCCGCAGTATGCCAATCCGGAGCAGGATCACCAGCATATACAGCCTGATGAAAAGGAGAAGGACTACTACGAAGCTCGCGAGAATATACGCAGCGCCGAGCAGAGGTCGGTGCTCGACTCAGACGATGATTCAATACAGACAATAGTTTCCGGGCCGGCAAAGGAGCCGCCTATAACTGTGCAACAGAAGCCGGCACTGGAAAGCATAGTACTCTCGGAGCTTGCCACTGGCCTGGATGCGCTGTCGGGCACGTTGCGCAGCAGATTGTACGACAACAGCGGCACGGTAGTAAAAGAGGTGCCAATACGCGACCTTCTGCCTTCTGTGCAAAGCTCGAGTAATGTCTACGGCATAGTGCTTGATGGCGTAATCACCCAGCGGCTTGTAGAGCTCGCGCTTCAGAAAGGCGTAAAGGCGATTTATGGGCTAAGGTCAAACCCAATGCAAAAGAAGCATACGGATATAATACTCTACACCAAGGAAGGCAGCGTATAACCGTGGCTATTGGGGTATTTAACGACGTGAGCGAGAAATCCCACATCCTCTTCAGAGGGCTCCCTTTAGGGGTGGGATGAGAGCGAACCGCCGTCATGAGAAGTATATGCAGATAGGTATATATAATAGTGTGCCCATATATTAGTCATGCCAAAAGGATATAATGCCTCTGAAACAAGTGTTCATTTCATGGGCTATCATTTCGTCTGGTGTCCGAAGTATAGGAGAAAGGTATTGGTTGGTAAAGTGGAACAACGACTAAAAGAACTGATAAAGGAAAAGGCAGAACGATTAGAATGTAAAGTCCTCGCACTTGAAGTCATGCCAGACCACGTTCACCTCTTCATAGAAGGCAAACCTCTTCAAACACCTAACTACATAATCGGACAAATAAAAGGATACACCTCTCATCAACTAAGGGAAGAGTTTGCAGACCTGCGACTAAAACTTCCAACACTGTGGACAAGGAGTTATTTTGTGTCAACGCAGGGACATATCTCAGACGCTCTAATCAAGAAATACATAGATGAACAAAAGGGGATGTAATGGAGCTGACAAGAGCATACAAATTCAGAATCTATCCTGACGCAACAAGACAGGAAGAGTAAATGAAAGGCTACTTCTTGCACA
>VFSW01009026.1_pt1 | contig 14248 bp, 12 predicted proteins | sample 5358111 | NCBI WGS metagenome assembly VFSW01 (sample SAMN11554181, study PRJNA540505) | mine drainage metagenome | isolation source: sediment from site ElyBrook_90M | place: USA: Ely Copper Mine, Vershire, VT | collected 2017
CTCAAATACAGGTTAATAAGAGTCTGATAAGGGATGCCCATCTCTTCCGCAAGATGCTTGAAGTAATTAACCGTTCCCTCATCCATACGGATAGTAACCTGACGTTTGAGTCTGCTGGCATAAGGATTTTTTTGTGCTTTTGAAAAATCATACTCTTTTCTCATTTTCGTCACCTTTCCATGTATTTTTTCTGCTCCATGCGAGTTGCCTTGCGAGCAGATATTATTCTAATGATTTCGTCACTTTTACGATAGCAGTGACAGACTACTAAAATGCGAAGCTTAGCACTTATACCAAGAAGAATGAATCTATCTTCTTCGTCTGAATGGTCCGGATCATGTATCAATAATGCATTCTCATCAATAAAAACTGTTTGTGCCTCTTCAAAAGATATGCCGTGTTTCTTTTGATTTGAAAGGTTCTTTTCTTTATCCCAGTCAAAAGCAATCGACTTCATATTTACAATGTAAATATATTGTAATAGTTTGTCAAGTCGCAGTAGGGACACATCCCATAAAAATATGGGATTTGTCTATTGTTCACAATACCATCTATTGCCTGGTTAATGTTAATGATGGATCTTGGCATGTTTCTGTTCCGCATGCACCCCCCACGCACCCCGAAGCATCACAACTGGTACAACTATCTTCTGAAACTGCTCCAGTCATGGTCTTACATGATGCATCAATGGTTGCAGTAATAGTCTCTACCCTTGTTGAGCAATCCGGATCATTATTAAGAGAGAACTTGAAAGTTCCACCTGAGTAGGCGACTGGTATATCATTATAACTGACGCCGAATCCGCATCCGTACCCGCCATAATTAGATGCAATGTTTACTATGTATTCCCCTGATGGTTTCTGAACAACCAAGGCTATTACTATAATATCCCCACCACTTGGGCAAGGAGACGGACCGTATGAGCCTGCCCATGTGCCAATAGGACACGGTGCCCCTGCCGGTGTTGTTGAAACAATTATTCCATCTGAAGGAAGTGTAACCAGCGCTACGCCATATGTAAGGTCTACAGTGATCGTACCGAGGGTTGCATTGTCGCTGAAAGAAACAGTCTGACCGTTCTGTCCGCTTGTTGTATTCGAGAAGAAAAGCGTTGCAACGCCCTTGTTACTTGAATCAAGGACAAAGCACCCGAATGGCGTACCCTTTGCATTGAATGTAAGCGTCACTTTGCCAGAAGCATCCGCTGTACCGCTGCCAGCTACGGACGGACTGGTAAAGGTAACGCAGTATAACTGATAGCCTGTTAGCGGTGTTACTGACAGACCTGATAACTGCGAACTGTTAATTAATGCTCCGCCTGCCTTAGATATACCGGTATCATAGGAAGATAGATTAACAACGACACGTCCCTGTTGCAGCACCCCGGAGATCGTCAGAGGTTGTGCTGATGGTACACCACCACTATTATTTGTGCTGGACTTACTGCTGCATCTGATACCGCTTCCAACTATTGTTACCGATAATGCGAGTAAACCTATGAACCCTGCAAACTGATTTAATTTTTTTATTCTCATGTAAAACTCCTTGTTCTCTTTTTTAAGCTAAATTTATTATTTTATGAACTCCCTCACCCTCCCGTCGAGGTTATGTCACAATGTCATTGCGAGGAGCGTAGCGACGAAGCAATCTCATGTTACATTCTGAAAAACAGCGGATTGCCACGCTCCCTTCGGTCGCTCGCAATGACGAAATTGTGATAGTGTCACAGTCTCGTCAAAGATGCGAAATAAACGTGGATTATAGAAAAGTTCTTGGAGTAATGAAGATATCGGGAAGGTTATTTGAAGATAATTTTAATGAATTTATTGGGACTATACCGACCCCGTTTAAGGTCTTGCGTGACAGACTTGCGATGATGACTATTTCATCCGGGGTAAGAAGTTTTCTTGTACAGTGGATAAATATGATTTTCTGTATTCGCGTTTGCTCGTGAACGATAGAATAATCAATACTCCCGGACCTATGCCCCTGACCCGGAGGCTTAAGCCGGAGGTTCATCATGCATCGCAATGACAGACTTTTGTAAATTCCGGTAATCGAATGACACAGAGGGCGGCATCTTGTTTTGGATGCAAGAGGCGCTGTATTGGGCGTGTGCATTAAGATTAGAAATACAAGAACAATCAGCATCATCGTTGTTTTCATCATAATAAGAAAATCCCCTAATGTGTCGATATTAACGTATAATAGCTTGATTGTCAAGAATTGTAATAATTTTAACTAACAAATACAATTTACTTTTGCATTACCACAACGGCGATTGCGTAGTCATGCTCATGGGTCAGGGACAGTAAAAACTGTGCACCCTTATCTTCAATCATGGACAACTTGCCGTGGAGTTTTATACCGGGCATACCGTCCGCCCTTCTCACAACCTCTATCTCTTTATAGCTGTAAAAACCGCGGTAAAGGGGCGATATGGCCTTTCTGACAGCCTCCTTTGCTGCGAACCGGGCAGCGTACCGCTCAGCCCTGAGCTTGAAGCGATCGCAGTACCTGCGTTCTGCATCGGTAAAGATCCTCTCGGCAAACCTCTTGCCCTTTTGTTCAAGCAATCTTTCTATCCGTGAAACCTTTGTAATATCGATACCGATACCCGCAACATCCATATTACTGTCGTCTGTTCCTTCCGGTTTTCCATGAACATGCGGCAGAAAAGAGGGACATCACCGGGCTTTGTTGACGGGAACCGGCTTTCCAAGCTCCTGTAATACAAGCTTCATGTCGTTCCAGACAAGCTTCTTGTCGTTTGCGTTGCGCAACAGATATGCCGGGTGATACGTGGGCATAACCTTTATACCTTTGAAGGTAAAAAATCTTCCCCGCAATTCAGACATTTTCATCTGCTCATGCAATCCGAGTACTGTTACTGATGCATACCTGCCGAGTGTAACGATGACCTTTGGCTGAATTATTTCTATCTGGTGAAACAAGTAGGGCGAACAAGCTGTTATTTCGTCGTTCATCGGTTCTCTGTTGTCCGGCGGCCTGCATTTAATAACATTTGCTATAAATACCTCTTCTCTGGTCATCCCCATTGCAGAGATAATGTCGGTGAGCAGCTTGCCTGCCCTGCCGACAAAAGGCCTTCCCTGCTGGTCTTCATCATAGCCGGGCGCCTCACCTATGAACATTAGCGTTGTATTATAATCCCCTTCTCCGGGCACCGGATGTGTTCTTGTATTTGCAAGCTTACATTTCCGGCAATCCTCAACTGCGAGTCTGATGTTTTCTATCGATAATTTCTTATTGTCGTCATGAACTTCCAGGGCGGCTCTGCGTTCTTTCACGGGTTGAGAAGGCAGGGGGAACCCGTCATACCCGAGTTCTTTCAGGTAATGCATATATTCGACCAGTGATTCGATATGTGCCTTCATATAAATCCAGTTTTTCTCCGTTTTCTGTAACCGGATATTAGCACAGAAACAAAAAAATACAATAGAACGATTGAAATATTGTTCTTTACGGTCTATACTGAATAAAACGATTTATGAAACAGCAATTCTTACGAAGGAATAAGAACCATACCAATGGGAATCATACACAAATTATCGGATGAGCTTGTCAGCAAAATAGCCGCCGGCGAGGTTATAGAAAGACCTGCGTCCGTTGTAAAAGAGCTCCTTGAGAATGCAGTGGATGCGGGAACGGATTCAATAGTTATTGAACTCAGGAACGGCGGCATAGACCTGATACGCGTTCATGATAACGGTAGAGGTATGCTGCCGGAAGACGCAGAGCTTGCGGTACAGCGGCATACCACGAGCAAGCTGCACAATGAAAATGAACTGTATGAAATAGCAACGCTTGGTTTCAGGGGTGAAGCGCTTTACAGCATAGGCGTAATCTCCGAATTGGAGATTGTCACAAGGCACAAACAGCAGGATATCGGTGCGATTGTTCATGTCAGGGGAGGAACTATTGTCAACAGTTCCAGGGTCGCACATGATGCGGGTACAACGGTAACCGTATCGAACCTGTTTTTTAATACGCCTGTCCGGAAGAAGTTCCTCAGTTCTCCGCAGGCGGAATACAGAGCATGCATGGATGTTATAGACCGGTTTGTGTTCGGGTATAAAGACATCGGTATACGGCTCATCAATAATTCTAAAGAGGTCTTCAATATCCAGCCTGCCCCGCTTGAGGCACGGGCAATATTGAGGATCGACCAGGGGCTGAAGAATAAGTTGTACGATGTGTCGTTTGACAACGGCATTATAAAGGTTGACGGATATATATCCGATCCCGATTATAATACAAATTCTTCAAGGTTTATATACCTGTTTGTCAATGGGAGATATTTCATCGATAAATCCCTTCATTACAGTATAACAAGCGCATACTCGACAGCCCTTCAAAGGGGACGGTATCCTGTCGCTGTCATCAACCTGTTTTTGCCCCATAATTTTGTCGATGTGAACATTAACCCGACAAAAACCGCCGTGAAATTCGCCGATAAGTCAATGGTCTATGATGGCGTGCATAATGCTATAAGGGATTCAATCAATAAAAGGTCCATTGTGTATACCTCTTCTGATCCGGAGTTAACTGCAGACAGATATAGGGAAGAGGTAAAAGAAGCAGCCGAGTCATACAGAATATCGCACCAGCACAGAGGCAATTCCTTTACCGGGTACAGTGTATCAAAAAACGTGCAGTCCGCCTTTACTTCTCATGCTGCAAAGCCCGGCATCGCCAGGGAGCCCGGGACAAACCTGCAACAGCCCCTTTTACAAAAGGGAGAATTCTCCTCGTTAAACATCCATGCACAATTCAACGCAACATACATCATTGCATCATCACCGGACAGTGTCGTGCTGATAGATCAGCACGCAATGCATGAAAGGATTGTGTTCGAACAACTTTTAAAGAGCTCCCGGACAAGACAGAGGAAATCCCAATTCTTGACGGTGCCGCAGGAGATATTCCTCAATGAAAACAGGATGAGTACCCTCTCTGAAATTCAGAACGCACTGGGAACACTGGGCTATGAACTGACTATCGGACAAAAGAGCGTGCACGTGCAGGCAATACCTGCAGGCACTGTATTTACACCATTGTCCCTAATAGAGCTTATCGACAACAGCACACGTGCGGACGATTCGGGCCATACGGAGCTTACCGCGGATCAAAAGACAGACCCTCTCTACAGGATTATGGCGGACGTTGCCTGCAAAAGCGCCGTAAGAGCAGGCGATTTTCTCCCCGCAGAGAAGATAAAGGCGCTGTTCCTCCAGCTCGACGAGCTCGGCATACCGCTCAACTGTCCTCACGGCAGGCCGTTTGTCTTCATCCTGCCGAAAACAGAGGTTGAAAAATTCTTTCACCGGCGCTAACAGACTATTGAAACTTATGGACAATAATTTCGAAGCAACAGAAAAGAGGATACTGTCCGTTTTTGAACATGCAGGATTAAAGCATGTTCTATCCATGAGGAAACTCGCGGGCGATGCTTCAAACAGGACATATTACCGGTGTTATCTTGACAACGATAAGAGCTACATCGTCATGGTAAATGCCGCGTCCGATAAAGCCATTGTTTCAGAGGAGATTGCAACACATACAAAGGATTTTAACGAACTCCCCTTCATAAATATCCAGAGGTATCTTACCCGTCTGGGCGTAAGAGTGCCCGTCATTCATCATCGTGACGAGAAAGAAGGCATACTAATACTCGAAGACCTCGGAGACAGCCTGCTCGGTGACATTATCAAGGAGAAAGGGCCGTCGGTGAAGCTTTATAAACAGGCAATAGATATGATGATAAGATTCCAGATTAAAGAGGAACAGATACCCCGGTGGTGCTATGCGAGGCTCAACAGGTTTAACAGCAATCTTTATGATTTCGAGTTCGATCATTTCATAGAGTACGGCATCGTGAAAGCCGGAGTTCAACTCCCGCCCAACGTCATGTCGAAGATTCAGAGGCTGTTTCACCGGCTGTCGGTGCTCTTTGAAAGGTACTCCGCGATATTCGTGCACAGGGATTATCACTCGAGGAACCTGCTCTCTTTCAAGGAACAGCTCTACACGATTGACTTTCAGGACGCCCTTATCGGTGCACCCCATTACGATCTCGCTTCATTGCTCAGGGACGCTTATGTTGAACTGAATGATGATTTTGTCGATGAAATGGTCGAATACTATCTGTCAAACAGTCCGTATGCCGCTGCAGGCTTCAAAGATATCTTCACGCTGATAAGTATCCAGCGCATGCTCAAAGCAGCCGGACGATTCAGATACATAAAGCTTGTCAAGGGCAATGATAAGTTTATGCAATACATTCCGCGCCTTCTCCAGCGTGTTAAAAGGCTTGCACTGTCCTACAATTCAGACCCGCCGCTGGAAATACTGGCAGAAACAATAGAAAGAATACCACTGTCTGAACAATAGAAATATTATATCATATAGCTGTATCTATTTGATATCCTATGTTAATAGTAAAATCAGCGTTTGACTTATTTAAAAATGCTACTATTTCATCTATCTCTTTTTATGGTAATGATGCTTGACGGGTCCATTGCTGCGTAGGTGTCCTTACCAAGATACAATATAGGCTTTACAGCATTATAATTGATGGTACCTGATTCATTGCGGGCTTCATCGGTCTCATATACAGAGAGGATCTTGCCGATGAATAGATCGTGATCCCCGGCTTTTACGATGTCCTGAACAGAACATTCATACACTGCGTACGCAGATTTAAAAACAGGGACATCCAGTTTCAGAGACTGTTTCAGCTCAATACCTGTGTCCTTGATCTTGTCGACATCCCTTCCGCTGATACTGCCGAGCCGGACAAGGAGTTTTAAGTACTGGAAATCAATAAAATTGACTGAAAACACCCCGGAAGATTTAATCAAGCTATGGGTATACCGCTTGGGCGCTATCGAAACGCAATACGTCATGGGATCTTTCGATAAACCCGTCTGCCACGCTGCAGGCATAAAATTCGATTTTCCTTCATACCGCGAGCCTATGAGCGGAACTACACAGGGATAGAACTGGTTAAATTCTGACATAGTGCCTCCAAAAGTTTTTTTTATGATAGCATATCGACATGAAAATTTGAAGAACCACGCCGTAAACGGTGTGGATTCTTCGTCCGTATGGAATATATCAATCATATAGTTCGCCTTGATCACGCTATAAATAGCGTGGATTGCGGCGAACACCCGTTCATGATTCCGGGTTAACACCTGTTTTGTTTGAATATTCAATTCAATAGTGCTACTTTATTTTTCCTATGGAGAGGTGTCCGAGTGGTTGAAGGAGCACGCCTGGAAAGCTTGTGTCCCGAGCAATCGGGACCGTGGGTTCGAATCCCACCCTCTCCGTTTTTTATGACTGGATTCGAACGCCGCTGAATGCCTTTTTTGTGTTGAACTATTCATGAATGCAACTATAATAGTATTATGGAGATAATTTATATAACAGATATTCACGGCGCAAGGGCCCATGTGGAAAAACTTCTTGAGGTGACCTTTGCAGACTTGTACATCGTAAGCGGCGACCTTATCTATTCGCCATTCTACTCGCCGAATACCGGCATGAGGTTTCTCGAACTGCAGGACATCTTCCACGTTATGAGGCAAAAAGACGCACCCAATATGGAAATAGAAAAGTATGTAAGCTCCCTCCTGAATGGCGGTTTATCGGAAGAATTAAAAAGCCAGGCCGAAGAATATCTGAGACTGTCCGAGAGGGCATTGAGCGTCATGAAAGAGAAATACAAAAAAATGGAAACCATGTTCTCCATGGTCAGGAAAGCACCGATAATAGTTCTGCCGGGCAACTATGACATGGACCTGTCCCTTACAACACTTTCTCAGAGGCAGATTCACAAAAAAGTCATTGAAATAGAAGGCCTGAGGATAGCAGGCTACGGCGGCGCCAACATGAGAACAGCCGGCATTCCCGAGCAAGGGATGGCGAAATTTATAGAATCGGAAAGCTACTCAGAACCGTACGATTTTTTTTCCAAGGCAAAACCGGATATCCTGGTTTGTCACCAGCCGCCGTACGGACATTTAGACCGTATTGCATCGTTCGGCTCGATAGGGAGCCTCGGTATAGCCCGGGCAATAGAAGAGACAAAACCTCTCGTCGTCTTGAGCGGTCATATCCATGAGAACTTTGGATGTGAATATTCCGGCAGTACCTTCTATATAAATCCGTCAAACTTCGGGGCCGTTGAAACCATCGAGGGGAAATTTATGGACGGCGGCTATTATGCCAAAATATCGATTGAAAACAAAGTCGTCCAGAAGGTCGTGCTCAAACGTGTTGAAGAATACAGGCCGTACGATATTGTAGACTACATACCGGACGGGGACACCCTGAAACAGGTAGTGCTCGATGAAGCCAGGTACAAGGGGTTGCAGCATAACGTGCACGACAAATTATCCCGTGCTGTCCCGGTAACCCATGTTGAAGAGATAAAACTTTTCAATGCCGTAAAGCATTTCTTCCGGCATTACGAATCCAGGGAAACGAATGATCGGATAAAGTTTTTAAAAAAAGTGGCATTGATAATGGAGGAGAAAGGAACTCCGATCGCCTTTGACCTCGTAGGTTCCACACTATTCGGCATGGCGGAAAAGGGATCCGATATTGATATTGTCGTTTATTATATCGACAAACCTTCGGGGCACGATGCAGACAACAGCATCGAAGAAAAAATAGGGGATTTCAGCCGCATACTCAAGGAACTCGGCAGTGATCAATACCAGGTTGAGGTCGTTGATGCCATAAACCTGAAAGATGTGGAAAAGGCCATTTTAGAACAGGACTTCCAATCAACGGTAACGGGCAGGTTTATTTTCTACAGGGCTATATGCAGGCCTGTTCACCACCGGATTATCAGGAGTTATGAGGCCCTCCTTGACAGCAAGGATGCTTACCGCAAGGAAATGGAAGCATCCATGAGAGATGTTATTACCACCCTGGTCAAAACTTCGAGGCACTTCGAATCCTTCAGGAAATATGAAGCCCGTCTCATCGACCTCGACGTGCCCATCCCACAACCCATACGGAAAAGGCTCAAGCAGTATTTCCAGATGGAGGAATAAACCGCTCCTCCCGGTTAAACCGGAAATGCAGACGCACCTTTTCGGCTTAACCCTTGTACGTTACCACCCTGCCCCACAGGCTTTTCGTGCCCCAGATCCCGGACCTGAGACACTGCAGCTGTACGATCTGGCTGTGGTCGACAAAGACATTGACCTCTGCCCCATAGTTCTTTATGTACCATGCAAACACCTCCGGGTCGGCTGCCTCGAACATTACATTCTGTACACCCAGTGCATTCACGAACTTCGGCGGAACGTCGGTCCTCCACGTCTTCACGTTCTCGGTAATACCCTCCGACTCTATCATGATCATGTATGCTCCTGCGTCCAGGAACCTCTTCGCCTGCTCAATTGCGTGCTCGGGATCGCGCGTGCCCTCTGCTTCCAGCTCTTCCGGGGACGTAGCTCCGCCGGCGCCAAACTGTATACCGATCTCCGGTTTTACCTTTAATCCGGCCTTTTTGACCTTTTCTATGAGCCTGAGCCAGTCGTCCGTCGGTATTGTTATGAACCCGCTCGAGACCTCGATGATGTCAAATCCGAGTTCCTTGCATTCCTGGATATACTTCGATACGGCATCAGGTCCCTGTGTTACGACGTATTCCATGAATCCCCCCGTATCGACCTTAACATCATACTTGTGGCATAGATCGATGAGCTCCTTCACCGCCTTCTTTGGCATCAGACTGAAAGAGCCGCCGGCAAACTTGAGTATGTCTACATACGCTCCCATGGTCTCAAGGACGTCCTCGAGATACCGTTTTCCCATGGGAGTATAGTAAGGACCCCTGATTTCTGTCACGCCTGTCTTCCTCGGCTTTTCCGGCAGATCGTTCATCCTGATAAACCGAAAACCTCGTTCATTTTCATTTGTGTTTGACATGTTTGATACCTCCTTTCCAACGCACCTTTGAGAGAAGCCTCATAAGGTCTTTAACCTTGATAGAATCAAGACCGTTCACTGAACCGATGATTTCACCCTGAAGAAGCGGCGAGATACGGCCGTTTGAGAGCCTTTTGAACTTCTCGGAAACCGTTTCCCACTTCATGGGTTTTGTGTGGAATCCTTCGTAGTCCTTCTTCTCTTTTACCAGCACCGTGCCGTCCGTAAGCTCAACCCGAATTGAGCACGGCATCTGCTCCGGAAATAAACTGCTGTAGATTTGAGACGGTTTAACGCTGACCTTCCTCAACAGGCTCTGGATATCGCTGCGCTGTATGCGTTCAGGTGTGTATTGTTCCGGCATGACCTCGTTATCGAGGAGTGCGGCCGAGACAAGGTACGGTATACTGTGATCTGCCTGTTCTTTTATCTCAACGATGTGCTTGTCGCCTTCCTCACCCCCGCCGATGATATTATAGGCAACATCAAAAGTTTCGATCTCTATTGCCTTTATATCGTCAGGCGCAAAGCTGTGCTCCTGCTTCATCTCCAAGATCCCTTCAAGAATCGACTGCGAATGAATCTCGGCATTGTAACGCTTCACGATGGTCCTGGTTACGCGCTCCAGATCTTCCTTTGTCCAGTCAATCTCAAACCTGCCGGAGATTGCGTCCATGAACCCCTTGTTACCCTCGAATACCTCAAGGGGACCCGTAATGCCCCTCATGGCGAGAAAAACAGAGTGCGTCACACCGAATGCGGTGTTTGGGTATGCAAGGCCCTTCCAGTTCGATAGTGTTCCGGTACGCGTGACCCTGAGTGCATTGAATGCTGTTCCGCTTATGGCAATTGCATTCGCTGTTTTCTCCGCATCAAGACCGAGTGCCTTTGAAACACCCGAGGCTACAGCGTATGCTCCCTGGGTTGTATGATCAAATCCCTTTGCCCGTACAGGGGCAACATCGCTCAGCCTGCACTGTACCTGATAGGCAACCGCAAGAGATAGCAACAGTGTCTTACCGTCAGCACCTGCATACTCCGATCCTGCAAGTATTGCACCAAGGTTGTCGCTGGGATGACAGGTCTCACCCTTCGCAAGGTAGCTGTCGTTGAAGTCCAGATAACGTACAAGAGCGCTGTTGTAAAATGCCGCCCTGTCCGGAGACGTTGCACCGCCGCCGATCGTTGTGCATACACCCCTGCCGCCAAAGTCTTCGTTCTGGTCGGCTATCGCTTGCACCGGACCTGCACCTCCTGCCCCGATCGCACAGCCGAGTGCATCGAGGATCCGTATCTTGAGTGCCTGAACAGCAGATGCCGAAAGATCGGAGTAAGACGCCCTGGTAACAAACCCTGCAAGTTTCTCTACATCCGTCATAATAAACAACTCCCGGATTCATAAGATATTACCCGATCCGGGATGTATCAAGGCACTCTTTTATGCCGGTGCTATGAGAAGTTCTATGAGCTCTGCCCTTGACAATTTTTTAAGGATTGCATCATCACTCTCTACAATGCTGTTCATGAGGAGGGATTTCTGCTTTATCATGGTGTCTATCTTTTCCTCGAGTGTACCCCGCGTTATGAGCTTAAAGACCTGAACACTCTTTTTCTGTCCTATCCGGTGGACCCTGTCCGTTGCCTGATCTTCCCGTGCTGCATTCCACCAACGGTCATAGTGGATTACCACCGATGCCGATGTTAAGTCTATGCCGAGACCGCCCGCCAGCAGGCTGCCGACAAACACCCTGCAGTCCGGATTGTCCTGGAATTTCTTTATTACCGCTGCACGGTTTCGTGTAGACCCCCGCAGGGATGAAAATTCTATGTGTTTGGTTTTCAGCCACTGTTCTATAAGCGACATCATTTCAAGATACTGGCTGAATACAACAATCTTCTCTCCGGAATCTATCGCCTCTTCCATAATTTCTTTGAATAATTCGAACTTGCCCGAAGTGTATGCGCTGTTATGATCTTTTATAACAAGCGAGGGATGATCGCACAGCCTTTTCAGTTTCGTTATCAATGCAAAAATGTGCAGGTAATCGATGGGCTTTGACTCATCTCTCAATTTTTTTATCAGCACTTTCCCGCGCGCATCGACAAGGCTTCTGTAGAGAGAGACCTGGTGCGCCGTGAGTGAACAGTGCCGTATGTCCTCAATCTTTGCGGGCAGGTCATCAAGCACATCTGATTTCAATCTTCTTAATTTAAACGGATGGATGACCTTCTTCAGTACCTTCATCTTGCCAGCATCGTCGTGTTTTGTTATCGGTGTATCGTAGTTTTGTGTAAATGTTTTCAGCGATCCGAGATAGCCCGGTTCAAGGAAATCAAAGATCGACCATAACTCCGTGAGCCTGTTCTCGATTGGCGTACCGGTCAGGGCAAGCCGGTGCCGTGCAGCAAGAAGTTTGGAAGATTTATATGCCCTTGTCGTAAAGTTCTTTATCTTTTGCGCCTCGTCAAGCACTGCATACTCCCACGGCTGTTTTGACAGCGTATCGATGTCGTGAGACATAATGGTGTAGGTAGTAAGCACTACGTGATACGGTTGAACGGCATCAAGGGAACGCGCTTTGTCATAATACCTGTTAATCACGATCCACGGCAGGTACTCCCGCAGTTTCGACTCCCAGTGATCCATAACAGAGGTCGGTACAACGATAATCGAAGGCAGTGAGGCACCGTTCCCGTAGATCGCCGAGAGGAGAGCCATGGTCTGATGTGTCTTTCCAAGCCCCATTTCATCTGCAAGCACACCATTCAGTTGGTTCCTGTATAAGAAATGCAGCCAGTCATACCCGGATTTTTGATAGTCCCTTAATATGCCCTTCATAGAAGATACCGCCGGAGCACCGGTAATTTCAGTTACGCGGTTCAGGATGGAATAAAAATTATTTACTGAGGGAGGTTCCTCCATGCGTACACTATCGTGAAGCTCGGCCCTCAATCTCGTGTACGAAAGCCTTGATACCTTTACCCTGCCCTCCTCGATAATCCCCGTATCTTTCCATCTTTTAATAATATCATCCGGAACATAAACCCAGTCATTGTCTTTTTTCACAAATCCGTCTTTATTCCTCAGTGCGGTAAGTTCATCGATGTTCAAAGATACCCCGGCTGTTTCGTAATAAGGAGCAAGATAAAACCAGTCACCGCTGCCTTCTACGCCGATATGCTTGAGCTCAGGCCCCGGGAGTATATGGGTGTTCTTTATACGTTCCGATGGAATAAACCCTTTTGTATGCTCCAGTACCGGCATTGCGTAGGTAAAAAAATCAACGATATCGGTGCCCGCGTACACAAGAGGTTTGCCGCCGTTAAAGTATGGCGAAAATTCGTCGGGCATTTGTTCTATCATGATATATGCATTATTGAACCACAGCCATCGGTCATTTATCCTATAATGGTTTGCATCATCCCGTGTTGCAATTGTCTGTTTCCCATTCTCATCCTTTATCCTGTAACCCGGTGTAAGGACCAACCTGTCCTGTTCATCATAATCAGCCATAAGTTCATGGGATGCCCTGTTTCGTATGAACCTGGTTCCGGCTACATTCCGTGAAAAACTAACATCACGGATCGATCGCAATCGCTGCAGCATGTCGGGACTCTCATCTTCCGGAACAATAAGTACTGCTGTCCTTTTATTTGTTTCCGAAAGGAGCGTTATCTTCAATTTGGGACCTTCGTTTTCCAGGTCTACGGACACTTGTACATGCTCGGACAACGGGAACCATGAGGATAGTATACCGTACAAAGGATTTAACGGTTTTAAGGGAACGACGTTCTCCGGGGAGTGATCTTGCACACGGCTCCCGGTGTACTCTGAAGCAGAAGGATAATAGAGAGAATCCCTTTGATGAATCCACGCCAGTAATACGGCGACGATATGTTTGCATACCCATCCCCATCTCGATGAGTAGGGGCAGGTGCAGCTCGTGTGGGATATTTGTTGGTCGGACTCAACAATATGTATCTGATAAGGATAATTTGCCGTTCCACGGACCGATGCCGAAATAGTATAATCGTTGTGATTTAACGACAAAACCGCATTATGTTTGAAATAGTTGTATCCCCGGTGCCATATTTCCCGTGTAACAACCTCTCGAATATGTTCCTGTGTTATCGTTTTAAACGTAGAAGCTATCATATCAAATAATACATTTTATCAGTAAAAATGCAGATGTCAACACACTTTTGGATCTTTTTCTAAATGTTGAATTTTAAATCTTGAATTTCTAATTTCTTAATCTTGAATCTTGAGTTT
>VFSW01009027.1_pt1 | contig 14248 bp, 17 predicted proteins | sample 5358111 | NCBI WGS metagenome assembly VFSW01 (sample SAMN11554181, study PRJNA540505) | mine drainage metagenome | isolation source: sediment from site ElyBrook_90M | place: USA: Ely Copper Mine, Vershire, VT | collected 2017
CGCCGCAGGGGGTGCGCAGGGGTATGGCCGCCGCGGAGGCGGGGCCTGGTGAGACCAAGAGTGCGAGGACGAAGACGGCGACCACGACGACGTGATGCAGGGGGCGAGAGTTCATAGCACCATTGTCGCTCGTCACGCCGACTGCAATGGTGGCGTGCCCGCACCGGCGTGCGGGACCAATGTCACACCGGGCGGACCAGGGTCGATGACTCTTCGATCTGTCGTAGGAGGTGCTTGGCGGGCGTGCCGAGAGGTCGCTCCTTCGACCACACCACTCGGATCGACCGGTCGAAGAAGATATCGGCGAGCGTCACGGCGGCCAGGCGTCCGTCGCGAAGCTCGGTTTGCACCGCGAGTCGGCTGATGATGCCCGGGCCCGCGCCCGACTCCACGGCGGACTTCAGCGCCGTCGTGGAGCCGAGCTCGATGAGGGGTACCACTTCGAGGCTTCGTTGACGCATTGTGGTCTCGAACACCTCACGGGTTCCGGATCCAACTTCGCGCAGCACGAGCGGCGTCACGGCGAGTTCGCGTGCGCGCAGCGGTGTGTCGCGTCGGACCCAGTCGTGCGAGGGCGCGACGATGACGACGAGGTCGTCGGTCCGCACGACCCGACTCGACAGACCACGTGGTGCCCGTGCCCCTTCAATGAATCCGACGTCGGCGTCGCCCCGCGTCATGACCTCGATGCAGTGCAGCGAGTTGCCCATTTGCAGTGACACGAGGAGATCGGGATGAGCAGTGCGTAGACGTTGGAGCCAGCCCGGTATCAAATACTCAGCCACCGTCATGCTTGCCGCGACGCGAAGGTTGGTTTTTCCGGCGGCGCGCAGTGCCTGCGTCCCGAGCAGGAGTTCGCGCAGAGGAGTGAGGACCTCTTCACTCCACCGCACGACGGCCACACCGGCCGACGTGAGTTGGGCTCGACCGCGCGCGCGGTCGAGCAGTTGGAGGTCGAGGGTGCGTTCGAGTGTACGCACGCGCATACTCGCCGCCGGTTGACTGATGTTGTGTCGAATCGCGGCTTGGCGAATCGACCCTAACTCGCCGACACTGCGCAGCAAATCCAGGGAACGGACGTCGGGAACCGGCTCGGCGAGTGGCATAAGGAAACCTTATAGCGACGACGGATATTTCGCACTATCGAAAGGTGCGTTCGAGACCGACTATTGAACCGTGGCCCGCAACGAACTCGAATAGGAGCGACATGAACGCACAACGAAGTGACGAGCGATCGCTCGATGAAGCACAGGGCGTTCCCTCGCGCGACGCGACATCGGCGACGTCGTTCTATCTTGGGCCGAACTGGTTCGCGGCAGTGATGGGCACCGGCATCGTCGCCAACGCCGGTGCCCTGCTCCCTTTTGCGGTGCCCGGCCTCGAGGGCTTCTGCACGGTCGTCTGGCTCATCGCGGCGAGTCTGCTCGTGGGTCTGGCGTCAGCGACCGCCGTGCACTGGCTGCGCGCCCCACAAGTGGCGCGCAGTCACGGACGTGACGTGCAGATGGCCCACTACTACGGTGCCCCGCCGATGGCCCTCTTGACCGTGGGTGCCGGCGCACTTTTGGCCGCGCACTCGCTCTTGGGACTGCGCCTTGCGGTTGACCTCGACTGGGTGCTGTGGAGCGTGGGCACGCTCGCCGGTCTCGTCACCGCGACGTTGATTCCGTACCGAATGTTCACCCAAATTGAAGTGCGCCCCGACGCGGCGTTCGGGGGGTGGCTGATGCCGATCGTGCCTCCGATGGTGTCGGCCTCGACGGGAGCGCTGCTCATTCCCTACGTGTCCTCAGCGAACGACCGGGCTACGCTGCTCTACGGTTGTTACGCCCTGTTCGGCATGAGCCTGATCGCCGCTTTCATCATCATCACGCTGATCTGGTCGCGCCTCACTCACTTCGGGTCGACCGCTGGCGCGAGGGTTCCCACGTTATGGATCGTGCTCGGACCCCTCGGCCAGTCCATTACCGCGGTCGGCGTGCTCGGAGCAGAGGCCCACCTCGCCGTCAGCGCCAAGTTGGCGTACGCCATGGCCATGCTCGCCATCCTCTACGGTGTGCCGGTGTGGGGTTTCGCGATGCTCTGGGCCGCGTTCGCCCTGGCGCTCACCCTTCGCACCTGGCGAAAGAAGTTGCCGTTCTCGCTCACTTGGTGGAGCTTCACCTTCCCGGTCGGCGTCACAGTGACCGGGACGATTCGACTCGCCGTAGAGACCGGTGTGCCGGCATTTCGATGGGCGAGTGCGGTGGGCTACGTGGCGTTGCTCGCGGTGTGGCTGGTGGTCGCGGTGCGAACGTCTCACGGCGCGATGCGCGGAAGGCTCTTCCAACCCCCTCCTCCCGGAGCGAACGCACCCTCCGCGCTGAAGGAACGCCGCGCGATCAGCGCGATGGTGACGCGCGTGTGACGGGCGCGGTCGTCGCGACGAGGCGACGTCGCTAAGCGAGGCTCAAAAACAACTTCTGGAGTCGCGGCACGATGTCCTCGGCGTCGGTGTCGGGGTCCACGAGGCATTCCTTAAGGCTCGCGGAAATGAGTGTGAACGCCGCGGTGTTCACGGCCTTAGCGACGGCCGCCATCTGGGTGACGATGTCCTCGCAGCTGCGCCCATCTTCGAGCATGCGCACAATGGCCGCCATTTGCCCGTTCGCGCGCTTGACACGTTTGGTGATCGACTCGAGTTGCACCTGGTCCTGGAGCACGTGCGTCGTCTTCTTCTTGGCGGTCATGACTTCTCCTCGGGCGATTTCTCGTCTTCTCAGTATTCCTCAGAACCCGTCCACGGGCGAGCGCCGAGTTGTGTGTATACCCCTATGGGTATATGCTATCGCTCGTCACCCAAGTCGGTGACACGAAGTGCTCGACGCCATCAGGATGGGAGAGTCGATGAAGATGCTCGAACCAGAGTCGTCACGGAGCGAAACCGCATTTTGTGCACGCAAAGGGGAATCCTTTGGCGGCGCACCATCGAACACGGGGGGGGTGCTTATGGATCGCGTCGTAATCTTGGGTGCGGGCATCTCGGGCCACACTGCGGCGCTGCACTTGAAGCGTCAGCTGAAGAACAAGGTCGACGTGGTCGTCGTGTCGCCCAACGCCAATTGGAACTGGATACCGTCGAACATCTGGGTCGGCGTCGGCAAGATGACCAAGGATCAAGTGACCTTCCCGCTGTCCCCGATCTATAAGCGCAAGCACATCGGGTTTCGTCAGGCCAAAGCGGTGGCGATCCACCCCGAGGGCAGCGCCGGCATGGAAAAGAGTTTCGTCGACATCATCTACACCGATCCGACTCGAGCGGGCGACGAAGAGCAACTCACGTACGACTACCTCATCGTGGCGACTGGACCGAAACTGAACTTCGCCGCCACCCCCGGGCTCGGACCCGACGCCAACTCATGGTCGGTCTGCACCGCGCGACACGCCGAACAGTCGGCCGCCGCGCTCGAATCGGTTGTCGAGGCGCTGAAGGCGGGCGAGAAGCAGACCTTGGTCATCGGTGTCGGGCACGGTACGTGCACCTGTGAGGGTGCGGCCTTCGAATACACCTTCAACGTCGAACATGAACTGCGCGAGCGAGGGGTCCGCGAACTCGCTGATGTGGTGTACCTGTCCAATGAGTACGACCTCGGCGACCTCGGCGTGGGCGGGATGACCTTTGCCCAGAACGGCTTCGAAACGAGTAGCAAGCTGTGGACCGAGTCGCTATTTCGCGAGCGCGGCGTCAGTGCAATTCTGCGCGCCCACGTCGAACGCGTGGACCCGGGGGTCCTTCACTACGAACTTCTCGACGGCACCAGGCACTCCTTGGACTTCGACTTCGCGATGCTGCTGCCGCCGTTTCGCGGCGTGGACATGAAGGCGTTCGCGAGGGACGGCGGTGACATCACCGACGACCTCTTCGCGGCGAACGGCTTCTTGCGAGTCGACGCGGACTACTCGGTCAAGCCCTTCGAGGCGTGGGCGCCGGAGGACTGGCCCAAGACCTACCAATGTCCGCGCTACGAGAATGTCTTCGGCGTCGGCATCGCCTTCGCGCCACCTCACGCGATCTCTGAGCCGAAGAAGAGCCCGAACGGTACGGTCATCTCGCCGGCGCCGCCGCGCACCGGGATGCCCTCGGGTGTCATGGGGCGCACGGTCGCGCTCTCGATCGCCGAACGGGTTCGTCGTGGGGGCGAGGCACCGCTGCGCACCGCTTCGATGGCGGCCATGGGCGCGGCGTGTATCGCCTCGGCGGGTACCGGGCTTCGAAGGGGCAGTGCCGCCGCGATCACGATGTACCCGATCATCCCCGATCACAGGCGGTACCCCGGATCGGGACGTGACCTCAACGAGACCTCGGGCGAGATCGGACTCAGTGGTCACTGGACCAAACTGCTCTTGCACTACCTCTTCATCTACAAGGCGAAGGCCCGCTTTGGCTGGTTCCTGATCCCCGAATGAGTGAAGGTAGCGACGAGATGAGCCGAGACGAGACCAAGAACAAGAAAGTGGACGAGATGAGCGACGTGGAGCGCAGAATCGCTGAAGCACCCCTACCGACGGTGGGGACGCTTCGACGCCGCAAGAGCCTGATCTACCAGGCGACCCGTTTCGTGGCGTTCAATTTTCGCATGATGAAGATGGTCACGAGAGCGCACCACTGATGTCGGGAACTATGAGCGTTGACGAGGGGGCCGACTTGCTCGCATCAACCGTGGATGAGTGCGAGGGGACTGACTCGCCACCGTCGTCCTTCTGGGTCGGCTTGAGCGCGTTTGCGCTGAGCCTGATCGGCGCCGGGCTGTCGACCTATATGACGATCGCACATTTCACTGAGGTCACGATCCTCGCGTGTTCGGGTAGCGGTGAACTGAGCTGCACCGCGGTCACGTCCTCCGCACAGTCGCGCGTGTTGGGCGTTCCCGTCGCCCTCGTAGGACTGGTCTACTTCGTGGTCATGAGCGTCGTGTTGTCGCCACCGTTCTGGCGGCGTGGCGCACGTGGGCTCGCCCTGGCTCGCACGGTGTTGGCGGGCGCCGGTCTGCTGTTCGTCTTTTGGCTCATTGCCGCGGAACTCTTGATCATCGGTCACATCTGCTTGTGGTGTACTGGCGTACACGTCGTCATGATCGTGCTCGTCCTGGTACTGACTCGAGCGCCGCGAGCCCAATTAGGACTTCGTTAACCCTCCTGCGCGGGTGTAATCGCGCGGCGATGGCTTGGTTTGCGATCCGACGCGTAGCCATGCCGCGTCGATCTAGCGGCCGGCGTTTTGCTGGTCACGGATCTGTTGGTGGACCTCTTGCATATCAAGGTTGCGGACGTTCTCGACCAGGTCGCGCAAGGTCCGCTCCGCAAGTGCTCCCGCTTCACTGAACACGATCACGCTGTCACGGATGACCATCAGCGTGGGGATTGACATGATGTTGAATGATGCGGCGAGTCCCTGCTCGACCTCGGTGTCCACTTTGGCAAAGACGATGTCGGGATACGCCTCGGCGACTAACTCGTAGGTCGGCGCGAACGAGCGGCACGGCCCGCACCACGCTGCCCAGAAGTCGATAAAGACGATGTCGTTCGCAGCGACGGTGTCCTCGAAACTCCCTTGTGTCATCGTGGTCGTTGCCATGGCTTCTCCTCAGTTCCGGGGGCGTGTAGAGTATACCCCTAGGGGTATACTCTACACTCTGAGGATTGGTCCGTGCCACCAGAGGTGGGGCGCTGGCTTCGACGTTTTGGCGCCGAAGGACGTCCCGCGTCGGGCCGGTCGGTCCTCGTCGAGATGATGTAGACAGAGAGAGGAAACAATAATGTGTCATCAAGTCCAGTGCATGAGGTGCGCGAAGCCCACCTGGAGCGGTTGTGGCAACCACGTTGAACGGGCGCTCGCCGGAGTCCGGCTCAGTGAACGCTGTACGTGTGAGCAGAGCGAGAGCGACGCTTCCGCGCAGTCCAGGCCCGCTGCCTCGTTCGCCGACTGGGGCAGTGCGACGTGAGTTCTGCCGCCCAGCGTTGGCGTGACGCACTTGAAGCCTGGGCGTTGCCCGAGGAGATCGTCCACGCCGCTCCCCAGAGTCCTTGGATCCACCCACCCGTACTCTTCGAGGTTCCTGACTCGATTGCGCCCTCGCCGTCGCACGAGCGTGCGCGCGAAGTGCTCGTCGAGGGCGCCACGGTGCTCGACGTCGGCTGTGGGGGCGGCATCGCGGCGTTCGCGTTGACGCCACCGGCCACTCACGTCATCGGAGTCGACCACCAGCCAGAGATGCTGGCGATGTTCGAGGCGAACGCCGTCGCGCGTGGGGTACGCGTCGAGACCGTCGAAGGATTGTGGCCCGAGGTCGCTCCGCGCACCCCGGTCGCCGACGTCGTGACCGCGCACCACGTGGTCTATAACGTCGCCGACATCGAGCCTTTCCTCTTGGCTTTGCACGACCATGCCCGCTCTCGTGTCGTGCTCGAGTTGCCCGAACACCATCCTCTGGCGGCCATGTCCGACGCGTGGCGTCATTTCTGGAATCTCGAGCGACCGAAGGGACCGACGCCCGTGGAACTGCTTGACGTCCTTCACGACCTCGGTCTCGACGCCCATCGCGAACAGTGGCGCGCGACGAGCCGAGCGGAGCAGAGCCCCGAGCAGGCGGCGCACTTCATGCGAATTCGACTCTGTCTGCCCGAGGTGCGCGAGCGCGAGGTGCACGACTTTCTTCAGGCACACCCGGCACCGTTGACCCGCGAGCTCTCGACCATCTGGTGGGACGTCACGACGCGCGACAGGTGATGGTCATCGAGGGGCACGACCGCACGGCGGACATGGCGCACATCCCGGTCGTCTAGTGGTGACCGGGATGTCCCTACTGTGCGCGGTTGCGCTGGGGGCTGCGGCGGATGAAGGTGGCGACAGAGGAGTTGAACATCTGGTGCGATCGGGCCGCCGCCGCCTTCGTGCGCTCGGTCAACGCAGGTAGCGAGACCGTCCCCACGGTGGTTGTCGGGGGCGTGGTCCTGTCGAACCCGACGCCACGCCAGGTGGCGCGAGCGCTCGAACGCCAGGTCCCGGGTGCGGCGACGAGCTGAAGTCCGTCCCCTCATCGTTCGCCGCGCCGGCTAGTGCGAGAAGCGGACCCTGGGTAGAAGCCGTCCGAGCCACGTGGGTCGATGCCAGCTACGGTGGCGACCGTAGCGCAGGATTATCGGCAGCAGCACGAGTCGTACCACGAGCGCGTCGAGCGCGACCGCGACCGCGAGGATCACCCCCATCTCTTTGGGGGCGAGCGGACCCGAGAGCGCGAAGGTCAAGAAGACCGCGATCATTACCGCGGCCGCCGACAGGACTACCCGGCCCGAACTGCGCACCGAGCCGATCATGGCGTGTTCGGGGTGTGCGTGGGTCTCGTAGTGCTCTTTCGCTGCGGACAACATGAACAGCGTGTAGTCCATTGCGACGCCAAAGACCATGGCGCCGAAAAACAGTGGTCCCCACGCATCGACGAAGCCCTGTGGCTGGAAGTGCAGGAGGCCCGAAAGGTCGCCGTTTTGAAAGATGAGGCGCGCGATGCCGAAGGCGCCCGCGACGGACAAGGCGGTGATCAGTACGCCCGCCGCCGCGATGAGTGGAGCGCCCAGGGCGATAAGCAGGAGCAGGAAGCCGAGGGCGATGAGTACGCCAAAGACGATGGGGGTGTAGTGCGACAGTGACTGCTGGAGGTCATAGTTCTCCGCCGCGGCCCCGCCCACGAGCGATCCCGCGGGTAGCTCGCTACGAAGCCGTACGATGGTCGCCTCAGTCGCCGTCGTCGAGGGACCCGTCGTCGGAATGACTTGGTCGAGGTTCCAGCCGTCCTTGCGCGGTCCCGGTGCCACCCCCGCGATCCCCTTGGTGGTCGCGAGGGTGGCGAGCGCCTGGCGCTGCTGGGTGGCGGGCACGAGCACCTGCAGCGTGCCAGGGGCACCGACCCCGAAGGCCGACGTCACTTGGTTGTAGCCAATACGCGCGTTGGCGGTCGAAGGAATGATCGTGATCGAGGGCATGTTGGTGCGAAGTCCAATGACCGGCGCCGCCGCCAGCAGCAGCCCCGCGAGGGCCCCCCGTCCCAACCCCGCGGGGTGACGCCACATGGTCCGGCCCCATGAATGAAGGACGATGTCGAGTCGACCGGGATGATCGGGATTGGGGTGGCGACGCCAGAGGCGCACCCGTCCCTTGTTGATACGCGTGCCAAGACGCCCGAGCACGGCGGGCAGCAGGGTCAAGGTCGCGGCGAGGACCGCGACGACCGACAGCATGATGCCGAGTGCCATGCTGCGAAAGGCCGGACTCGGCACGAGTAGTATCGACGCCAACGACGCCAGGACGGTGACTGCGCTGAACGCCACGGCCTTGCCCGCGGTGTCCATGGTCTCGGCGACCGACGCCAGCACCACGTCGCGATCCCCGGGCGAGGCGCCTCGACGTTTAAGAGCCGACCGGAACCGCACGACGATGAAGAGCGCGTAGTCAATGCCCAGGGCGAGGGCGAACATCAGAGCGAAATTGAGCGCCCAAATCGAAACGGGAAATGCGTGCGTGAGCATCACTAAGGCGCCCGCCGCGACGAGAAGCCCCACCATCGTGAGCAAGAGGGGCAGTCCAGCGGCGACCAGGCTCCCGAAGGCGATGACGAGGATGATCATGGTCACGGGCCACGAGAGCATCTCGGAGCGAAGCATCGCGGAACGGTTCGCGTTATTGAAGTCCGCCCACAGCGCACTGTCGCCGGTGAGCGTGAGCGTCACCCGCGTCCCGGAGAGCTTCTGAATCGGTCCGGCGAGGTCATTGGCTGCCTTCACCATGGCGTTGGTACCGGCGGCCGAGCCCGCGGTAATGATCGCGGAACGTCCGTCTCGAGAGATGGACGTACCGGCGCTCGGCATGACGACCTTCGAGATGCGTGCGTCGCCGCGCAGCAGCGCGGCCGCCTGGCTCATGAGCGAGCGCGCCACGGGGTCGTTCGCGATCGATCCGTGATGGTCGACCACGACCACTTCGAGCGCCGCCGAGCCGAGGCCCGAGAAATCGCGCTGGATGATGTTGCGCGCCTGGACTGACGCGCTTGACGAATCCTGCCATCCCGCTCCCGCGAGGGCGGTTTCGACCTGGGGCGCGAAGATGCCGAACACCACGAGGATGGCCAACCACGACAGGAGGACGAGTCGCAGGTGCGTCGCCGTCCAACGGCCGAGGCGCGCAAAGGCGCTGGGCCGTTCGGGCAACTCCGACGTAGGCGGCGCGATGGTCGTAGCGGCGGACGAGGTTCCGTGTTCGAGTTGGGTCATGTGAATCTCCGGGTCATTGAAGGGCCGCACACAACATGCGGCGAGAGTGAGCGTGGAACTGCACTGTAGCAGATACCCCATAGGGTATACACTACACGCACGATGACGGGCAGATCTTCTGGCAGCGTCGACGATTGGGGTGAGCGATGACGGGAAGTCCGACTACGCAGTTGCTGGACGAGTTGCCCGGCGCGCGTTCCATATTGGTGGTGTGTGCACATCCCGACGACGAGAGTTTTGGCCTTGGCGCCGCTCTCGCCACGTTTGGCGATTCGGGCAGTTCGACATCGGTCCTGTGTTTCACGCGCGGCGAGGCGTCGAGCCTCGGTGCCGATGATGTCGACCTCGGTCGCGTGCGAAGCGGGGAGCTCGACGCAGCGGCCACTGAACTCGGCGTGACGTACGTTGAACTCTTTGACTATCGCGACGGCCATCTCGCTGAGGAGACCTTGGATGAACTCACCGCATCGATTCATCGTGCGATAGAGCGCGAGCATGTCGACCTCCTCCTCGTATTTGACGAGGGTGGCATTACGGGCCACCCCGACCACTGTCGCGCCACCGAAGCGGGAGTAGCCGCGGGGCGAGCGCTCGACTTGCCGGTGCTGGCGTGGGCCCTGCCGCAACGAGTGGCTGACGTGCTGAACGCCGAGTTCTCCGCCAGCTTCGTTGGTCGGAGCGATGACGAACTTGACTATTTCGTCGACGTCGAGCGCACCCGTCAGTTACGGGCCATTAGCCGACACCTCAGCCAAGCCCCTGACAATCCAGTGCTCGGTCGCCGACTCGAGATTCAGGGCAATCGCGAGGCCTTTCGTTGGCTCGCTCGACCCTCTGGCCTGGCGCCAGGCAGGCAATCAGAAAGGGTCGACGCACCGTAATGCAGTTCATGAACCACGACAGGGACGCGGTCTCGTCCACGGAGCTTCCCCTCGCGCTCGTCGGTGACGAGTGCGTCGTACCCTGCGTCGATGGCGTCACTCGGCGCTACATCGGGCTCGACGCCAGTGCATCCACGGCAGCGTTGCCATCGGTAGTGCAGCGAGTTACCGAGTTCCTTCCGTGGTACTCGAGCGTGCATCGTGGTGCGGGGTATAAATCGCAGTTGGCAACGGCGCAGTACGAGGGCGCTCGCGACGCCGCCCTGTCCTTCGCCGGTCGCGGCGACCGTGACGACGTGGCCATCATCTGTCGCAACACGACCGAGGCAATTAACCACCTCGTGTACCGCCTGAACCTGCACGAGACTGACGTGATCGTCACCACGGTGATCGAGCACCATGCCAACTTGCTGCCGTGGTCGCGTGTAGCCACATGTCGCTACGTCGAGTGCGGAGCTGACGGGACCTTCACACTCGAGGACGTTCTTGACACGCTCGACATGACGCCACGACCGCGTTTGCTCACGATAAGCGGCGCGTCGAACATCACGGGCTGGATGCCTCCGGTTGATGAGATCATCAAGGCCGCCCACGTGCGCGGCATCCAGGTGATGGTCGACGGCGCACAACTCGCCGCGCACCGACCCCTGCCGGTCGACGCCGACTTCGTCGTGTGGAGCGGGCACAAGATGTACGCCCCCTTCGGGGCGGGCGTGTTAGTGGGCCCGCGCAGCGCCTTCGATCACGGTGACCCGTTCCTGGCGGGCGGCGGAGCCGTCGACCTCGTGGACCTCAACGACGTGGTCTGGACGACGCCACCCGATCGTGAGGAAGCCGGTTCCCCCAACGTGGTGGGCGCCGTGGCCCTTCACGCAGCGATCATCGAACTCACGGACGTCGGCTGGCCCGCGATCATTGACCACGACCTCCGTCTCGCACGGGCCCTTCGCGGCGGACTTCGCGCGATAGAGGGCGTGCGAGTACTCGGGCCGGACCTCTCGTGTGACACCCTTCCCGTCGCTACGTTCACGATTGAAGGCGTTCCCTTCGCACTCGTGGCGGCACGGCTTTCCGCCGAGTTCGCCATCGGCGTGCGCCACGGCTGTTTCTGTGCCCATCCCTATCTCACGCGACTGCTCGGTTTGAACGACGAGGAACTCGTCCGATTTCAAAGCGACGTGCGCCACGGCGATCGACGGTCCATGCCGGGGGCAGTTCGCGCTAGTTGCGGCGTCAACACCACCGACCACGACATTCAGCAGCTCCTCGACGCGGTCGAGGTCATTGCGTCGGACCACGCGCCTCCGTGCGCCTACCGACAGGACCCGGCGACGGGGGACTTCTTCCCGGAATCGAACGACGGGTGGCTCGTCGAGGTGCGATCGCGTGGTGGATCGTGTGCGCCAGGGTGACCCTTCGCCGGGCTTGAGCCGCGAGCTCACCGGCGGAGCGAGGACCGTGTCGACGAGGCGCCGGTTCCGTGCGCGTCTCCTTGCAACGCAGACCCACGGGTGACGGTTCGCGAGGACTTCCTACACCGACTTGCAACGATACCCCCAGGGGTATATACTTTGACTCAGCAGGTAGTGCTAGGTCGCTTGCGTATGGGCCAAGGTCAACTGAAGAAGGAGGAACCATGCGATTTGTCAAGTTCATGTCGTCGAAGGCGGGGCGATCGACGCGAGTACTCGCAGGTCTCGCGCTCATCGTCGTCGGGCTCGCGCTCGGCGGAGGATGGTCGACGCTGTCACTTCTCGGTCTGGTCCCGCTGATCGCCGGCGCATTGAACGTGTGCCTACTTGCTCCACTCGTCGGCCAACCCTTGAAGGGTCAATAGCTCCATGCCACGTGGCCAACGTTCTCGAATCCGAGGACCCGTGGTGTCCGGCGATCGTCGCTGATCATGACCGTCATCGATCGACACACTCTTGAAGACGCGGAACAACTCTCGGCGATCGGTAAACGGCTGCGACGCGCGCACGGGCAACTCGGCGCCATAGTGCGCATGCTCGACGAAGGGGCATCGTGCGAGGAGATTGTCACCCAAGTGGCCGCCGTGGGCAAAGCGGTGAACACTGCTGCCTTCACCCTCATCTCGGCGAGTCTCAAAGAGTGTCTTGTCGATCTCGACGTCAACAGCGACGAGACGACCGCGAAGTTCCAGAAGCTCTTTTTGAGCCTGGCCTAAAGGAGAAACGTGAAAGTTGTCATCATTGGAGGCGTCGCCGGGGGGATGTCGGCCGCGACAAGGTTGCGCCGACTGTCGAACGACGCCGAGATCATCGTGCTCGAACGAAGTGGTCACGTTTCCTACGCGAACTGCGGACTGCCGTACTACGTGGGCGGGGTCATCGAGGATGAGGACTCGCTGCTCCTCCAGACACCCGCGACGCTCTTCAACCGGTTCCGACTCGACGTGCGTGTTGATACCGAAGCCGTCGCTATCGACACCTCGTCCAACACGGTGACGGCTCGCGACCTCGTCAAAGGCCGGGAGTATTTGCTTCGCTACGACTTCCTGATCCTGAGTCCCGGTGCGGCGCCAATCGTGCCAACGATGCCCGGCATTGAACGTGCACTGCCGCTTCGCACCGTTGAAGACGTCGAACGACTTGTGCGCGAAGTGCAAGATGCGCCCAAGAGCGCGGTCGTGATTGGCGGAGGTTTCATCGGCGTTGAGATCGCGGAGAATATCGTACGTCGCGGTATTGCAACGACGCTGGTCGAGGCGACGGATCAGGTGCTGGCCCCCCTCGACCCTGAGATGGCGGCACCAGTCGCCGAGGAGTTGCGCCGCCACGGCGTCACGGTGCTCCTTGGCGACTCGGTCGAATCGATGACCCTCGAGAGCGTGAACCTCGCTTCAGGTCAGAACGTCCCCGCGGACCTCGTGGTCGTTGCGATCGGGGTGCGACCCGAGACTGGTCTGGCGCGCATGGCGGGACTCTCAATCGGTCAGCGCGGCGGTATCGCCGTCGATGAATTCAACCGAACGAGTGTAGAGAACGTCTACGCGGTCGGTGACGCTGCCGAGAAGGCCGACGCGCTCGATGGCTCGTCGACCCTGGTGCCGCTCGCGAACGTCGCCAACCGACACGGTCGAGTGGTCGCGGACCACATCGCGGGACGAGTCGTGCGTCCACGAGCCACGCTCGGCACCGCGATCGTCAAAGTCTTCGATCTCACCATCGCGACCACCGGTTGGAACGAGAAGAGACTGCGCGCGAGCGTGCGCCCTTACGTCGCGATCCACACGCACCCCTCATCACACGCGAGTTACTATCCCGGTGCCAAGCCAATGTGCTTGAAGTTGCTCGTCGATCCGACGAGTGGGGAGATCCTGGGTGCGCAAGGTATCGGCACGGAGGGGCTCGACAAGCGAATTGACGTCATAGCGACGGCTATACGCGGCGCGCTCACGGCGCCGGAACTCGCCGACCTCGAACTCGCCTACGCGCCACCATTCGGATCGGCGAAGGATGCGGTCAACATGCTTGGGTACATCGCCGAGAACGTCCTTTCGGGCCTCGTCGAGACCGTGCAGTGGCACGAGGTCGGGGAGTACGTCGCTCGTGGCGCTCAGTTCGTCGACGTGCGTACGCGCGAGGAGTTCGCGCTCGGCGCACTGCCGGGAGCGATCAATATTCCGGTCGATGAACTGCGTGAGCGACTAAGCGAACTGGGGACTGGCGTCATCGTCGTCAACTGTCAAGTCGGCCAACGCGGCCACACGGCCGTGAGGTTGCTCAATGAGCTCGGATTTCTCGCCAAGAATCTCGATGGCGGCTACCGGACGTGGCAGTGCTCACCCGCGGCCCACCAGCTCGAACTGGTGGGCTGATCCGCTCAACCAGTGAATTCAAACAGAGAAAAGGAAAGCATATGTGCCACAAGGCAACCTGTAAGAAGTGCGGCAAGGCGACGTGGAAGGGATGTGGAAATCACATCGATCAAGCGCTGGCTGGAGTACCCAAGGAGCAACGCTGCACGTGCTCGAACGATCGAGACATCTCGCAAGGCGGCGGGAAGCTCTTTCGTCGGCTGCGCGCTCGCTGACGTACCACTGC
>VFSW01009029.1_pt1 | contig 14247 bp, 13 predicted proteins | sample 5358111 | NCBI WGS metagenome assembly VFSW01 (sample SAMN11554181, study PRJNA540505) | mine drainage metagenome | isolation source: sediment from site ElyBrook_90M | place: USA: Ely Copper Mine, Vershire, VT | collected 2017
GCGCTGGCGGCGGCGACCGAGGACGTCCAGCAGCTGCGGCGGCGTTTCGAGGTGCCGGTGGAGAAACTCGGCCGACTGCTCGTGGTCGAAGAGGCGTGGTGCGCCGCATTGTCGGCTGCCGAAGGCGTGATGCACGTCGAAGAATAAGGCAGTCGTGCGGTAGGGCCGTGCGCCGGCGGCGGGGCCGTGTTATGTATAGGTGGCGGATTTTACGAGGAGGATCTCGGCATTATGGCGATCTTGTTGACCGAATCGGCGGCGGATCGGGTGCGCTCACATCTCGCGAAGCGCGGAACGGGCGTCGGCCTGCGGCTCGGCATCAAGAAGACCGGATGCTCGGGGTTCGCCTACGTGGTGAATTACGCCGATGAGATCCGGCCCGAGGACGCGGTGTTCGAGGCGCGCGGCGTCAAAGTGGTGGTGGATTCGAGCAGCCTGCCGCTGATCGACGGTACCGAGGTCGACTTCGTGCAGCAGGGCCTGAACGAGGCGTTCAAGTTCAAGAACCCCAAGGCCAAGGGCGAGTGCGGCTGCGGCGAAAGCTTCAACGTCTAGCCCGCCGCAACTTTTCCAATTAATACAGGTACTTCGGCCCCGGGAGCCGGATTGCCTGGCCGCTCGCGCTAAAGTACACTTCGCGTCTTTTTATGGGTGCCGCAACGCATCCGTAACCTTAAAGTACCTGATCCCGGAGCCAGCATGCAGAGCGAGCGCACTTTATCCATCGTCAAACCGGACGGCGTGGCCCGTAATCTCGTCGGCGAGGTGTATCGTCGCTTCGAGTCCGCGGGACTCAAGGTGGTGGCGGCGCGGATGGCGCACCTGTCGCAGGCCGAAGCCGAAGGATTTTATGCCGTGCATCGGCAGCGTCCTTTCTTCCAGGATCTGGTGCGCTTCATGACCTCCGGCCCGGTGATGATTCAGGTGCTCGAGGGCGAGGGCGCCATCGCGAAGAACCGCGAGATCATGGGGGCAACCGACCCGAAGAAGGCGGCCAAGGGCACGATCCGCGCGGACCTTGCCACCAGCATCGATGAGAACATAGTGCACGGCTCGGACGCGCCGGATACCGCGGCGCGCGAGATCGCATATTTCTTTCGGGAAATTGAGCTCTGTCCGCGTACGCGCTAGCGTAGCCGCCGTGGACGTGAACCCATCGAGGTGACGGCTCCCGTGTCCACCGATCCGACGAATCTTCTGGGGCTGCCCCGCGCCGAACTCGAGGCCTTTGTCGCCGAACGGCTCGGTGCGAAGCCGTTTCGCGCGCGGCAGCTGATGAAGTGGATCTATCGGCGCGGCGCCTCCGACTTCGAGGCGATGAGCGATCTGGCGCGCGATTTTCGCGCCCAGCTCGCGCAGGTCGCGCAGGTCCGCGTGCCGGAAGTCATTTCCCGGCAAAGCTCGATCGACGGCACGCGCAAGTGGCTGCTGCGCATGGACCGGACCCAGGGCATCGAGACCGTGTACATTCCGGAGCCCGACCGCGGGACCTTGTGCATTTCGAGCCAGGTCGGATGCGCGATGGATTGCACGTTCTGCTCGACCGCGCAGCAGGGCTTCAACCGCAACCTCAGCGTCGCGGAAATCGTCGGCCAGGTCTGGCTCGCACATCGTGAGCTCGCCGGCGCGCACCGCATCACCAATATCGTGCTCATGGGCATGGGCGAGCCGCTGGCGAATTACCGCAACGTGCTGCCCGCGATGCGCATCTTTCTCGACGACCTGGGATACGATCTCTCGCGCCGCCGGGTCACCTTGAGCACCTCGGGACTGGTGCCGCAGATGTACAAACTCGCCGAGGAGTGCAACGTGGCGCTCGCGGTCTCGCTGCATGCCCCGAACGATGAGCTGCGCGATCAGCTGGTGCCGATCAACCGCAAGCATCCGATCGCCGAGCTGTTGGGGGCCTGTTGGCACTATCTCGACAAGCAGAACGGCCGCAGCGTGACTTTCGAGTACGTGATGCTCGACGGTGTCAACGACCGGCCGGAGCACGCGCGGCAGCTCGCCCGGCTGCTGCGCGGGCGCCCCGCGAAACTGAATCTGATCCCTTTCAACCCGTTTCCCGGCACGCGGTACCGCCGTTCGCCGGACCCGGTGATCCTGCGCTTTCGCGACCTGTTGAACGAGCAGGGCGTGATCGCGACGATTCGCCGCACCCGCGGCGAGGACATCGATGCGGCCTGCGGGCAGCTTGCCGGTCAGGTCCTGGATCGAACCGTGGCCCGACTGGGTGCGAAGCTCACGGCGGCACCGCGCGCCGCGGCCGAGGCGCCGTGAGCGCCGGTGCGCGACGATCCGCCGGTGCGCGGCTGCTGCGGGCGCTGTGCCTGGCCGCGGCCGCCGTCACGGCGGCCTGCGCGCACAGCTCGGCGTCCAGCGCCAACGATTTGAAGCAGGCGGCGGCGCTCAACGCGCAGCTCGCCATCGAATACATGAAGATCGACAAGCTCGCCTCGTCGCGCGACTTCGCCGAGCGTGCGCTTAAGCAGGATCCGGAAAACGCCAACGTGCAGCTGACCGCCGGGCTGGTCTACGAGCGGTTGGACGACATGCCGAAGGCGGAGCGCGCGTATTCGGCCGCCGCCAGGATCGGGCGGCACGATCCGAACATCCAGAACAACTACGCGGGATTCCTCTGCCGCACCGGCAAGACCGCCGCGGGCGAGAAGCTGTTTGCCCAGGTGGCGCGCGACCCGGTGTATCAGACACCGGAGGTTGCGCTGGTCAACGCGGGCGTCTGTCTGCACAGTGCGGGCAATCTCGTGGACGCGCAGCGGTACTTCGACCGGGCGCTCGCCATCCGGCCGAACATGCCGGAGGCGATGCTGCAGTCGGCGAACGTCGCGCTCGAGCGAGGCGAACCGGCGCAGGCGCTCGAGATCATACAGCGGGACCTCTCGGTGAATCCGCCGCGGCCCGAGCTTCTATGGCTGGGATTGCGCGTCGAGCGCAAGCTCGGCGACAGCGCCGCCGCGGCGAACTTCGCGCGCCGCATCCAGGTCGAATTTCCCGATTCGGAACAGGCGCAGCGGATGCGCTCCGGCATCGACCGATGACCGGGACCGACTCGGACGGGCAACCAACCGGGTCGCGAGCGGCGGCTGGACCGGACGGCTCCGCCCCGCCCCCGCGGACTCCCGGAGCGCTGCTCAAGGCGGAGCGGCTGCGTCGTGGTATCAGCGCGCAGAAGATCGCCGATGACTTGCATCTCGATGCGTGGGTGATCGAGGCGCTGGAAGCGAACGATTACCGGCGGATCGGCCCGCCCGTGTACGGCCAGGGCCACCTGACGACCTACGCCTCGGCGCGCGGTCTGGCGGCCGAGACGGTGCTCTGCGATCTGCGGTCGCCGCCCGCGGCGGGACCCACGGCGGCGGATGCACCGAGCGTGGGCGTCAAGTTGACTTCGCCCGCCGCGCCCGCGCATTCGCTGCCGTGGCGCTCCCTGGCGATCTTGATCGGGCTGGTGGTCCTGCTGATCGCCTTGCTGTGGCTGAAGCCATCGCACCGGGTGAGGCTGACCGAGGCCGAGCGTCCGGCGGACGAGACGCGCGCCCCGGCAACGCAGATCGTGTCGGCATCGCCGGATACGTCGCCGGATACGTCGCCGGATACGTCGCCGGCGGTCGTGCCCGCGTCGCTCGCATCGCCCGCCACCGAGCCGGGGCGAGTCCTGCTGCGGATGAGTTTTTCCGCCGACTCCTGGGTCGATGTGCATGATGCGGGCGGCCGGCGGCTGTACTCGGGGGTCGGGCGAGCGAACAGCGTGAAGACCGTGGCCGGCGCCGCGCCGTTGCATGTGCACCTGGGTTACGCGAGCGGCGTACAGCTCGAGGTCAACCGGCAGGCGGTGGCGATCGAGCCGCAGTTCCTTTCCGGCGACGTGGCCTCGTTCGAGGCCGGCGCCGACGGCGTGCTGCGGCGGGATACCGTGCCGCGCCGCCCCCCTACCGGCAGTGTGGCACTCCGCCCGCTCTCCCGCGGCGCGTCCGCGCAAGCCCGCCGATATCGCGGCTGACCGGAGGATTCCTTGAGCAATTTCATCGAGCCGTTGCGCGGCGTGCATGACATCCTGCCCGCGCAGGTGGCGGTCTGGCAGCACCTGGAACGGGTCGCCCGAGAGGTGTTCGCCGCCTACGGGTACGAGGAGTTTCGCGTTCCCGTGATCGAACAGACCACTCTGTTCAGGCGCTCGATCGGCGATTTCACCGACATCGTCGAGAAGGAGATGTTCAGTTTCGTCGACCAGGGCGAGGATCAGATCACGCTGCGCCCCGAAGCCACCGCAGGCATCGTGCGGGCCGCGATCTCGAACGGCATGCTGCGCGAGAGCCGGCTGCGCGTGTGGTGCATGGGTCCGATGTTCCGGCGCGAGCGCCCGCAGGCGGGCCGCTACCGGCAATTCCATCAGATCGACGCCGAGGCCTTCGGCTTCGAGGGGCCGGACATCGACGCCGAGATGATCCTGCTCTCGGCGCGCCTGCTGCGGCGCCTGGGACTTACGCGCCTGAAGTTGCTGGTGAACTCACTCGGCACCCCGGAGGCCCGGGCCGCATATCGCGAGCGGTTGATGGAGTACTTCGGCGCCCGCGAGTCGGCCCTAGACGAGGACAGCCGCCGGCGATTGCGCAGCAATCCGCTGCGCATCCTCGACAGCAAGGTTCCCGAGACCCGGCGCATCGCCGCGGGCGCGCCGCGTCTGCTCGATTCGCTCGACGCGGACTCGCGCACCCACTTCGATTCGCTCTGCGCCCACCTGACCGCCTCGGGGATCGAGTATCATGTCGAGCCGCATCTGGTGCGCGGACTCGACTATTACACCCGCACGGTGTTCGAGTGGACCAGCGATGCGCTCGGCGCGCAGAGCGCGGTGTGCGCGGGCGGCCGGTACGACGGCCTGGTCGCGCAGCTCGGCGGGCCGCCGACGCCGGGTATCGGCTGGGCGATGGGTCAGGAGCGCATCGCGCTGTTGCTCGAGGCGCAGGGACTGACCGCGCAGCGCGAGCGGCCGCACGTGTATCTGGTGCTCGCGGGCGAGCGGGCGCAGATCGCCGGATTCGAGCTCGCGGAGACGCTGCGCGATGCCTGGCCGCAGCTCAAGGTGCAGGTCAATCTCGGTGGCGGCAGCATCAAGACGCAGTTCAAGCGGGCGGACCGCAGCGGTGCGCAATTCGCGGCGATTCTCGGCGAGGACGAACTCGCGCGCGGGATGGTCGCGCTCAAGGCATTGCGCGCGGAGGCTGCGCAGGAGGAGAGTCCCTTGGACGGGTTGGGTGAACGCCTGGCGGCGTTGCTGGGACTGAAGAGCACGAGGTCAGCGGAGTAAACATGGCAGAAGATTATTTGACCGACGAGGAACAGGTAGAGGCCGTCAAGCACTGGTTCACGGCCAACGGCGCGTGGCTGCTCGGCGGCGCGGTCCTCGGCGTCGCATTGCTGTCCGGCTACCGGTATTACCAGAATTATCGCGACTCGCAGGCACAGCGTGCCTCCACCGAATTCGGCAGCATGACGGCGGCGCTGCAGGCGAACGATGGCGGCAGGTCCCGCGACATCGCCCTCGGCCTGATCAAGCAGTTTCCGGCTTCGCCCTACGCCGATCAGGCGCGCCTGACCCTCGCGCGCCTGGCGATCGAGCAGGGCAAGCCCGAGCAGGCGATCGAGCCGCTCACGCAGGTCAAGGACAGCTCGAAGGACACTGATTTACGCGCCATCGCGGCGCTGCGCCTGGCGCGCGTGCAGATCGACATGGGCAGGCCCGATGAGGCTTTGCGGACGGTGTCGGAGCCGGCACCGGCCACGGGCGCCTTCGCCGCGCTCGATCGCGAAGTGCGGGGCGACGCGCTCTACGCAAAGCATGACACCGACGGCGCGCGCAACGAATACGTGGCCGCGCTCGGCAGTGCCGACAAGAGCGGCATCGATACGGCACTGCTCGAATTGAAGATCGCCGATCTGGGCGCGCCGGCGCCCGCCGCGCCCGCCGCGCCGGCGTCCGCCACGCAGAAGGCCAAGCCTTGATGCGTGCAGGACTAGCCGCCGGACTCGCGACGTTGCTGCTCATCGGCGCGTGCACCAAGGACAAGGACGTGGAACCGCCGGCCCTGCTGGTGCCGTTCCCGGCGAAGCTGCCGGTGCAGAGGCTCTGGGGCGACAAGCTCGGCGGCGGCAAGAAGCAGATGGTGCTGCGGCTCGGATTGGGTCCGGCCATCGACGATGGTTTGGTGTACGCGGCCTCGCACAAGGGCGAGGTGGTGGCCGTGTCTCTCGACACCGGCCGTCAGGTGTGGATGAAGAAGACCAAGTTGCCGCTGTCGGCAGGGCCGGCTGCGACCGAAGGGCTGGTGATCTTCGGCAGCAGCAAAGGCACGGTGCTTGCGCTCGACGGCAAGACCGGCAAGGAACGCTGGCGGACGCAGGTCAAATCCGAACTGCTGTCCGCCCCGGCGATCTCCGACAAGCTGGTGGTGATCCGTTCGGTGGACGGCCGGTTGCGCGCCCTGAGCGCCGCGGACGGCAAGGAACTGTGGTCGGCCGAACAGCAGGTTCCGCGCCTCAGTCTGCGGGGGACCGGAATTCCCGTGATCGCCAAGGACGTGGCGATCTGCGGCTTTGACAACGGCAAGGTCATGGCCGTGTCGCTCAGTACCGGCGACACCGTCTGGGATACAGCGATCGCCGCGCCGCACGGACGTACCGAGCTCGAGCGCATGATCGACATCGATTCGGCGGTGCGGGTGGTGGGCGAGGACGTGTTCGTGGCGGGATTCCAGGGCCGCACGGCCATGCTCGCACTCGATTCAGGGCAAATCTGGTGGGCGCACGACATGTCGAGCTACCGAGGTCTGGCCGTCGATGGCGAGAATCTGTATGTCACGCAGTCGGACGGTGAGATCGTCGCCATGCGCCAGCGCGACGGCTCCGAGGTGTGGCGCAATAAAAAGCTGCGCATGCGGGGCCTCACGGTGCCTGCCATCACCAATGCGGCCATCGCGGTGGCCGATTTTCAGGGCTACTTGCACTGGCTCGACAAGAGCACGGGCGAGCTGGTCGCGCGGCAACTCGTGGTCAAGAAGCAACGCGTGAGCAACCCGCTGGCGGTCACCGGCGACACCGTCGTCGTGCTCACCGACGGCGGCATGCTCGCGGCCTTCCGTGCCACGTCTCCGCCCCCCAAGACCCCCTGACGACCCCTTTCGTGCTGCCGGTAATCGCGTTGATCGGTCGGCCGAATGTGGGTAAGTCCACACTGTTCAATGCGATGACGGGTACCCGCGACGCCTTGGTGGCGGATTTGCCGGGCCTGACCCGCGACCGACAGTACGGATACGCGCGGCGCGCGGTGCTGCCGTGCATCGTCGTCGACACCGGCGGCCTGATCGAGCACGCCGGGGACGTCGAGCAATTGATGGTCGCGCAGACCGAGCGCGCCATCGCCGAGGCGGATCGACTGGTAGTGGTGGTGGATGGCCGCGCCGGCGTAACGCCGCAGGATCAGTTCGTGGCGCGGCTCGCGCGGCGCAGCGGCAAGCCGATCTGGCTCGCAGTCAACAAGACCGAGGGTTTCGACGAGGACCTGGCGGTGGCCGACTTCCATCAGCTCGGTCTGGGCGAACCGCAACCGATAGCCGCCGCACACGATCAGGGCGTGACCGCGTTGCTCGAGACCGTGCTCGCGGGCCTTGCCGAGCAGGCCGAGGAACCGGCGGAGGCGACCGGGATCAAGGTGGCGCTGATCGGCCGTCCGAACGTGGGGAAGAGCACCCTGATTAACCGGCTGCTCGGCGAGAACCGCATGGTGACTTTCGATCAGCCGGGCACCACCCGCGATTCGGTGATGGTGCCTTTCGAGCGCGACGGCGAGCGCTACACGCTGATCGACACGGCCGGCGTGCGACGCCGCGCCCGCGTCGAGGGGGCGATCGAGAAATTCAGCATCATAAAGACCTTGCAGGCCATCGAGTCCGCGCACGTGAGCGTGCTGGTCATGGATGCGCACGACACGGTCGCCGACCAGGACGCGAGTCTCGCCGGCACCGTGATCGAGCAGGGACGAGCCATGGTGCTCGCGGTCAACAAATGGGACAACATCCCCACCGAGCAGCGCGAGTTGATCCGCGAACAGGTCGAGCAGGGACTGAAGTTCGCCGATTTCGCGCCCCTGCATTTCATCTCGGCGCGCCATGGCAGCGGTGTCGGTGAGCTGTTGGGTGCGGTGCGCCGGGCGTACGCGGCGGCCATGCGGGAGCGCGGTACCCCCGAGCTCACGCGAATTCTCGAGGCGGCGATCGTCAGTCACCCCCCGCCCCTGGTGAGCGGCCGGCGCATCAAGCTGCGCTACGCCCATCAGGGCGGCCGCAATCCGCCCGTGATAGTGATCCACGGCAACCAAACGGACCATGTCCCGGACGCCTACCGGCGCTACCTGGTCAATGTGTACCGCCAGGCCTTCGACCTGAGCGGCACGCCGGTGCGGGTGGTGTTCCGCGGGGAGGAGAACCCGTTCGCCGGCCGGCGTAACGTCCTTACCCCCCGGCAGAAGCGCAAGCGCAAGCGTCTTATCCAGCGCAACAAGCGTTGACACGAGGTTTGCTAGACTGTCCCGCTACCAGCCCTCAGGGGCGGTTGTCATGGGTGGGATGACCTGTGCGGCAATGGCTCAAATCTCGAACGGCGAAATCCGTCCTGCTGGTGGCGCTCGCGGTCGGCGCGTACGCGCTCGCGGGTTTCGTCATCGCGCCGCGCGTCGTGCGTTCGCAGCTGATCGCGCGGATCCATGACGCACTCGGGCTGACACCCTCGGTCGGCGATATCCGCATCAATCCGTTTCTGTTCCAGGTGGAGGTGCGGGATTTCGCGCTGCCCGGAGCCGACGGCGAGAAGCTGCTTGGCTTCGAGCGGCTGTTCGTGGATTTCGAGCTGTCCTCGATCGTGCATCGCGCATATACCTTCCGTGCGATCGAACTGGATGCCCCGGTGGTATACGCGAAGATCGCGAAGGACGGTGCGCTCAATCTGATGCAGCTCAAGCCGAAGCCGCCGTCCCCGCCGTCCCCGCCACGGGAGAGTGGCTCGCTGCCGGCCCTGCGGGTGGCCTCGTTGACGGGGAGCCGCGGCTCGGCCGGCTACCAGGACCGCAGCCGGCCGACCGAGTTTTCGCTTCGCCTCGAGCCGATCGACTTCGAGCTGCGCGATTTCAGCACCGGCGCGAGCGGCGGCCTGTTCTCCTTCTCGGGCGATTCGCTGCTCGGCGAGCGGATCGAATGGCAGGGCCATCTGTCCGTGCAGCCGATCGAATCGGACGGACTGCTGCGGATCGAGGGCCTGCACGCCCGCACCGTGTGGTCGTATCTCGAGGATCAGCTGAACTTCGTGATCAGTTCCGGCACCCTCGATGGGCAGGCTCATTACCGCTTCGCCTTGAGCGATTCGGTGGACCTGAAAATCGAGGTGCCGAAGATCACGCTCACCGATCTTAAGGTCCGGCCGCGCGATGCCGCGACCGATTGGCTCACTTTGCCGGCACTGGAGGTGAGCGGTACGACTTTCGATCTGCGCGCGCGGCAGGCGCGTGTCGATCGAGTGATGCTCGATCATTTGACGGCGCTTGCCTGGCTCGAGCCGGGTGGGGCACTGAACCTGATGCAACTCGCGGAGCCGCGCGCGGCGGCGACGCAGCCTACCGCGGCGCCGGCTCCGGTTGTGGTGCCGGTGGCCGCCGCGAGCGGTCCCGGGGTGCCAGCCGGACCGCCGTTGCGGTTCGAACTGTCGACCGTGGAACTGCGCGAGGCGGACGTACACGCCGAGGACCGCGGCGTGCGACCCTCGGCCAGTGTGGAGCTGGCGCCGTTGAACGTGACGGTGCAGGGGGCGAGCCTGGATTTGACCAAGCCCATCGAAGTCGCGCTCGACGCCAAGGTCGCCGGCGGGGGAGACATCGGGCTGCAGGGCACGGTCACGCCGCAGCCGCTCCTCGCGGATGTCGGGCTCAAGCTCGCAAACCTCGACCTCACGGCGCTCGAACCCTATGTGGCGAAGTTCACCGGTATGACGCTGAAGCGGGGCAGCCTGGGGGCGAACGCGACGCTGCACTTCGGCCGCGCGCCGGGCAAGCCGGATTTGCAGATCTCCGGGCTGGTGAGCGTCGATCACCTGCACACGGTGGACGATGTCCTGCACGACGATTTCATCGATTGGCAGCGCCTGGAGATTCGCGGGCTGAATTACCATCGGGCGCCGGACGGACTGGCGGTTGCCGAGGTGGTGGTGCGCAAACCCTACGCGCGCGTGATCATCGAATCGGACGCGAGCATGAACGTGAAGCGCGTGCTGACTGCGCCGGGTACGGCGGGCCCCACTGCGCCGCCACCCGCGTCGCCCCCCGCGTCGCCGCCCTCTGCGCCGCCACCGCGGTCTGCGGGCCCGGCACGGACGGCGGGTGCCGTCACACCGGCCGCCGCACCAGCCGCGGGCCTGCCCATGTCGATAAAAAAGATCGCCGTGCTGGACGGGCGCGTGAATTTCTCGGATCGGACCGTACAGCCGAATTTCTCCGCCGGAATCCAGGCGCTTGCGGGCGGCATCGTCGGCTTGTCCTCGGACCCGAAGTCGCGTGCCTAGGTGAATCTGCAGGGCCAGGTCGACCAATTCTCGCCGGTGTCGATCACCGGCACCGTCAATGTGCTGAGCGCGGCGTTGTACACCGATGTATCGATGAGTTTTCGCAATATCGAGCTGACGGTGTTCAATCCGTACTCCGGCAAGTTCGCCGGCTACGACATCAGCAAGGGCAAGCTCAACACGGAGCTGCATTACTTGGTCGTGGGGCGGCGCCTGGATGCGCAGCACCACATCGTGATCGATCAGCTCGAGTTCGGCGACAAGATTCCGAGCAAGGACGCGGTATCGCTGCCGGTGAAGTTCGCCGTCGCCTTGCTGAAGGATCGCCACGGGATCATCGACCTGAACATTCCGGTTGCCGGCACCCTCGATGACCCGAGCTTTCACCTGGGACCGATCATCTGGCAGGTGGTGAAGAACCTTCTGGAGAAGGCGGTGACGGCGCCGTTCGCGCTGCTGGGAGACATGTTCGGCAGCGGCCCCGATTTGCAGTTCGTCGACTTTCCGCCCGGAGCGTCCGCCATGGACGAGGCGGGACTGGTCAAGGTGAAATCGGTCGCGAAGGGGTTGGCCGAACGGCCGCAGTTGAAAGTAGAGGTACCCATCGGTTTCGTCGCCGCGGTCGACCGCCCGGCGCTGATCGACGCCGCGCTCGCGACGCTGGTCGCATCGGCCTCGACCACGCCGGAGGCGCAGCGGGATCCGGCCGCGAAGCTCGCGGCTCTAGTGCGTGTGTACACCCAGCAGCTCGGCGCGGCTCCGGCCTATCCGGCGACGGTGACCGGCCTGCCGAGCAAGGTCGACGTGCTCGCCGCCAAGGCCGGCTTCCTCGCAGAGGCGATCCGCGGGCATCTACGGGTCGGCGACGAGGCGCTGCGGGCTCTCGGCGAGCAGCGGGCCGAGGCCGTGCAGCAGGTGCTGCTCGCGGGTGCGAAGGTCGACCCGTCCCAGGTATTCCTGGTGGCGAACGACAAGGCCACGAGCAAGGACGGGATCGTGCGGCTGGAACTGGCCTTGAAGTGACCGCGCGAGTACTCCGGCCCCTGCATCAAATGGAGGCAGCCCCTGTGCGCTCTGCCCTGCGGAGGTGCGTCGCAGAGCGCTTCCACGCCGAGTCGATCGACCTAACCCTCTGTCCGGACAGGACTCTCTCGGAGTGGCACGGTCGATGCTTTGCGTGGCGAGCGCTTCGCGATCGAAGCCGCCACGGGGATGCAATCGATGAAGCTGGTCACGGCGATCATTCGACCTTTCAAGCTGGACGAGGTACGCCGGGTGGTCGGTGAGGTGGGGGTGCGAGGGATCACGGTGACCGAGGTGCGCGGTTTCGGTCGGCAGCGAGGGCATACGGAGATCTATCGCGGGGCTGAATACGCGGTCGAATTCATCCCGAAGATCAAGATCGAAATTGCCGTGGATAATGCCTTGGTCGACGAGGTGGTGGAGGTCATCATGAAAACCGCGCAGACCGGCAAGGTGGGTGACGGTAAGATATTCGTCTTCGACCTGAAGCAGGTCGTGCGCATCCGCACCGGCGAACGGGATGCGGGCGCGCTGTATGGATTTTTACGGGGGATATTCACTTGATGCATAAGCCGTCCCGATGGGTATTGTCCGCTCTGCTCGCGCTGCCGCTCGGCGCCCTTCATGCGCAGGAGGCGGCCGCGCCGACGGCACCGCTCCTGGTGGCCGCCGACAAGATCAGCGCGGGCGACACCGCCTGGATGCTGACTTCCACCGCTCTGGTGCTGATGATGACCATACCGGGGCTGGCGCTGTTCTACGGCGGCATGGTGCGCAAAAAAAACGTGCTCGCGACGCTCATGCAGAGCTTCGCGTGCTGCTGTCTCGTGACGATCCTGTGGTGGTTGGCCGGCTACTCGCTGGCGTTCACCCCGGGCAGCGGCTTTCTCGGCGGGGCGTCGAGGCTGCTGTTCGCGGGCATGGCATTCGTGCATGGGGATGCGGGAAATCAGCTCACCGTATCGCATCTCGCGCTCACCATTCCCGAATCGGTGTACGCGATGTTTCAGATGACCTTCGCGATCATCACCCCCGCGCTGATCGCCGGCGCGTTCGCCGACCGCATGAAATTCTCCGCCATGCTGGTGTTCATGGGGCTGTGGTCGCTGCTCGTGTACGCGCCCATCGCGCACATGGTGTGGGAACCGACCGGATGGATGAACGCCGCGGGCGTGCTCGACTACGCCGGCGGCTCCGTGGTGCACATCAACGCCGGCGTCGCGGGCCTGGCGTGCTGGCTCGTGCTCGGCAAACGCCTGGGGTACGGGCGGGAGCCAATGCCGCCGCATAATCTCACCTTCACGCTCATCGGCGCCTCGCTCCTCTGGGTGGGCTGGTTCGGCTTCAACGCCGGCTCGGCCGGTGCGGCCGACGGGCGCGCCGGAATGGCGATGCTCGCCACCCAGATGGCGACCGGCGCGGCGGCGCTCGCCTGGATGTTCGCGGAGTGGGTGAGCAAGGGTAAGCCCAGCGTGCTCGGCATCGCCTCCGGCGCGGTCGCCGGCCTGGTCGCGATCACGCCGGCGTCGGGCTTCGTCGAGCCCACTCCCGCGGTGATCATCGGTGCCGCCGCGGGCGTCACCTGCTTCATCGGCGCCACGTCGCTGAAGTCCGCGCTGGGCTATGACGATTCGCTCGACGCTTTCGGCGTGCACGGCATCGGCGGCATCGTCGGCGCCCTGCTCACGGGAGTGTTCGCGAGCAAGGCGATCGCCGGGGTGGACGGGTCGTTGCTGACGCAGTTCAAGGGCGTGGTGGTGACGCTCGTGTACGGCTTCGTCGTAAGCTACGGCATCCTCAAGCTGATCGATCTAACCATGGGACTGCGGGTCACGGAGGAGCAGGAGCGCGAGGGGCTCGACATCTCGCTGCACGGCGAGCGTATCGAGTAATTTCGCGTGGCGGGCTACGGGCTGGCGACTTTTTGCATTGTCTACGCCGGCGCGGTGGCGACGCCGGGACCCGGGGTGGCAGCGGTGCTTGCCCAGGGCCTTGGCCGGGGCTCGGCGGGGGCGGCGCCGTTCATCGCGGGGTTCGCGCTCGGCGACCTCGCCTGGTTCGCAGCCGCCGCGCTCGGCCTAAGTGCGCTCGCCCAGGCGGCGCACGGGGTCTTCGTGGCGGTCAAGTTTGTGGGAGTCGGGTACCTGCTTTACCTCGCTTACCGGTTCTGGAACGCGACGGTACTACCGGTGCGCGAGAGCGACGCGGCGCGCGGTGCGGAGAGGCCCGTGGAATTGTTCCTGGCCGGTCTCACGCTGACACTGGGCAACCCCAAAGCGATGATTTTCTTCCTGGCGCTGCTGCCGACCGTGGTCCCGCTCGAGTCCTTGACGCTCTCGGACGGGCTGAAGATCGCCGCGGCCATCGTCCTCATCCAGCCCGCCATCCTCGGCGGCTACGTGCTGCTCGCCGCCCGGGCGAGCCGCTGGCTGCGCGGCTCTCGCTCGGTGCGGTTGGTCAATCGCGGCAGCGGCGCGCTCATGGCGGCGGTGGCGCTCACGGTGGCGGGGGGGCGGCGCCGCCGGGGGGGGGCCCCCCCCGCGCCCCCCCCAACACGGGGAGAGCGGGTGCGGCGGGGGGGGGGGGGGCCGGGGGGGGGCG
>VFSW01009030.1_pt1 | contig 14246 bp, 13 predicted proteins | sample 5358111 | NCBI WGS metagenome assembly VFSW01 (sample SAMN11554181, study PRJNA540505) | mine drainage metagenome | isolation source: sediment from site ElyBrook_90M | place: USA: Ely Copper Mine, Vershire, VT | collected 2017
AAAGAAAGGGAGAAACTGAAATGAGGGGAACGGTAAGCCCTAAAGGGCGAGGGGGTGCAAACCAATGAAATTACAGATCTTCTCCCCCCTCGCCCTTTAGGGAGAGGGGGGTTGGAGGGGGAGGTCCGTCGGAGATAAGCGCGGCTACGGGCGCAAGCGGACGATCTTCTTGGCCGACGGGGCCAACGTGATCTGGCGACGCCAGCAGCGATTCTTCCCGAAAGCGGAGGCGTGCCTGGACTGGTGCCACGTCGAGGAGAAGCTCTGGCTGGCCGGGACGGCCCTGCACCGAGAGGGATCGCCCGCCTTGGCAGCGTGGGTCTCCGAGCAGACCGACCGACTGCGCGCAGGCCATGTCACGGCGGTGATTCGCACGCTGTGCATGGCACGCAGGGCCATCGCAAAGACCGGCCCCGGCAACAAGGGGCGTCGGGGACGACTCAAGAAGATCGCAGGCCACTTGCACAAGCGAAAGGCACAACTGCGGTATCGCGCGCTGCTGGCCGACGGGCTGGACATCGGCACCGGCGCCGTCGAGGGGGCCGTCCGCAATGTCGTCGCACTGCGGCTGGATGGTCCAGGGATGCGGTGGGGGCGGGAGCGCGCCGAGCGCGTGCTGCACCTGCGGTGCATCCTCGTCAGCGACCTCTGGGATCACTTCGAGGAGTGCCTCGAACGAGAGCCCGAGTTGCGTCTGGCGCCGCAGCCGATTCCGGCAACGCCTTGCACAGCAAAGCCACAGATCGCTGCATGACAAGAGCGCGTGTCGATGCGGCAATCGCGTGCCAGGGTGCCGACTGCACCCAACGGTATTCATCCCTCTAGTAGAGCTCTCAGCCGCGGTTGGCGCCACGGTGGGATACATTGGGGCAATGAGTAGACCACCGATGGAGGTGGTCAACTTCTGGCGAGCAGACCCGGTCAACTTCTAGGAAGCGGTGAAGCGGTCATTTCTGTGAACCGTCGCCGAGCATCACAGAGGTCAATCTCACCACGATTCGCCGAAGGGTCTGGCCTCAACCTCGAACGACCACGCCGACTTCGGCTGTTGCGTCAGGAAGTAGACGGTCTCGGCGACATCCGCGGGGCGAATGAAAAACGCGTCAGATTTGTCGGGCATCCGTTCCCGCGTGCCCGGAAGATCGACGACGCCATCAACGATCACGACAGACACATGAATGCCCGCGGGCCACAGGTGCCGTGCCATCGACTCGGCAAGGCTTCGCTGCGCGGCCTTCGCAGGGGCGAACGCTGCCGTTCGTGCGGCTCCGCGACGTGAGGCAGTCGCGCCGATGAATACGACGTTCCCCGCGCCGGTCTGCTTCATCCCAGGGATCACTTGCTGGCTGGTGAGCAACGCGCCGAGTGTGTTCACCCGCCAGCTCGCTTCGAAGTCCTGCGGCGTGATCGTCTCGACGGTGCCCCACGTGCCGCTGCCAGAGTTGTAGATCAGCGTGGTCACCGTCCCAAGTTCAGACGCAATCGCCGAGAAGGTAGCCGCGACCTGTTGGGTGTCGGTCACGTCACAGGCGTAAGCGCGCGCGTTGGGGAGCTCGCTTGCGAGCGCCGTGGTGAACTCCATCCGGCGAGCGAGGAGAGCGACGGTATGACCCGCTGCAGCGAAGCGACGAACGAACGCCGCTCCGTTGCCCGGACCGACACCCGCGATGACGGTGATAGGTTTCATGATGACGTATCTACCACGCGCGGCTGGACCCCGGTCACGATCGCGCGCGATGGCCTCGATGCCACTTGGTGGATCACTGCCACGCCCCGGTGACCTGACGGTTGAAGCGACGAGGTCAACGTGGGCGTCGTCCCCCAACCACCCGGACTCTGCTTCACGATCCCGATTGCTTCTTGAACTGCTCGAGGGCCGCCTTGAGCTCAGGGCTGAGCTCAATCTTGAAGTCTCGGAGCTCGGCGGGGATCTTGGCGCGCAGGCTCGCTACGGCACTCCGCATCAATTCCAGGCCGGGCCTGGGTGAGCTCTCCGGCGGGCGCATCGAGGCCAGCAACGCGGCAAGCGCCTGTGGATCATTCGCGGCGGCGCTCATCGTCGCACCCAGCTCTTCGAGTTCGGCGAGCGAAGGAACGGCGACCGAAGCGGGGAGTGGAATGGGCACCCAGAAGACGGCGCCGGCAAGCTCCTTGATGATCGCGTCGTAGCTCGACGCCTGGGGTGAGCCTGCATCGCCGAAGATCGCGATGCCCCGCGGATCCCCGTGGAGATCGATCGCGGTGCCCAGTCGCGTGAGGGCCGTCGAGATCTCCGCGAGCGTGGCGTCGAAGCGTACGAATGTGTGAAAGAGCGTCGCATCACCACGCACCTCAAGGTACGGGCCAGGGAGACCTGGAAACGCAGGCGGAGCAACGAGGGGCAGCACCCGCTCCAGTTCCACGCGCAGCACGGCGACCGCGTCGACGCTCATGGGCTCTTTATACAGGGGGAACCGCCTCAAGTCAGGTCCGGCGACATCGGTGCTCACCTCGGTACGGCGATGACGGTTGAGGTCGGCGTCAGCGGCGATCATCGCGGAGGACCTCAGAGGTCGCGCTCGGTTACAACGCGAAGTCGTCGCGGTGTTGGACGGCCATGGGCCGCTGGAGTATCTGACTTCTCTTATGGCGGTGCAGTCTCCCGTAACCCTTGCGCCGAAGCACCGCTTCCGCTGGCTGGCCCTTGCGGTCGTGGCTGCCGCCCTGTTTGGATTCTGGGCAGTCGTGGCAACGTGGACGCTTCTCAGTTCCCCGGACACGCCCAACACCGGACCCCTGACTCCACCCATACCGTCTCCTTCAACTCCCTCGTCCCCACGAGGCGGCGTGACGTAGAACCGTTCGATGTCGCCCCGCACCGTTCTCCGACGGTTTCCATGGCGGCGTCGTGCGTTGCTGGTGGTGTTGGTGCTCGTCGCGTTGCCGTTCGTCCTCCAGGGTCTGTGCTGGTTGGCGCTGTGGGTGGTCGTCGCATGTGGCGGTGGCTTTCGCGGGTAACAACCCGGTGACGTCGCAACGCACGCTCTTGATCAGGGAACTGGATGGTCAGCAGGACAAACTGCAGGAAGGGGTAGCTCTCCCGGGAACGCTTCTGGGGGTCCAGGCTTTCCAACAGCGGCCATGCCCCGATTTCTCGGATGTAGTGGAAGAATTCGTCGATGAACCCAGCCTCCTGGATGGCATGAACCTCATCGACGGCATGCGCTGCATGGAGTTCGTGGGCCACCCCAGCATCGTCCCGATGCGCAGTCTGCCATCCAAGGACCTCCGCCATCCGTGCCTGAAGAACCGCGCTATCTGCAACCTGATCCGTCATCCATCGGCTTGGAGCTCAGCTCTCTCGCCACTACAAGCAACATGCGACAATACCGCTAAAGAAGAAAGCCCACGCCCGTTGGCCCACGCCCTTCGCCCGACACTCCCCTGGGCGCTAGCTTTGCCTCGAACGCCCAAGATGGCTGCCCGGCTGCCGGGGAATCTCTACTCCGAATCGCAGGTCCCCACGCGCTCGTTGACATCCCGCGGCATCCCGGTATGCCGATGGACGCCATGCGAATTGTCCCTTTGGTTCTGGCCCTGGCTGTGTGCCTCGCGGCGCTTGTCGGATGTCAATCGTCGACTGCGTCTCCGCCCATCCCCCGTGGGCAACTCTCCCACGCGCGGCGTCTCGGTCTCACCCCCGTGATTCCCCTCGCACCCTCGTCCCTCGACCGCTTCATGATGGCCCACGACGCTGGGACACGGCCGCCTGTCCTCCCGTGAGTTCTCCCTCCGCACGCCCCGACCGCCAGGGAATGCACCACGGCGCCCTCCATGCCCTTTCGTCCGCGGTTCTCTTTGGCGCGAGCACACCGTTCGCGCGGTGGATGGCCGTACGGATTCACCCGGTGTTCCTCGCCGGACTGTTGTACCTCGGCGCGGGGGTGGGCTTGTCTGTCTGGGCACTCGTCCGACGCGGGCGTTCAGGCGAGGCCCCCATTGTTCGCAAAGACCTCCCGTGGCTCGGTGGCACCATTGTCATCGGCGGGGTGCTCGCGCCCGTGGCCCTGATGCTTGCCCTGCGCACCACCGAAGCCACCACGGCCTCCCTCCTGCTCAACACCGAAGCGGTTTTTACCACCCTCCTCGCGTGGGTTGTCTTTCACGAAAACGCCAGCGGAACCGTCGTGGCCGGCATGGCCGCCATCGTCACCGGCGGCGGACTCTTGGCACTCCAGGGCGGCTCGGTCGAACGCCCGGGGGTGGGCGCCTGGCTGGTGGTCGCCGCGTGCCTCGGCTGGGCCATCGACAACAACCTCACCCAGAAGCTCTCCGCGCGCGACCCCGTGCATCTCTCCGCCCTCCGTGGGCTCTCCGCGGGGGTGGTCAATCTCTCGCTCGCGGTTGCCCTCGGTGCCCGTTGGCCAGGTGTGGGCGCGGTCGCGGCCTCCATGGGGGTGGGCGTCGTGGGCTACGGGGCCAGTCTCGTGTTGTTTCTCTCAGCGTTGCGGACGCTAGGCAGCGCGCGGACCGGCGCGTACTTTTCGGCTGCACCCTTTGTCGGGGCCATCCTCGGCGCAGTGCTCTTGCACGAGGCCGTCGGGGCTTGGACTTTCGCTGGCGGGGCATTCATGGGCCTTGGCGTTCTCTTGCACCTCCGCGAGCGGCATGAACACCCGCACCTGCACCCCGCGGTCACCCACGAGCATCGTCACACCCACGACGAACACCACCGACACCCGCACCCCCCGGGAATGTCCGAAGCCCAAGCCCACAGCCATCCCCACGCGCACGAAGCCCTGGCGCACACGCACCCGCACACGCCCGACATTCACCACCGACACCCGCACTCCGGGTGACGCGCCGGGCTCCAGGGCCTGCTTGTCGCCACCGGATCGTGACAAGTGCCCGACGGGATGATACGCCCCGCGGCGCCATGCTCAAGACCGCCCGCTCCCTCGGGGTATGCTTTGCCGTCACGGTCTCCGTCGGGTGCCATCACACCCCCGCGGAGGTCGCCAACAGCCACCCGACAGGGGTAGACGGAGGCGTTCCGGTCGCACCGCTGCCTTCCGTGGCGATGCCCGTGCCCACCACCCCGGTGTCCGCCCCCGATCGCGCGATCGCGACGTTTCGCGGAACAGGCCTTCGACGGGTGCTGAACTTCATCGCCGCGGGGGTCCCCGCTGGGGTCGCCATCGGACAGATCGCCCCGTCGTTTACGCCGGGTATCGGTGAACACGGAATCGACGTCGACCCCGATGCGGTGTTTGCCGCCGCGATGATGGTGCCCGAAGCCACGGCGGAGCACGGATCCCTCGCCCTGGTGATCGCCTGGCCCTTGCGCGCAGGGATGCAGATCGCACAGGACGCCGCGGCACACCGGGGCTACAGCGAAGTCACCCCGGGGGTGTACCAACCCGTCAACTCGGACGCGGGCGCAGGGAGCCCCACGCCATGCTGGGTCGCCCGACGGGCCCCCGTGGGATGGACCCTGTTGTGTGGTCCGCGGGAGTCTCTACGGGCCGCGGCGCCGTACCTTGTGTGGGCGAGTTCGTCCCCGCCGCCGGCTGGGACGGTGCTGGATGTCACGGCGAGACCCCAGCCCGCACGGCAGATTCTCGGGATGCAACTCGCGTCGCTCGAAGCGCAAAACCCCAGGGTGCATCCCACGGACGCGGGCGTGCCCAGGGAGGTCCTCCTGGCCGAGTACGACGAAGCCCACCGCGGGCTTGAGAACACCCGGCAGATCGCCGACGACCTCGGGGCTTTTCACGCCGTGCTTGTCGCCGACGAAAACAGTTACCACCTCCACGCCGAAGCCGACTTTGCGCATGGCTCGGGGCCAGCCACCCGGGCGATTCTCGGGTCGACCGTGGGCCATCACGCCGCGACAGATCTTCTTGAAGGTCTCCCCGCGGGCACGTCGGCGTACGTCGCCATGGGCTTTGACATGCACGCTCTGGGGCCCTTGCTTGTACCCAACGGCGCCGATCCACGCATCGCGCAAGTGCTCGGTCCGGAGATGGCCCACTTTCAAGAGGGCGTACGCAACGTCACGGACTTTCGCTCGGGTGGCGACCGGGCCATGGGCTTTGCTTCGGAAGACGGCGGTACGACGTTTCAGATCACCCGGATGACCGACGCCGCGGCGGCGCTCACGAACATCCGCAACCTGGCCGCGGCGGTACCCCGCAGCCCGCGCCCGTCGGGCGCCAACCCCGCGGACTACCTGTCTCTCATGCCCACGCCGGGACTACCGCCCGGGAGCCTTCGGATGCGCCTCGGCCCCGACCCCGCGCGGCTGCCCCCCAACGCGCCGGCCGAGGAGCGACGGATTCTCTCCCGCACGGTGCTCTTTGTGCCGCAGGGGGACAAACTCACGATGATTGAAGGCGCCGACCCCGTGGCGGGCTTTCGCGGGATGTCCCAGGGCGATCGTCTCCGGGTGACAGCCCCTGCTGACCAGGTGCTGTCCATGCATCTCACCCCGGCGGGTCTTGGATCGCTCATCGGGATGCCGACCTCACCCGATGCGCCGCTGTCCAACGAAGCCATCGTCGGGACGCTGTCGGCCACCCGTGCGGGCGATGACGGCGGGCACTTCAGCGCCCAGATTGATGCGCCCATTGCCGCGGTCAATCAAGTCCGGGATCTCTATCTTAGGGTGCAACAGTCCCAGGCCCAGGCCGAACTTCAACAGCGCCAGGCCATGGCAGCGGCCCAGCACGCCCAGCAGGGTTCGCACGGTCCCCGAGGGTTGGGGGGCCTCGTAGCACCGGCACCGTCGTCGCCCGACGAGCTTCCAGAACCCAACTTTCAGCTTCACACCCCGCACTGAGACCCGTCGGTTGCAGGGTTCTGTCCCGCGGATGACGGTGAAAGCCACGGTGGGTGAGGGTATGCTGGCGGGCATGGACCGCACCGCGCTCCTTGGGAGCGTGCCTTTGTTTGAAGGTCTCTCGATCGATGACCTGGACGTCCTTGCCAAACGCGTGATCGAACGCCGCTGGCGCGCGGGCGAGATGATCTTTAACCTCGGGGATCCCGCCGAAGCGATGTACCTGGTCGCCGACGGCCATGTGAACATTCACCTCCCCGGCGAAGACTCCCGGAGGATCTCGCTCAAGGACATCGCTCGCGGGGAGTACTTTGGCGAACTGTCCCTCTTTGACGACAAGCCACGGTCGGCGAGTGCGCTGGCAACCACGGACGTGGTGCTCTTGGAACTCGATCGCACCGGGCTTGTGAACTATCTGGACGGACGTCCCCAAGCGGCGATGGCCATCCTCCAGATGATGGCCACGCGCTTGCGAGAGACCAACGCGATGCTCTCGCAGCGCGCCGCGAAAAACGTCGTCGAAGAGATGGACCGCGCGCTCACCTGGCAAGATCGCCTGGCGGACAAAGTCGCGGAGCTCAATGGGAGCTGGGCGTTCATCGTCGGGTTACTGGTGTTGGTGCTGGTGTGGACGTTGTTGAATGCCCACGCGGTGAGCCACGACCCGTTGGATCCGTATCCGTACGTGTTTTTCAATCTCTTGCTGGCGATTCTCGTGGCGCTCCAAGGGCCGTTGATTGTCATGAGTCAAAACCGCGAGGCGCTCAAAGACCGCAAGACCGCAGAGACTGATTTTCAAGTAAACCTCAAGAACGAGGTGAACATCGAGACCATCCTCCGGGAACTTGGCGAGCTTCGGGCAGAGTCCAACAACCGGCTCGAACGGCTTGAAAAGCGCATGGACCGCACGGCTGCATCCTCGGTTGTCCCGCCGCCGACGTAAGACCGCGCCGCGGATGCTACGCACGGCGCCATTGCCCCGTGCGACGGTCATGGAGCACCAAGAGTTCTTCGCCTTCGATGGTGCGCACAAGAAACGTTCGCGCTGTGCGTTCTTCAAGGACGCCGAGAACCGACGCCACCCGTCGGCGCACGCCGTCTTCGACAAAAGCCCGGGGAACCTCCCCGCCGGTCTGCCACGGTCGGAGCTCGACGGCGCGCAAGACACTGCGTGGCGTCGGGGCTGGAATGTGCGCCTCGTCCCGCAGCAAGACCGCGGCTGTCGCGCAGCGCGCGGAAACAATCGCGGTCACCCCACGGGTGGACAACAGCACCACGAGGTCATAGCCACCGCCCACCGAGCGGGCCACGAGCGACCGGGAGCCTCCGGTGATCCGAAGTTCTACCACTGGGCCATGGTGGCGAAGCGACGAGAGGGCACGCCAGCGGGAGAGCACGATCGCTGTTTCGGCCCCGGCCACGCGGGCGTCAAAGCCATCGATCCGGGTCGCAAGGTCAATCGCCTCCCCCTCCTCGTCCATAAACACAGCGCACAGTGCCTCGGGGAGCGCCCGGAGCAGGGAGTCCAGCACCGGGGTAAACCCCGTGGGAAGAAGCTCGCGCGAAAAGAGCCGGAGCTTTTGCATCGAGCAGGGACCTAGGGTGCACCCGACGGCGCGGTCCGCGGGGGGTCGATCGCGGCGAGCACGTCCTCGCTTACCGTGGCGCCGTACCGCGCCCGCAGGCGTTGGAGTTCCTGCTGGAGGGTCTCGGCGCGCTCGCGCACGAGGACGTCGCGTTGCACGATCGCGAGGACCTCGGCGGGAGGTCTCGGCGCCGCGGGAATCTCTCCGAGCCACAAAGCGACATGCTCGCCGTAGATGGTTTCAAACACCGGGGACAAAGGCTCGGCGTCGGTCAGGGCAAAGGCCACGGCGGCAAAGTTTTCAACGTACCGTCCCGTCGCGGTGTACCCGTCCCTGTCAAACGGAGCGAGGAGCTCGGCGCGTGCGCCCGGCCCGGACATTTGTGCAGCCACGTTGTCAAAGTCACGGAGCGTGGGTCGCTCCCCGGCCGTGGCCACCAACCGGGCGCGAAAGGCCTCGGCGACGCGGCGAGCCGCCCGGTGCGCGGCGGGACCCGCGTTGGGCCGCACGAGGGCAACAAAGTGCACGGCTCGGACAAGGTCTCCGGGCGAGAGTTCTACACGGCGTGCGGACAGTGCGTCGGAGATCTTGTCGGCCGGGAGGTTGGCCAGGGTCACGCCTTCCACGACGTCGCGTTGTAGCAATTCTTGGACGGCGGCGTGCCAGATGACATCGGCCAGTGCCACGGGCGAGAGCATCCGACGCCGACGTGCCTCGCGCGCCAGAAGGTGGGTGTCCACCGCGCGGTCGAGGGCCTCGCGGGGGGAAATCCCGGCGCCAAGAGCGATGTCACGGATTTCGTCGGAGGTGATGGCCTCGCCGTCGACGCGGGCGACGACGGGATCGACGCGCGGAGTCTCGCGGTGCGGGTGTCGCCTGGGAGAACTGCACGCGAGGACCAGGGCGCAGGTGACACAGACCCAGAAGGTGGATCGGACTGCGGAAACCCGGGGGCACGGTGGGTTCACTCGGCGCTTTCGGGACGGACAAGTTCGATGCCGGCCTGGCACACGAACCACCCGACGAAGCCCGCGAGGAGCGAGGACACGGTGTCTCCGTGATCCAGCGCCCGAAGCGCTTCCCAAAAGGGAACAAGGGATGCGAGGAGCATGGCGAGGCCGACGAAACGCACGGTCCAACGGAAGAAAGAACCCCACGAGCGGGGCGAGGGTCCCGCGGGCGGAGAAGGCACCGAGCGAGGGGATGGCGAAGAACTCACGGAGTCAGTCTACCGCGCCCCGGTGAGAACACGGCGCATGGCGTACGCGAGCGCGGCCCAGGCCAGATACCCCAGGGCTCTCCCCGGGCTGCGGTCGCGTACGCGTGCGGTATGTACGACAGAACTCCCGCCTCCGAGGATCAGTGACATGGCGATGGCCAGCCCGCCCGCGTACGCCAGGGCGTGCCGCCCGCGGGCAAGGCCGTTGATCATTTCCGCGGTGTCCCGCGCAGCAAGAATCCCCGGAGCGACGACCGCGGAGAACAAAGCCATGGTGGTGAGAACGCCGAGGGACACCCGCCGTAGCACGGGCGCGGGCAGGGCGGGCACGGCCCCATCGTCGAGAGACGTGACGGTGACGGGGTACACGGGCCTGGACGCCAAAACCCAGGACACAGCGGCCGAGGCATATCCCGCCGTGGTGATTCCGGCAAAGACGCCCGCGGCGGTGTCGTAGCGTGGGGCAGTGCCACGCCCAAGGGCAAAGGCAAAGACCCCGAGCGCAAAGGGGAAAGCACCCAGCCCGAGGAGCACGGAGAGAGATCCCCGGGTACGGAGCAGCACGGCGGCGATGAGCAGCCCGAGGGCGAAAAGGCCGGTGACGCGGGTGGGGACGTCGGGCGCCCGGGCAAGCCAGGGCAGCAAGACGATTTGCGCCCATGCGGACAGTCCGAGGACCGCCGCGGCGATGCCAGGCCGGGACTCCATGGCGAGCTTTGGCCAGGGAGAGTAACAGGTGCGCGGGGTGCACCCGTAGGATTTCGTCGGGGAGTCGGGCTTGCTACAGTGCGGCACGTGCGAAACTGTCAGCAGTGCGGACGAAGCTGCGCGGACGATCATAAGTTCTGTCCGGCGTGCGGGTTTCCCGTGGCGGCGACGCGGATGGCGTCGGGCGACCCGTTGATCGGTCGTACCCTCGGGAAGCATTACACCATTCTCGAAGCCGTCGGCGGCGGGGGCATGGGCAGGGTGTACCGCGCCGAACAAGCTGTTCTCGGCAAGACCCTGGCGGTCAAGGTCATTCACCCGCACCTCGCCGGCGACGAGAGCGCCGTCGCAAGATTTTACGGCGAGGCCAAGGCGTGCTCCCGGCTCAACCACCCGAACTCCGTCAGTATCATTGACTTCGGACGTACCGACGACAACCTGCTCTTCCTGGTGATGGAGTTTCTCCGTGGGAGAGACCTTGCACAGGTGGTCTGGGAGTCCACCACGCTGGCCGTACCCAGGGCGGTGGGCATCGTCCGCCAGGTTCTCGCCGCGCTCTCCGAAGCCCACCAGTCGGGGATCATCCACCGTGACATCAAGCCCGAAAACATCCTCGTCGAACCGCTCTCCACCGGCGGAGACTTCGTCAAGGTCGTAGACTTTGGCCTCGCCAAGATCCGCTCCGACGTGTCTCCCGGCGTGACATCCCCGGGCCTCGTCGCAGGCACGCCGGACTACATGGCCCCTGAACAATGCCGTGGGCTCCCAAGTGATTACCGTAGTGATTTGTATTCCGTGGCCGTGGTTTTGTACTACTGCGTCACCGGCCACCTGCCCTTTGAGGGCGAGCACCCCACCCAGGTGCTCAACATGCACGTACACACCCCTCCGCCCGACCCGCGGACGTACGTCCAGGATCTACCCGAACGCTTCGTCCTCACGCTCCTCCGTGGGCTCGCGAAAGATCCCGACGAGCGGTTTCCTACGGCAGTGGAGTTCGCCGACGCGCTCGGTACCGCCGTGGCGACGGACACGGCCCGCGGGTCGGTGTGCCCGTCGTGCCATGCCTCGGTCCCCGCGGGACTTCGCTTCTGCGGCGAGTGCGGCGTGCGGCTCAACGCCTCGGTGGGCAGCCGTGACGAGGCCACGGAGGCGCGTCGCGCGGCCGGGCCCGAAGCGTCGTCGTCCGATGGCTTTTTGCCCTTTGTCGGCCGTGACGCCGAACTCTCGCAAGTGGAGCTTGCCCGCGCGCGCGCCGCGGACGGAACGCTCGTGGCGCTGCGGGTTGTCGGGGATGAAGGCAGCGGCAAACATCGACTCATCCAGACCGTCCTTGAGAGTGCCCGACGGCGCGCTGGAGACCTGGTGGTGTGCGTCGGCCCCGACCCGCGTTGGGCAGGCGTTGCGTATGCCCCGGTGGCATCGTGCATTCGGGCGTTGCTCGAAATCCCCGTCGCCGCGGACCCCCTGGCGTGGCTCGAAGAGCGCGTGCGCGCCACGGGGGCCGACCTCGATCCTGCGGTGCGTGTGGGATTCACCGAGGTGTTTGACCCCGAGGGGGCGGTGGACCTTGACGCTCGTGGACGCACCGAGGGCGCCGTGCGGGCACTTGCCTGGGCGATGCGTGAAGGCATGCGCGGGCGTGCGCGGGCCGTGGTCGTCGCGTTTGAGCAGCTCCATCGCACGGATGCTGCCTCGGTGCGGGTGCTGGCTGGGTTGCTCTCGCGGCCCGTGCCCGTGCCGGCTTTTGTGTTGTTTTCACACGTGCCGCGGTTTGCGGCGACCTGGGCCCGGTGCGAAGTGTTGCAGCTCCACGGACTGCCGCCCGAGCTGGCGCGGCACGCCGTGGCCTCCCTCCGCGCGGGGGTCGAAGCCCCCCCCGGCGAGGTGCTCCCGCTCCATCTCGAACAGCTTGCGCGCTGGGGTCTCGAAGGCGGTGGCGCGCCCCCATCCCGCCTAGTCGACTTGATCTCCGCCCGGCTCGAACGTCTCCCCGCCACGTCCCGACGCGTTGTGCAAGCTCTTGCGATCCTTGGAGAAGAATCCCGCGAGGTCGTTGCCGTCGTGGCGGGCATCGAGGTCGATCCTGCGACCCTGCGGTTGCTGGTCGACGGCGGTTGGGTGGTCGTTGAAAGCGCCATCCCGCGGCCCAGGCTTCGGGTTGCGCACCCTTTGCTACGCGAGGTCGCCGATGCGGGCATTCCCGCGGACGTTCGCAAAGACCTTCACGCTGCGGCCGTCGATGCGTCGCAGGGCGCCGACCTGGCGCTCGAGGTGCGGGCCCACCATGCGTTTTATGCGGGTCCGGCGTTTCAAGCGCTGTTGTTGATCGAGCGGGTGGGCGACCATGCTTTGGCCCGCGGAGACGACGCTGCGGCCGCGCAGGCACTTCGCAGGGGGCTGGAGTTTGCCAGGCGAGAGCGGGGTCGCGGAGAGAATGACGAACCCGAACGGGCGAGCGTGATTTTTACCCTGAAGCTGGGGGAAGCTCTGGTGCGCGCGGGGGATACCGCCGAGGCCGAAGGTGTGCTTCGGGAGGGCGTAGGCGTTGCGGCTCGCACGGACTTCGAATGGCCACGGTTGGAGGGTACCCTTGGACGGGCGCTTTGTGCCCGCGGGAGGTTCTCCGAGGGCATGCGTGCGATGGACAACGCCGTGGCCGTGGCGCGGCGACAGGGGCAGCGGGGCGTTGCTGCAGAACTTCTTGTCGCACGAGCCGAAATGGAAGCGCTCTCCCGATCCTGGACGGAAGTGGTGTCCTCGCTCGACGCGGCTGACGGCTTGCTACGCGATGCCCTGCGCACGGCGGCCGCGACCGACCCGATGCGCCGTCAGCGGGTCGAACTTTTGTTGCGGCTTGCCCGGGCACGGAGACTCTCGGGGCTTGAGGCCGAAGGAGAGCTCTCGGAGGCCCGCGCCATGGCGACAGAGCTCGGGATGGCGAGCGCGAGAGCGCAGTGCGATGCCGAAGGGGCCGAGTGGGCGGAGACCGTGGGCGACCGGCGCGCGGCCGTGACGGCATGGCGACGTGCCGTGCACGGCGCGCGGGAGGCAGGGAATGCTTCTCTGGAGGCTCTGTACGAAGAGCGGGCACGTAGACTTGGACGGAGCGAAACGGGGTGAGATGGCTCAGGGCTCGCTGGGTGTCCACTCGGTGGTGGCTCCCGGGCGGGATTCGGGGCGGCTCGAATAGCCCAGGCCGATGCCCACGGCGGTGAGGATCCCGCCGACGGCAAGGGTGATCCACCCCGCGGGGCCAAAGTCGATGTTGCCCGGGGTCGGACGGCCGAGGGCAACGAGCGCGGCGCCAGAGAACACGCCGGTCACCCCGGTAGAAACCAGGAGTATTGCGGTAAGAATCCCGCCGACGTGGGTGCGCTGGTAGCCCATCGCGTGGCGAACGATCGTAGGCTGCTGGCCGACGTGGATAAACGCCGTGCTCGCGAAGTCAGTGCCAGGAAGGAGGGACGAAAACTGCACTTCGTGGGGACCGAGAGGGAGGTTTACGGCGCAGGGGGTGATGCACAACGGGCGGGTGGTAAGTTGCGAGCCCACAGCGCCCAGGGTGCTGTCTCGGCGCCATGAAGCACCGGTGCCAAAGCCGGTGCCAAAGCCAGGAGTGAGGGTTTCGCGGCCGGTGACTTCTTCGGCGCGGGCGGGACCGCCCACGACGTCGAGGGTGACGGTGCCCTCGCCGTCGCGCACGGGGACTTTGTCGGCTCGAAAAATCGGAACCAGGCGTTCGGGCGCGGCAGGGGGTGGGAGATACCGCGTCGCGCAGCCCATGAAGGCCGTTGGGAGACAGATCCAAGTCGCAAGGCGCCGGGGAATCATGGCCATGATGGGTGCAACCGCGGGCAAACCACGGGCCCCGGCGTGGGGACGCTTGGGGAGGGGGTGCGTGGTGCGAGAG
>VFSW01009031.1_pt1 | contig 14245 bp, 8 predicted proteins | sample 5358111 | NCBI WGS metagenome assembly VFSW01 (sample SAMN11554181, study PRJNA540505) | mine drainage metagenome | isolation source: sediment from site ElyBrook_90M | place: USA: Ely Copper Mine, Vershire, VT | collected 2017
TAACGAACTGGTTCCATCGCTACGAGTGGGGAGGTACCAATTTGGGCCCCGTATAATGTTGTGTTTTCCATGCATCACACAACATATCGCGAACTTGTACGAAGTCGAGTGTGTAACGAGACAGGGAGCAATACCTAAGAATAGTCAATGAACACTTATTTTTTTTGACTACTTTTATAAAAATAAAAAATTGCCCCAGCTTCCATAGAAGAAGCTGGGGCACGAATAGGTCACTTGATTACCCTTTTGTACATCTGCGCGGCCGCCTTTTGTTTGGCGCTCTTGTTGTTCGGCCCTTTGGCTATTTCCGTAAGCGTCAGAGTCCCTGCAAGGCCCAGAGTGCAGGTACAGGCAATCGTTGGTGAGTGTGACGGACCATCCTGAACAAAACCATACGAAGGCAAAGGTTTCCCCCTTGCCACGAGCCATTCTTGAAGGATGGAAACGTAATTTGTTTCAGTTGGCACTGTTGCTGGAGCTGCGTGTTTTGCGGCCAGCGGGGTAAGTTTTTGGAGTAGGCTCGCTGAAGCCAATTTCTCCGCCTCTTTCTTGCTTCCTGATCTGCATGCGTCCGAGGTCAATTTGACTTGCATGACTCTGATGCTCGCTTGCGCCGTGAATGTTTTCATGTGGTCAGGGCCTTCAGCAGTGACCACAAATTCGGGCATTGGCCACTTCTGCTCCTGACAAAGTTCCAGGAGCTGGTTTTTCGGGTTTGAGGTTTTATCCGCAGTTGGTTCAGTTTCGATTGCGGATAACACCCCACGCTTTTCCGGAGAGATCGGTTCCCAAACAACTGCGATATGCTGTACCTCGGCGAGTATCTTTTGCAAAGCACTAACGCACATGAGTTGCTGAGCCTCCTTTTTCGAACGAGCGGTGCAATGTGCCGACACGATCTTCTGGCCTCGGTACTCAACCGTAGCTGCGCCAGTAAAGATCGTTGCGTGAGCCTCACCCGACGCTTCGACTGAGAATTGCGGCGTGGACGCCGTGTGATTTTGGTTTGCCAGGAAAAATAGACTCATGGCATGTTCGGGCCGGGCGGCGATCCAACGGAAAGCCTCCTTCTTGATGGAAATCCAACCTTCGGTGGTTTGACTTGCTTCAAGAAGAAGATAGTACAGGTCGCGTGTTTGTAGTTGGTCACTCTTGAGCCGGCTGATTACGGCAGTCCCTAGGTCAGGTGTCATTTGACCACTTTGTGAGGCAATCTTGATGACCTTGTGGAAGTCTGCGCCGGCAAGTCTCGCGAATTGCGAACTTTCGATTCGGCGTTCCGTCCTGAGGTGCTCTGCCTCCTTGAACGATTTTGATTTTGCGTCCCGGAGCTCGTGATCGACCGATGTTAAGTAAGCAGATATTTCCGTGAGCTTCTCGTTTGTATAGGGGCTCGGTACCCCCTGCAGGTGCGCGAGTAGGATGCGGTGGTTGATTAAGTCCGCATAGCGCCTGATTGGTGAGGTGAAGTGGAGATAGGCCGGCAGGTTGAGGCCGTAGTGGCCGCGGAGGAAGGGATCGTATGTCGCTCGATTGAGAACGAGCGCGATGCGCGACTGCAGGGTCGCCACAGGGAATTTATCCGGGTGGGTGACTGAATCGTCAAGATCGGAAAGGAAAGAGCCGCGGGCGGTGCCGACGGTCTTCGCGGTGTGGTTTCGGTACAGAAGTTTGATGTCGTGCGCTGCCGCGTAGGTGGCGACCGCGTTGTTCGCGAGGATCATAAACTCTTGAATGATTATGTTCGCGAGATGCCGCTCCTCGGGGACGACCTTTTTAAGAAACCCTTCCTCGGTGGTGACCCAGCCGGAGAAGATATCGTAGATCGCCAGGGCGCCGCTTAAGCGCCTTTTCTCGAGGAGTGCAGCGGTAACCGTGTTTGCGAGCCTAAGCATTTTGAACGATTCGTGTTCAATGTCGCCGCTGATGACAGCGTCGACGAGTTCATAACTCATTTTTGCTTCACTCACTAGCAAGGTCGGCATGATTTTGGCGGAGATAATCTCAAGGCCCGAGTCGAGCTCGATGCGTATCGTTATCGTCTGGCGTTCTTTGCCCGGCAGGAGACTGAGTGCCCCCTCCGATAGTTCGCGGGGGAGCATCGGATCGTTCCCGCGAGCGAAGTACCTTGTGCAGGCCCTCCTCTGCGCGGCCTGGTCTAGGTCGGAATCAAGGGGGATATTTGAACTTACATCGGCGATGCTCGCGTCAATTGTCCAGCCGCTTCCTTTCGGTTCGATCCAGATGGCGTCATCGAGGTCTTTTGAAAACTGGCCGTCGATGGTGAGGCCTTTCACGGCGCTGCGGTCATTGCTATTACTCACGGATTTCCTTGGGTTTGATGTTTTGTGGTGTGAAAAAGTGTCAAAGAACAGATGACACTGGCAGAATCCTAAAACATATTGTTTCGTTGGTCAATGATGCGTATTTGACAAACGTATTATGAATATGTAATGTCTGTTCAGACAAGATCTATGAAAACATTTCCTGTAAACACATTCTTGACCCACTTGCGGCCGCACTTGAGCGATATTGTCTCTCGGTGGCAGCTAGTCCGCTGGGGAGAGCCATTTTTCCCCGGTGTCGCGAATTCTGAAATCCGTTATCTCACCACTGGCGTTCTGCCGGATGAAGTCCCAGCAGAGATTCTCGAAGAGAAAGGGATTCTCTCCATCGGTGTTGGCGGTGGGTTTCTCGATGAACATGCTTCCGAAGGGACGCCGCGCAAAGAAGGGGAGTGCGAAGCCTCTCTTACTTTCAAAGCTCTCCGATTAGAGTCGGATGTACCGCTTGGGAGAATCATCGATGAAGTCAGCCATTGCGATTTGACCCGATTCGTCAAACCATCCCAGCTTTCAACACTGGTGAAGGTGCGCCACCGGAAAAACCCGACGGAACCGGCCAAAGTTCTTGCGTGGACAGATACGGCCGTAGAAGCTTTGTACAAGAGCGGAGCTACGCAGATCGACAAGGATGTCTATCGCGGGGTTGCGAGGGGCATACTTGAAGACCTGATCGCGGAAAAGGGGTGGGATAATGAGCGTGCCCTTTTGCATGTTCGGGAGCTTGTCTCCCAAAGTGAAGGAAATTCTGGACATCTGCTTACGGAGTTGGCGCATATTTTTAAAACGCTGAACAAGCGCTTTAAAAGGAAAGCGCCATCGTGGCTTCGGGAAGTTCTCGTCGATATGTACCACGACAGCTGCGATTTTTTCAAAGCTGTCGACGAGATCAATCTTCAAGGTACGGCCGATGTCAGTGAATTCAGTTCGGATTCGGATACATTTCCTGTGATTACGATTCACTCGGATACCGAACATATAAGTCAGGCGGCCAGGTCGAAACACTGCGGTTATTGCACCTTGGTTTTGCAAAGGAACTCCCGGGGCAATACTGCTGTCTTTTTGAACGTTACGAATGAACACGTGCAAAAGGAAGGCCTAAACCTGGACAATCTGATTAGCATGATCAGGGTCAGGGAGCAGACCCGGCTCGGGCACCCGCAAAGCCAGTGGGACAAATTGGCCATCGAGGGAACGCTCCGGCGACTCCGCATGTGGTACTACTCCAAGGATAGGGACATGATTCTGAACGGCTCGGTCACCACCCCTGACGTCAAACCGTCACGCTTGAGCCTCCAGGAGATCCTTGAGATTTCCCAAAACGCGTTTAAGAAAGATCTCGTCTGGAAGTGGTGGGGTCGCTACGCACGCGCGAGTGAAGTCCAACGTCGGCGAGGAAGTTTTCGGACGCAAATCGCTCATGATCCCGTTCGATTCTCGCTCGGGAGAATGGTGAGCCACGTCGCAGTCAACTTATTGACGCGGGAGGAGGTTGAGCAGGAACTCGAACGTATCATGGTACCGTAACACGGTGTACACAAACAGACCCCAGGGGTCTGTTTTCTTATCTTCAAAATATTACTAGCGAGCGACGTTCGGAAAAAACAGCCCCTTTCCCCAGATGTAAATAATCTGATAATTTGACACAAACACCATAGGTACAATATAATGATTGTCAATGAACGGGATAAACAAAACTGTCGTAGTCATCATGGGAACTAACTCCAAAGTTGGTTTTTGTGATATTGTCTAAATTCTCTACCCAAACAATATTTCAAAAACGAGCTTTGGAACTCTTCCAGAGCTCGTTTCGTTATACGGATGTGTGGCAATATCTGAGTACCTTGAAAATTAAATACAAAATAATGAATACGACACCATTGATTGGTTTGCCAATTGCGCGGGCATCAGCCGAAAATACGACGAGTGTTTCTGTCGAAAACTTGGAACAGTCTGGCTTTTTTTCAAAAAATATTCATCTTATACCGAGGCTTAGAATTCGTGTTGTGAAAGATATGGAGTATTGGGAGATGATCGAAGCTGGCAATTACGACTGGAGTACGGATCTGATTACTCCTGACACTTTCCCCACTGAGATTTCCAGTTGTGAAATCCGGGAGATATTTTTTATCAGATTCAAACGAATCATATCGTCATTCGTGGCCCAAACAGCAATTGCCAAACTTGGCCTCAAGGTGAGTCCGCTTGGGGACTTGCTAATGTTCGGTATGCAATTCCCGAGATTGCCACAGGATTCGCCGATTGTCGCGCTGGGATCCATGTGGAAAAATCACGGCCAGAAACTTTGCGCATACTTGGACACGACCCATCAACCTCGCTGCAGGTTTTTAAACTTGTGGAGTGGCCTTTGGAGTGCGCGATGCCGATTCATGGCTACCAAATAGTTCTTTAAGAAGGTTAATGTTGAGCTTTAGCCCCACCAGTTTTGGCGGGGCTTTTTATTGACAAATATATTGTTTAATTATATAAAAGCACCAGATAAGTTCATCGAAAGGAACAATATGAAAGAATTGCCTATAAGGGCGAAAGAAGACGTAATCGTTGCGACTCTGCTTGACCGGCAAGTCATCATTATTGAAGGAGAAACTGGTTCGGGAAAGACGACCCAAGTGCCGATTTTTCTCTACGAAGCCGGGTTTTCCCAACAAGGGACGATCGGCGTCACGCAGCCGCGGCGGTTTGCAGCCACATCAGTCGCTTACTATGTCGCTAGTCTGTCGGGGAAGCCGATGGGCGACATCGTTGGCTATCAAGTCCGTTTCGACCGTGCGAGCGATCCGAACACCGCTATCAAATTTATGACCGCGGGAATACTGCTTCGAGAGCTCTTGTCCGATCCGCAGCTTCTGCGGTACTCGGTCATTATGGTTGACGAAGCGCATGAGCGTACGGAAGAGATGGACCTCCTGTTGGGATTGCTCAAAGGGGTAATCGCTAAGAGGAAAAATCTCTATCTGATCATCGCATCCGCTACCATAGATACGAAGAAATTCTCCGAGTACTTCGGCGGCGTTCCGATCATCAAAGTGTCGGGCAAGGTTTACCCGGTTCAAACCCATTACCTGAAGGAAGACATCGACGATCTCGATTATCTCTTTAGGCGGATGGCTGAGAAGGTGATTGAGATTCGTAGCACGAGTCTATCCGGCCACATTTTGGTTTTCGTACCAGGGAAACAAGATGTCCATCAGGTCATCAATGAGATTCAGTTACGGAAGCCGGACGAGCTCGTCACCTTGCCGCTGTACGGCGGTATGGAACCGGAAGATCAGGGCAAGGCATTCGTTGATTATGGCAATATCCGCAAGGTAATTGTCGCAACCAACATCGCTGAGACTTCAGTCACCGTCGACGGAGTTGTGTATGTGGTCGATAGCGGCCTCATCAAGGAAAGTGACTTCAATTCCGACAATGGTGTTTCTGGACTCGATATCATTGAGCATTCTCAGGCAGGCTGTGATCAAAGGAAAGGCCGTGCGGGGAGAACTCGTTCGGGGATATGTTACCGGATGTACACCGAAGAAAACTTCGGAAAACGCAGGTCGTTTACGCGGCCTGAAATTCTTCGGACGAAGCTTACCAATACCGTACTTTCCATGGCGAGTCTCGGTATCACCAACCCGGAAGCATTCGAATTCATCGACCCTCCGGAGACCTCAGTGATTCGGCGGGCGAGTGAAGAGTTGGTAATCTTAGGTGCTCTTGATCGCCGAAGAAATATAACTCGGTTGGGACTTCAGATGGCATCGCTGCCCATGGACCCGGTTGTAGCAAAAATGCTTCTCGATGCTCGAGAATTCGGTTGTCTGAAAGAGATGATAACCATCGCCGCATTCTTATCGGTGCCCCATGCGATCATGTGCCCGAAAGGTTTGGAGCAGAAAGCTGACGAAATGCACCGACAATTCATCAATGAGCAGTCAGACTTGCTCACGTATCTCAACATATGGCTTGCATTCAAGCGAGCATTGTTCAATCGAGAATGGTGCAAAACGCACTTTCTCAATCAACGGGCCTTGTGGGAGATTCAATCTCTCCGGCAGCAACTCAAAGACAAATTCAGAATGGCCGGTGTCCAGGTAACCAGTTCATCTGATCACCAAGCCGTCATGAAGTGTATCGTCGGCGGGCTTAAGTACAACATTCTTGAATGCCGTTCAGATGGGTACTTCGGATTGTTTAAGGATGTTCGAGGGGTGAAGGTTCATCCGACTTCGGTGCTCAAGAAGTGTAAGGCGCGTTTCATTGTCATGACTGATATTATTGAAACGCGAGAGCAGTATGCTCGAAACTGTACTATCGCTCGGATCGAATGGCTTGCGGAATTCCTTCCGCACATCTTCGCTTCGAAAAAAGCAGTGTTTCGTTCCTACAAACCTGGCGATTACCACGTTGTTGGCGAGCAGGTCATTGTGTTTCGAGGAAAGCCGGTGGGAACAAGAGTCGTTAATATCCCACTTGAAAAAGCAAAAGACGTACTTAACGGTTTCGCACAGAAGGCGGAAGAGAAAGGCCTCGTAAAACTTGTTTTTGAAAAGAAAGGAGAATCATTAGTTTCTTCATTCGAAGGCAGGTTTATCGAAATGAGCCTCAGAAGCAAAGTCCGCGTCGAGCCGGGAGTGGCGTACCAGTGCAAGCTTACGAAACTGGGAGAAGCAGTTTTTGCTGAAGCTCAGTCGATTGTTCCCACTCTCAAGTGAGAGGTCAACAAAGGTCCGGATGCATGCCGTCCGGACCTTTTTTATTACTGTATAAAAAAAGAGAAGTAGCATTTCTGCTTCTTCTCTGGGTGTTTCTGTTTACGTCATGCTTTTGAGGGCATTTTCCGCCGCTTGTTTTTTGGCTTTTGCCTTCGATGGCCCCGTGCCTTTGGAAAGCATTGTTGTCCCTACGAATGCTCCGACGGTGAATGTCTTCTCATGATCACACCCTTGTTCTTCTAGAGTCTTGTAGTGCGGGGTAAAGCCGACTCGTTCTTGAGCGATTTCCTGCAACATGGATTTTGGATCCTTAAGTTCCATCTTTTCGACGTCACTCGGCAGGTTTTTCAGAAAAAAATTCCCGACGAATGTCCGTGCAGCCTCGTATCCTTGGTCTTTGTACAAGGCTCCGATGATTGCTTCAAGCGTATTTGCAAGAATCTGCGCTCGCGCTTTCATGTCCTTTTGCTCTCCGCGAGAAAGAAAGACATAGCTATTTAGATCAAGTAATCCTGCGACCGAAGAGGTCATGTTTCTATTGACGAGCGATGACCGAATCTCGGTAAGTGCCCCTTCCTCCTTGTCGGCAAAGTGTTCAAAGAGATGATCCGAAATAATTAGTTCAAGGACGGCGTCGCCCAGGAACTCAAGTCGTTCGTTGTGCCCAATGACTCGTGATCGATTTTCGTTCAGGTATGAACGATGTGTTAGCGCTTGAAGCAGAAGGTTCTCGTTTTTGAAAGCGAACCCCATTTTTTTCTGAAGAGTAGAAAGATCAGTTTTCATACAAGTGACTGATGGATACATTACAATCGTCGATACATTTTGTCAAATTAAAAAAACCGCGACGCCATTGTGTCGGCATCGCGGTTCAGGGGATGTTTACAGAAGGTTTACATCCAGTTCTCCACCTTCCCACAGCCAACATGGTGTTGGATGTGGTGGGCCTTCCTTCACCCCTTCCGTTTCTTTAGGAACGGTAGGTGTCGAATTGATTGTCTCGGCAGGTAATTTTTCTGCGGGCGGAGCCGTGACCACTTGTGTGGTAGTTTCGACTCCGTTTTTTGCCATGAGGGCGGACCAGCCTTGGTAATCGCAAACAATTTCCTCGAGCGATTCCAACGTTGTTTCTTCTAACCCGGAATAGTCTCTCAGTCGTGCCAACACGACATTGAGGATTTGGCGCACGCGTTCTCTTGTCAGACCGTAGTGTTGGCCAACTTCCTCTAGTGAATGAGCAGTGCAGGGTGTTTCGTTCAATCCGTATCTTCGGAGAAATATTTCACGGTTTCGATCCGAAATCGAAATTGATGCCAGTGCATTGTGTGCCTTCGCAACAATTTCGGCGATTTGCTTTCTGAGCCTTTCCGCGATCGTCTGTGCCTCCGAAAGTTGCATAGAGAACAGTTGCTTTTGCCTCTTTTGCACTTCGTGCAGTCGATAATCGTAAAAAGCGAGGGTGTAGGTCTTCCGGATGTCGTCTATCTGTTTTCGCATGACAACATCGGTTTCAAGTTCTTTTTCGATTTTCTTTCTGGCCGCCCAAAGGGTCGAGTGGTCCGAGAAAGCGAACAGGGTTTTCACTGGATCGTCGTAAAAGCAGAAGTCAGTTTCGATGATGTAGATTGCCATATGTCTGGCCATCGAGACCTTTTCTTTTTTACTTTTACCAATGATGTCGGCTACTGCGAAACCTCTACAGGCGCTAACGCCGTTAAGAATTGCAATGCTGACACGCTTCCATGTTTGATCCCCGACGATCGGTATTTCCGGTAGCTTTGCGACAGTTGTCTGTGCGAGCGTGGGCTTTTCCAAAGCCGTTAGACGCGCAGTTTCCTCGCGAGCTTTTTGTTCGAGGTCATTGAAGGATGTTTCTTCGCCAACCATGCTATCGAAGTCTTCCACGCGGGTGAGAAGTTTTTCGATCTCCTCATCCTTTGTGTCGATCCCTGCGTCTTTGAGTTTTTCCATCACGTGCGCAATTATCTGTTGTATACGTGATCGGGTGACGCCCCTGTTGTCCGCAATCTCCTGCATAACAACTCCACCGGAAACACCATCAAGTCCATAGTACGCTTTAAAGGCGTCCTTGTTGTTTTGCGGAATCGGTAATCCTTGCAGGGTCGCGAGCAAGAGTTGAAGTGCTTCGCATTCTTCCTCACGCTGTTCTTTAATTTGCAGCAGGAGGGAGGGTTCCATTGCATTGTCGTCGGGCGTTATATCTCCGCGAGTCATCTCGTCACTGTTTTTGGATGAAGTCCAAACAATGTCTTCGAGAGAACTTACGGTGATGTCTCCATGTCGAAGCGTGCGTTTGATTGTCGCGGCGTCGACACCTGACCGCGTGATGATTTCTTCGACCGTCGGTTCTCGACCGAGTTCTTCCATCAGTTCGCCAGTGACTTTCCAGATTTTTCTCTTCGTTTCCTGGATGTGTACCGGTATTCTGATATTGCCACCGAAATCGGCAATCGCTCTCTGAATCCTTTGCTTTATCCACCAGTATGCATAGGTGGTGAAGTGGAAACCGAGCCTGTGGTTGAATCTATCTACCGCCTTCATGAGGCCGATGTTTCCTTCCTGGACGAGATCGTCAAAATCAAGACCTCGCCCCATGTATCGACTAGCAATCTTGAGAACGAGCCTCAAGTTATGGCAGACGATTGTCTTGAATGCTTTGACGTCGCCCATACTTGCATTTTCAGCAAACGTAAGTATTTGCTCGTGTGGTAGAATCGGGTAGTTTTTGATTTCCCGGTAGTATGGATTGAGTTCACCCTTATCTTCTTTGTCGAAGACAAATTCGGGTTTCCATTCATTCTCGGAATCTTCTGCCAGTTCCGTCTCTAATTCTTTGAGCGAAGCCATGTCGGGCTCGGTCTCCTCAAGTGCCGCCGCTTCCGCTTGTTCGTGTCGTGACAACTGATCCGCGTAGTAAGCCGCTGGGTCGGGTATCAGAGGTTCCGGTTCACCCGATTCGTTGTACCGCATTTCCTTCGGTTTTGCCTTGGGCGCGCGAGGAGCTCGATGTGTTCGCGGTTCACTGGGCTCAATCTTGTGGATATGAGTGTGAGTATGCGTGTGTGTAACCGAAATCTCAATTTTGATATTGAGAGCATTGATGATCTTTGCGATTTCAGCAAAGGTCTTAGAAAACTTTGCCCGATCCTTTGTCAGGGAGGCGGGGAACAGATAAGAGATTTCTTGTGGCGTGATCGAGCCTCGCTTTTGGGCTTCGTGGAGCCGTTGGCGGGCGTCGGGTCTAAGTTCGCAGTCGTTTAGAACACTGCTTCTTAGAAAGGGTGAAATAACTTCGTCGGGAATGGTCATAGTTCCTCATGGTTGATTGTTTTCGGTTGTTAAGGTTCAAAGACTAATCGCATTATGCATTATTTATAGTAATAGTAAAGATTGACAGTGATATATATAAATGATACTTAAATACTAGAATTTGTTACTTGAAAACTCAAACCCAAGGAGAACTATGTACGTACCTTTTGACTATCAGACGGAGTGTCTTCAGAAGTTGAAAGCTGCTCGAGTCGCGAGACAGGGCAGATCGCTCATTACGATCGCGAGTGGTCTCGGTAAGACCGTAACATCAGCGTTTGATGTTCAGACTTGTTTTTCAGAGGAGGGTCATAAACGATTCCTCTACCTGTGCCATCAAAATGAGATCTTGAATCAAGCATGCGCGACGTTTAAGTCTATACTTGGTGCAGATCGCCGCTACGGATTCTTTCATGGTTTGGAAAAGAGTGCGCATAGGGCAGATTGCCTTTTCGCTTCGCTTCAAACTATGCGTAAGCATCACGCGAACTTTCGTCCCGATGAGTTTGATTATGTCGTCGTTGACGAAAGTCATCACACCTCCGCCGAGACCTACCTAAGTGTTATCGGATACTGGAAGCCTAAGTTTTTGCTCGGTATGACCGCAACGCCGGACCGTCGAGATGGGAGAAATATCCGATCGGTGTACGGAAATGAGGTCTATTACCTTCCTCTCGAGGAAGCACTGGTGCGCAATTTGGTTACGCCGGTCGATTATCGACTTATGACGGATGAAATCTCGTTTGAAGGCATTCGGAATCGAGAGAGCGACCTCTTGCTTCAAAATGTCAACGATCGTGTTTTCGAATTGAAGCGCGACGAAGAAATCGCGGCTATCATTGCTCGACATTCGTCGGAGTTTCAAACACCGCGAACAATTATCTTTGCAAGCACTATCGCACGGGCGGAACAACTTACAAAGAGTATCAGGGGGAGTGTGACGATACACTCCAGAGTCCCTTCGAAGGAGCGAATTGTGCGCATCGAAATGTTTCGAGTGGGCATGATTCAAACGGTCATTACCGTTGATTGTTTCAACGAAGGTGTGGATATTCCCGAAGCAAACGTCATCGTATTTCTTCGCTCAACCGCTTCGCCGGTTATCTTTTTCCAGCAATTGGGAAGAGGTCTTAGGCGATACGACGGCAAAGAGAAGGTGCTTGTTCTTGATTTTGTCGGGAATCATGAGCGCGTGACCATGCTTAAAGAGTTTGCGGAATCAATAAAGCGAAAGCAAAATCATGGTAGCGACCAAGTGCTTGCCAACGCAACATCGACCGCCTTTGGATTGAATTTGCCTGGTACGTTTACCATCAAATTTGATGAGAAGGCTTTGGAGCTTCTCAAGGTCATCCAACGCATTCGGCCAAAGCGAATTGCTGATACGCCGGAACTTCTCAAGGAGTATTCCACGCGCAATCTACAGTCGGCTTCACACCTCTCTGCAACCACCAGTCGTGAACTCTGGTGGACCTGTTCAGTTTGCGGCTACGAATATCAAATGAGTTCGCGGCTTAAACTGTCGGGAAAGCACTGTCCAAAATGTGAATCCCAAGTCACTGAATTCAACAATCTGGCTTTTTTGCAGCCGGATCTTACAAAGGAGTATTCGATTCGAAATCCTCTTACGGCGGATAAGATAAAAGCGACTTCTCGAGAAGTGGTTTTGTGGTCATGTGGTCAGTGTGGTTACGACTTCAAAGCTCGGCCACGCAGTCGAATCTATCGGGGAGACGGTTGTCCCCAATGCTCCTCTCTGATCACGTTCTACAAATGGAACCTTGCTTTCAGGTGTCCAGAAGTTTCGGGGGAGTATTCGGATGTGAACATCCTTTCTCCCAACCGGATTCATTTCAAAAGCAAAAAAGTGCTTTGGTGGATTTGCGAGGTATGCGGCCATAATTGGCAAGCATCGGCGGCTCTGCGGTCTGATGGTGGGGGAGTGTGTCCCGCGTGTTCGCCTAAAGTTGCAACCAAGACGAATAATCTTGTCATGACACATCCGCACTTAGCCGAAGAATATTCCTCGCGCAATCGCAAGCCAGTCGAAACTGCGTTTGGAGAGAGTGATGAAATCCTCTGGTGGTTATGTTTCGAGTGCGGTCACTACTGGCAAGCAACTAGTAGGGAACGACTTAGTGGTGCCCGGTGCCCGTTTTGTAGGTGCAGTGGTATGCAAAGCGAGCACACGGAAAGACATAGTCAGGCATCTTCGTAGGAAGGTTTAAGCGTTCAAGCCCGGCCATTCGTTTTGGTCGGGCTCTTTTTTAAAATAATGATATTGACATTTTATTTATTTGTGATAAATATATAACAGAGAACCTTGAAAATTCAGTAACCCCAACCCCCAATCAAAAGAAAGGAGCCCGAATGTTTACACCCTTCTGGTATCAGCAGGACTGTTTGAAAGCTCTCCAACGAGCTCGGCAAATGGGAAAAAAGAAAGCTTTGACGGTTATGGCAAGTGGTCTCGGTAAGACCGTGACCTCGGCACTTGATTGCCACAATTTCAGGACAATTGAGCCGGACACACGAGTCTTGTACTTGTGCCATCAAAACGAAATTCTCGCGCAGGCGCGCACCACCTTTGAGGCGGCACATGGTCTCAAACATAGCTACGGCTATTACAACGGTGTTGAAAAGAGCATCCACGAAAAGCAGTTTCTTTTCGCGTCGCTCCAGACAATGCGTGACCATAAGCAAAAGTTTCGACCCGACGAATTCGATTATGTCGTCGTCGACGAAAGTCACCATACGTACGCTGAGACATATTTAGATGTCGTTCAGTACTGGCAGCCCAAATTCATGCACGGTATGACAGCAACGCCGGACCGTACGGATGGCCAGGATATACGCAAAGTTTTTGGCAAGGAAATTTATTTTCTTCCCATTGACGAAGCGCTTGTCCAAAACCTCCTGACGCCAGTCGACTATCGTCTTTTGAGCGACGAAATACAGCTCAAAGGTGTACTTGATACGCCGCGTGGTCGGATGAGCGTCGCCAAGTTAAATCGCTCAATTTTCATTCCCAAGCGGGATAAGGAGATTGCTTCGATCATCCGAGAGCATACGAGCGGGTTTTCCGATCCGCGGGTAATCATTTTCTGCGAATCGGTTACCCATTGTGATCATCTCGCGCCGTATATCCAGAGCAGTATGCCGATACACTACAAAGTGCCGCATCCCGAGCGAATCATTCGCCTCGAGATGTTTCGTCACGGGATGATTCAGACAATCCTGACGATTGACGCGTTCAACGAAGGAATCGATATTCCTCAGGCCAATGTTCTGGTGTTCTTACGCCAAACCGGGTCATCCCTCATTTTTTTGCAACAGCTTGGACGCGGTCTGCGTAAGAGCGAAGGCAAAGATAAGGTTGTTGTTCTCGATTTCGTAGGCAACTGCGAACGGATCAAAATGATCTATGACTTGTGGGAAGTCGTCCAGAAGAAGTTGAAGGTCAAAGTTGTTGAGGGCATCAAATCGACGAGTAGTGTTTTGGAGCATGACTCGGACGATGTGAAGAATGTCCCCGGCGCACCAGAACTTACAAGCGGAGAGTTTCTTTCGCAAATACAAGTGCGTGACACATCAACAAATGTGGCCCCCGCGCCTATAACGCTTAACATCGATTCGATTGGTTTCAAGGAGAAAATCGTAAGAATCCTTGAGGTCATCGGACGACGAGAATACTATAAGATTTGGCAAGAAGCAGGGAAAGCTGCTCAAGCGCTAGGTCTTGATACTCAAGAAAAGTACAACAAAGGTTACAAGAAAGACCTTCGTCTCCCATCAGCGCCGCACGTCTATTATTCCGACTTTCCTGATTGGGGTACGTTTCTCGGGACGGGA
>VFSW01009032.1_pt1 | contig 14245 bp, 13 predicted proteins | sample 5358111 | NCBI WGS metagenome assembly VFSW01 (sample SAMN11554181, study PRJNA540505) | mine drainage metagenome | isolation source: sediment from site ElyBrook_90M | place: USA: Ely Copper Mine, Vershire, VT | collected 2017
TAAAGAACCCGCTCAAAATGGCTGGGGTGGAAGGATTCGAACCTCCGAATGGCGGGATCAAAACCCGCTGCCTTACCACTTGGCGACACCCCAACTCGATTCAACCGTAAGCGAACGCCGCCTCCGTCAATCGCGCACGGACGCCAACTTTTCCAACAGCGGCGAATCATTCAATCCGCGCACCAGGTATGCATCGAACGCCGGCGGCAATTGCCGCATGATCTCATGGCCGCGCTCTTCCGTTCCGCAATCGACGAAAACGCACGCGCCCGTCCCGGTCAGCCGCGCGCGGCCGAACCGCGAGAGCTGATCGAGCGCGCCCGCCACTTCCGGGTACCGCCTGCGCACGATGGGTTCACAATCGTTGTGCCCGCCTGACGCAAGGAAGCCGGCAATTGTGATTGGCGGCGTATCCCTTGTCAAATCAGGGTCTTGAAACACGGATGCCGTGCTGATGGAGACTTTCGGCTTCAATATCAGGTACTTGGTCTCCGCGGGCGCGTCCGGGGGATACAGCGGCGTCAAGCGTTCGCCCACCCCTTCGGCCCAGGCCGCGCGCCCGCGCACGAACACCGGGACGTCCGCGCCGAGGCGCAAACCGATGTCCGCAAGGCGGTCGATGCTGAACGACAGGCCCCACAATTGGTTCAACACCCGCAACGTGGTGGCCGCATCGGAACTGCCCCCGCCAAGGCCGGCGCCGAGCGGTATCCGCTTGTGGACCTCAATGGTCGCACCCAACGGCGTTCCCGCGGCTTGTTGCAGTGCGCGGGCCGCGCGGACGCATAGATCCGCCTCGGCCGGCACGCCCAGGGCGCCGGCGGTGCGTTCGATGCGGCCGTCGGCACGCACGCCGATGCCGACCTCGTCGGCCAGATCGACGAACTGGAAACAGGTCTGCAGCAAGTGATACCCGTCGGCCCGGCGCCCGACGATATGCAGGAACAAATTGAGCTTGGCCGGTGCCGGCCAATACTGGATCTCTTCGGCCATCATGGCACTCCGTTCCATTGATCGATGACGATCCGCACCCGCACGGGGCTGCGGCTGAGGACGAGCGCGGCCGGCAGTTCGTCGACGGCGGATTGCCGATACCGGGGAAAATCAACCGTCCAACCGCCCTGGGTCAATTGCGCCGCGCGATTCTGGTCGTTGAGGCGCAGCGTGTACGCCAAACCCGGATCGGGCACGCCGAGCAGCCAGTAGCGCAGATTCGACACCGGCAGGTCGAAGCCGATGCGCTTTTGCATCTCCTCGACCGCGTCGCGGTTCGGCGGCCCGTCGTTCACCGACAGTCCGTCGGGACCGAGCCGCAACACGCTCGCCCCGACCCCCAGCGGTCCGGACAAATGCACGACGGTATCTGCGCCGCGTTGGCGCCAGTCGACGCTCGCCTGCCAGCCGTGCGTGCCGATCGCGACGGCCGCCCGGCCCTGCATCTCCCATTGCGCCGACCGCTGCAGCACGAGCAGCCGTTGCGCCCAGGTGCCGGCCGGCTGCGGCTGGAATCGGATCGCGCTGCAGGATGCGACCAACGCCGCGACGATCAGCACCATCCAGCGCAGCCCGCCACGTCCGTCACGGCCCAGAGTCGTCATTTCGTCGAATCTCCAGCTTCCAGGCGCGCGCGGGTGCGCATCAGCAGGCGGCTCTCCGGATCGATCGCGGCCGCCTGCGCGAAAATGCGCCGCGCCTGCGCATGCCGGCCGAGCCGCCATAGAATCTCCCCGTAATGCGCGCCGATGTCCCCGCCCGGCGACTCCGCATAGGCCGCGGCGCTGTTGGCCCGGGCCGCGGCGAGGCGGCCTTGGCGGAACAGGACCCACGCGAGGCTGTCGCGGATCGCCGCATCGTGCGGCGCTTGCCCGAGCGCGCGCTCGATCAAGCCGAGCGCAAGGTCGAGCTGGCGCGACTGATCGGCCAGAGTATACCCATACGCGTTGAGCGCCTCCGGATCCCGCGGACGCCGCGCGAGCACCGCGCGCAGGCCGTCGAGCGCCGCATCGACCTGCCCCGCCGCGACCTCGGCCTGGGCCAGCGCATAGCGCAAATCGACGATGTCCGGATACTCGTCGATCCCCTGATCGAGCAGGGCAAGCGCCTCGGCGGGCCGCCCCGCGCGCAGCGCGAGCCGCGCGCGCAGCGCGATGATGTCCGGGGCCTGCACACCATCCTCGACGACGACCGCGCGCAGCAGCGCATCGGCTTCGGCGTCCGCGCCATGCGCTCGCAGGATCGCCGCGGCCCGCAGCATCGCCGGCAGCGCATTGTCGCCGCCGCGCACGCGCGCCAGGAAACGCAGCGCCCGCAGCGGTTCACCGTCGCGATCGGCGATTAATCCAAGATAATAGTACGCGGCATCGACGTGATGCCCGGTCGCGAGCAACGCGTCGAAATCGGCGCGGGCCGCCGCGTCGCGTCCCGACTGGAAGTCCAGAAGCGCCACGAGGCGCCGGGCGTCCGGCCCGAACCGATGATCGCCGAGCAATGCCCGCAGCTGCACGCGCGCCGCCGCGGGCCGGCCCGCGGCGAGCAACAGCACCCCATAGTCGTAGCGGCTTCCCGCGCCCGGCCTGCGGTGCAATTGCGCCCGGGCTTCAGCAAGCGGCCCTGCCACGTCACCCGCAAGCACACGCGACCGCCACAGCGCGTCGATCAATGCGCGCCGCGCCGCCGCCGCCGCGGCGCCCGCCGTTGCCGCAGGCCCCAGCGCCAGCGCCGCGCGGAACGCCCGCGCCGCCGCCGCCGGGTCGCCCGCCCGCAGCGCGGCAAACCCCTGCAACCGCCGCGCCGCCACGGACGCCGGAAAGAATGCCGCCAGACGATCGGCGACCTGACGCGCCGCATACGGATCTTCGGCCGCCAACAGATCGTCCTCGACCGGCGCGAATGCCGCATCGGCGCTGCCGCCCGCCTCGCTGATCACGAAGCGGTAATTCGCCGCGGACGCGTCGGGATCGCACAAGGACAGGGCCGCCGCCGCCGCGACGCGCCGCGCCGCAACCGACTGCGGCTCGAGCCGGATCCAGTTTTGGGCCGCCGCAAAGGCCAGCGTCGGCTGCAACGCGTCGGCCGCCACGCGCGCGGCGCGCGGCCAAAGCTGCCCATCGGCCCGCGCCGCGGCCGCGTAGGACAGGGCGGCGATCCGCGGCTCCTCACGTGTGCGGGCGATTTCCGCCATCAACGTATAGAATTCGGCGGGTGCGGCCGACGGCCCCACGGGCGGCAACCCCGGACCGGTGGCGCACACCGCCGCGCGTGCCCCGCAGACGATGAGGATCGAAATTCGCGACGCAGTGCTGAATCTGGACACGACCGCACTATAGCTAAACGAGCACTGCCCCGCCGCGCAATCCAGTTTGATATGTCATCATCTTTTCCACGAGAATCCGGTACTTAACACCACTTCAGCCGCCCATGTCATTCAAGATACTCGGCATCAACCACAAGACCGCCCCGCTCGCTCTGCGCGAGAAAATGGCGTTCAGCGAGGACCGGCTGCAGGCGGCGTTGCGCACGCTGCGGCAGGAGCGCGGGGTCGCCGAGGTCGTGATTCTCTCCACCTGTAACCGCACCGAACTGTATTGGGCCGGCTCCGCCGAGGGCGCGGAATTGAGCGCCTGGCTGGAGCGCCATCACGGCTCGAGCCTCGACCTGGCCGCGAGCCTGTACCTGCATCATGAGCGCAGTGCGATCGAGCACGCCTTCAGCGTCGCCTCGGGACTCGACTCGATGGTGCTCGGCGAGCCGCAGATCCTCGGACAATTGAAGGACGCCTACCGCATTGCGCAGGAGGCGGGCAGCACCGGCCCCACGCTCCACAAGCTGTTCCAGGCGGCGTTCTCCGCCGCCAAGCGCGTGCGCACCGAGACGCGCATCGGCGCCAACGCCGTTTCGGTCGCCTCCGCGGCGGTCGCCCTCGCGCGGCGGGTGTATTCGGATCTCGGCGCGCGCCGGGTGCTGTTGATCGGCGCCGGCGAGATGATCGCGCTCACCGCCCGGCACCTGACCACCCAGGGCGTGCGCCACCTGGTGATCGCCAACCGCAGCCTGCCGCGCGCGCAGACCCTCGCGGCCGAGGTCAAGGCCTACGCGGTCGGCCTCGATGCCCTCGCCGAGGAACTCGCCCAGGCGGACATCGTGATCAGCTGCACCGCGAGTCCGCTGCCGCTGGTGACGAAGGACTCCGCCGCCGCGGCCGTCAAGGCGCGCAAGCGGCGGCCGATATTCATGGTGGATCTCGCGGTTCCCCGCGACATCGACCCCCAGGTCGCCAAACTCGAGGACGTCTACCTGTTCACGATCGACGACCTGCAACAGGTGGTGGACGAGAACATGCAGCAGCGCGAGGCCGCCGCCGAAGGGGCCCGGTCGCTGCTCGCCGAGGAGGTGTCGCGCTTCCTCGCCGAATTCCGCGTCAAGGATGCGGCGCCGGCGATCCGCACGCTGCGCCTGCGCGCCGAAGGCATCCGCGCCCAATCCGTCGAGCAGGCGCGCCGCATGCTCGATGCCGGTCGGTCGACCGACGAAGTGATCGACTTTTTGGCCAATACGCTCACCAACCGCCTGCTGCATGCGCCGACCCAGGCCTTGCGTCAGGCGGCGGAGGCGGCCGACTCGGCGGTGGGCGAGGCCCTGACGCGCTACCTGCTCGACGAACGCCCACGGAATTGAGGGCGCGGGCCGCTATAATCCGCGGCCATGAAAGACTCCATACGCCGCAAGCTCGAAAAACTCGACGAACGCTTCGAGGAAATCGGCCGGCTGCTGTCGGATCCGGGCGTTATCGCGCGGCAGAATCAATTCCGGGATCTGTCGATGGAGTACTCGCGCCTGTCGCCGCTGATCGATCGGTACCGGCGGTTCACGGCGCTGGAAGCCGACATGGCGATCGCGGTGGAACTGGACCTCGCCGACGAGCTGGCGGAATTGACCCGGGCGAGCGCCGCCGACGAACGCGAATTGCAGCTGCTGTTGGTGCCGAAGGACCCCTACGACGACAGCAACATCTTCCTCGAGGTCCGCGCCGGCACGGGCGGCGACGAGGCCGCGATTTTCGCGGGCGACCTGTTCCGCATGTACGCGCGCTATGCCGAATCGAAGGGCTGGTCGGTCGAGGTGCTGAGCGAGAGCCCGGGCGAGCACGGCGGCTACAAGGAAATCATCAGCCGCGTGATCGGCCGCGGCGCATTTTCGGTGCTGAAATTCGAGTCCGGCACCCACCGGGTGCAGCGGGTCCCGGCGACCGAGGCGCAGGGCCGCATCCACACCTCGGCCTGCACCGTCGCGATCCTGCCCGAACTCGACGAGATCGCGAGCATCGACATCAACCCGGCGGACCTGCGCATCGACACCTATCGCTCCTCGGGCGCCGGCGGCCAGCACGTCAACAAGACCGATTCGGCGATCCGCCTCACGCACCTGCCCACCGGCATCGTCGTCGAATGCCAGGACGAGCGCTCGCAGCACAAGAACCGCTCGCGCGCCATGTCGCTGCTGAAGTCGCGGCTGCTCGCCGCGGAGCGCGAGAAGCAGTCCTCGCAGCAGGCGCAGGAGCGCAAGCTCCAGGTCGGCTCGGGCGACCGCTCGGAGCGCATCCGCACGTACAATTTCCCCCAGGGCCGGGTCACGGACCATCGCATCAACCTGACGCTCTACAAGCTCGACGACGTGATGAACGGAAATCTGGACGAACTCGTGCAGGCGCTCAATCAAGAGCATCAGGCCGAAGAGCTCGCGCAGCAGGTCGAATGACGCCGTCGCCCTCGATCACCGGCCTGCTGCGCTCCGGCGCAGCCGCACTCGGCGCGCACAGCGAATCGCCGCGCCTGGACGCGGAGTTGTTGCTCGGCGCCGTTCTCGGCTGCGGCCGCGCCGCATTGATCGCCCGCGGGACCGATCCGATCGACGCCGCCGCCGCGGGCCGTTTCGAGGAGCTGATCGCGAGCCGCGCCCAGGGTATGCCGGTCGCCTACCTGACCGGAACGCGCGAATTCTGGTCGCTGCCCCTCGCGGTGACGCCCGCGGTGCTCGTGCCGCGTCCGGAAACCGAGACGCTCGTCGAGGCGGCGCTGTCGCACCTGCCGCCGGACCGGGACTGCACCGTGCTCGATCTCGGCACCGGCAGCGGCGCGCTCGCGCTCGCGCTGGCGCGCGAACGACCGCGCGCGCGCGTGACCGGCACCGACGTCTCCGCGGATGCGCTCGCCGTCGCGCGCGCAAATGGACTCGCGCTCGGCCTCTCGCGGGTCGAGTGGCGGCTGGGCTCCTGGTTCGAGGCCGTCGCCGGCGCGCGCTTCGACGTCATCGTGTCCAATCCGCCGTATGTCGCCGCCGGCGATCCGGCGATGGCGTTGCTATGCCGGGAACCGGCGCTCGCGCTGACGCCCGGACCGAGCGGACTCGAGGCATTCGAGCGCATCGTCGCCGGCGCGCCCGGCCATCTGGCCGACGGCGGCGTGCTCGCGCTCGAGCACGGGGCGGCGCAGGCCCCGGATGTCGCCGCGCTGATGACGGCGCACGGCTTTCACGCGATCGAGTCGCTGCGGGACCAGGCCGGCCTGCCGCGCGTCGCATTGGGCTTCTATTTTCAAAGTGACTGAGGACGAGGACATGATCCGATTCGAAACGACGATGGGAGTCTTCACGGTCGAACTGGACCCGGAGGCGGCGCCCTTGAGCGCGGCGAACTTTCTCCGCTATGTCGAGGAAGGTTTCTTCGACGGCACGATATTTCATCGCATCGTGCCGGGGTTCGTGATCCAGGGCGGCGGCTTCACCGAAGACATGACGCAGAAGCGCACGCGCGCGCCGATCAAGAACGAGGCGGACAACGGCCTGAAGAATCTGCGCGGCACGCTGTCGATGGCGCGGACCAACGACATCAACAGCGCGACGTCCCAGTTCTTCGTGAACCTCAAGGACAACGATTTCCTCGACCACCAGCGCGGCAATTTCGGCTACGCCGTGTTCGCGCGCGTCAAGGACGGCATGGACGTGATCGACGCGATCGCCGGCGTCGAGACGGGCCGCAGCCGCGGCTTCGACGACGTCCCGCTGAAGGCGGTGGTCATGACGAGCGTGCGGAAGGTGGAAGACTGAGCGCCGCCGCGGCCGCCATGCTCGCCCCGGGGCGATGACGTGGCGCGCACCGCCAAACGGTCGCATCGCTGGCTGCGCGGGTTCAGTTGGGCCCTCGGCGCGTGGTTGCTCCTGTCCGCCTGCCTGGTGGTGCCGCTGCGCTGGCTCAACCCGCCGGTCGATGCGTTCATGATCGAATCGCGGCTGCGGGCCTGGTACCGCCGCGACCCCGAATATGTGTTCCGGCACCAATGGGTGGAACTGCGGCGGATCTCCCCGAACCTCGCCCTCGCGGTGGTCGCCTCCGAGGACCAGAAGTTCCCGGAGCATTGGGGCTTCGACGTCGAGGCGATCGAAAACGCCTACGAGATGAACCGCCACAGCCATCGCATCCGCGGCGGCAGCACGATCTCGCAACAGGTGGCCAAGAACCTGTTCCTTTGGGGAGGCCGCAGCTATTTTCGCAAGGCGCTGGAAGCGTATTTCACGGTCTGGCTGGAGGCGAGCTTGCCGAAGCGGCGCATACTCGAGATCTACGTGAACATCGCCGAGTTCGGTCAGGGGACCTACGGCGCCGAGGCGGCGGCGCGGAGATTCTTTCATGAACCGGCGGCCGGGCTGACCCGCAGCCAGGCGGCGCTGCTCGCGGCCGTGCTGCCGAATCCGGAACGCTATCGCGTCGCGGCGCCGTCGCGTTACATCGAGCGACGCCGTGAGTGGATCATCGGCCAGATGCAGGCGCTCGGCGGGCCGGGGATGCTGCGGGAGATCGACGCCTACCCGAACCGGCACAGGCGCTGATCGCCGCCGGCGGGGATCAGGTCCGCCGCCGCGCACACGGCGCGGGTCAACTCCGCATGGTTCAGCGTGTAGAAATGAAAGTCCTCGACGCCGTGACCGCGCAGCCGCCGCACCTGTTCGCACGCGATCTCCACGGCGACGGCGATCGAGCCGCCGGCCCCGGCGCCCACGGCCGCATCGACGCTCCCGGTCCCGTCGCCGCCGTCGCCCTCGAAGCGCCGGCGCAGCCGCTCCGGAATCGAGGTGCCGCAGCGCGCCGCGAAACGCGCCACTTGCGCGAACCGCCGGATCGGCAGGATCCCGGGGATGATCGGCACCGTGATGCCGGCCGCACGGCACCGGTCGCGGTAGCGCAGGAACGCGTCGGTGTCGAAAAAGAATTGCGTGATCGCCGCGCGCGCGCCGGCGTCGACCTTGCGTTTGAGGTTCGCCACGTCGGCGGCCACGGTGCCGGTATCCGGATGGCCTTCCGGATAGGCGGCGACCAACAAATCTAATGGGTGCATCGCCGCGAGGTCGGCGATCAGTTCCGACGCGTGACGGTAGTCGCCCGCGGGCGCTGAGTCGCTGCCGGTCGCGGCGCCGACGCCGGGCAGGTCGCCGCGCAGCGCGACCAAGCGGCGGCAACCGTCGCGCCAATACCGTTCGGCCAGCGCGCGAACCTCGGCGCGCGTCGAGCCGATGCACGTCAGGTGCGGCACCACGGTGCAGCCGCCGGTGCGGCGCAGTTGCTGCACGCAATCGTAGGTGCGTTCCCGCGCCGAACCGTCCGCCCCATGAGTCACCGACACGAAATCGGGCCCCAGGTGCGAAAGATCGGCCACCGCCGCCTCCAACTGGGCGGCCGCCGCCGCATCGGCGGGCGGAAAGAACTCGAACGACAGCGAGGGGGAACGTGACATGGCGCGATCAAGATGCAAGATCCCGCCGTATGATTCAAACTCTATGTTTTCATGGTTTACGTGAAGAGGATTCATATGACGCGGAATGCACTCGAACTGCGCCATCTCGAAACCCTGGCCGCCCTGGCCGATTGCGGCAGTTTTTCCAAGGCGGCCGCGCGCCTGTATCTGACCCAGTCCGCGCTGTCACATCAATTGAAGGCGCTGGAGGCCGAGTACCGCACCGCACTGATCGAAAAGCACGCGCGACCGTTGCGCTTCACGGCGGCCGGCCGGCGGCTGCTCGAACTGGCGCGCACCGTATTGCCGCTGGTCGCGGCCGCGGGCCGCGACGTCGCGCGCCTCCGGGAAGGCGGCGGCGGGTCGCTGCGGGTCGCGGTGCAGTGCCACAATTGTTTCGATTGGTTGATGCCGGCGATGGATGCCTATCGCGGCTTGTGGCCGGACGTCGAGCTCGACATCATTTCCGGCTTCCTCGCCGACCCCCTGCCCTTGGTCGAGCGCGGCGAGGCCGAAATTGCCGTGATCCATGGCCTGCCGCCGGAGCGGCCCCAAATCGCCTCGAGCCCGCTGTTCCGCTATGAAAGCGTCGCCTTGATGAGCCCGAAACACCCGCTCGCCGCGAAGACCTGGCTGGAAGCGGCGGATTTCGCCGACCAGACGCTGATCACCTACCCCGTGCCCGACGAGATGCTCGACGTCATGCTGCACTGCCTGTCGCCGGCCGGCGTGAACCCGCGGCGGCGGACCGCCGAGCTCACCGTCGCGATCCTGCAGCTGGTGGCGAGCGGCCGCGGCATCGCCGCGCTGCCGTCGTGGACGGTGGGCCATTACATCGAGCGCGGCTACGTCGTTTCCCGGTCGATCGGCCGGGGCGGACTGCACTGCGATCTCTATGCCGCCACCAGCCGCGCCGGCGCCGACGCGGCCCACGTCCGCGAATTCATCGCGCTCACCCGCGATCTCAGCCTGACCGAACTGCGCGGGGTCTCCGCGCTTTAGGCGCCCGGCCCCGCCGCGCGCTCTTGAATCTCGTCGACCAGCACGCGCATGTTTTCCGAATAATCGATCGGCACGACGACTAGGTGCACGCCGCCCTGGCTGAACGCCCGCTCCAGCGTCGGGATGAACTCCTCGATCGCGCCGACCCGCACCCCGTGCGCACCGTAAGCCTCCGCGTACCGCACGAAATCCGGGTTGCCGAAGGTCATTCCGAAATCGGCGAAGCGGTCGACGGCCTGTTTCCAGCGGATCATGCCGTAGGCGCCGTCCTCGATGACGACGACGACCAGATTCAGCTTCAAGCGGACGGCGGTCTCCATTTCCTGGCTGTTCATCATGAAGCCGCCGTCCCCGCACACCGCCATCACCCGGCGCTCCGGATACAGCATCGCGGCCGCCATCGCCGAAGGCAGACCCGCCCCCATCGTCGCGAGCGCATTGTCGAGCAGGAGCGTGTTGGCGACGCGCGTACGGTAATTGCGCGCGAACCAGATCTTGTACATGCCGTTGTCCAGCGCGACGATCCCGTCGGGCGGCATGACCTGGCGGATGTCGTGCACCAGGCGCTGCGGCGTGAACCGATTCTCGGTGCAGCGCGCGGCGATGCGGCCGAGAATGCCCTCGCGCAGCGCGAGCAGGGCGCCCGCGTTCGGAATGCGGCCGGCGACGCGGTCGGCAAGGAGCCGCAGCGACGGGCCCATGTCGCCGATCACCTCGGTCTGCGGGAAATACACCTGTTCGACGTTCGCCGGCTGGTAGCCGACGTGCACCACCCGCGGACCCGCAGGTCCCATGATGAACGGCGGCTTCTCGATCGTGTCATGCCCGATCGTGATGATCAGGTCCGCGCGGTCGATGGCCTCGTGCACATGGTCGCGCTCCGACAAGGCCGCGGTGCCGAGATACAGGTCGGTGCCGCCCGGCACCGTGCCCTTGCCCATCTGGGTCGTGAAATAGGGAATGCCGGTGCGCACGACGAAGTTCGCCAGATCCTCGGTCGACCGCGGCCGCGACGCCGCGGCGCCCAGCATCACGAGCGGCCGCCGGGCATCGATGATCAGCCGGGCGGCGCGCTCGAGCGACTCCGTGCAGGCCACCGGCAGTTCCACCGGGTGCGGCGCGATCAGCGCGACCGCTTCGCATTCCTCGGCGGCGATGTCCTCGGGAAGTTCCAGATGCACCGGGCCGGGCCGCTCCTCGGCGGCGACCCGGAACGCCTCGCGCACCAGCGTCGGGATCATCCGCGACGACACGATCTGGCGCGCCAGCTTGGTCAAGGGCTTCATCGTCGCGATGATGTCGACCACTTGGAATCGCGCCTGGCGCGACGACAGGATGCCCTTCTGCCCGGTGAGCATGATCATCGGCATCGCGCCGAGCAGCGCGTAGGCCGCGCCGGTCGTGAGATTGAGCGCGCCGGGGCCGAGCGTCGTGATGCACACGCCGGGTTTGCCGGTGAGCCGCCCGTAGGTCGCCGCCATGAACGCCGCAGCCTGCTCATGGCGCGTCAGCACCAGTTCGATCGACGAGCGGCGGATCGCCTCGACGACGTCGAGATTCTCCTCGCCCGGAATTCCGTAAATCCGGGTGACGCCCTCATTCTCGAGCGCCGCCACCAACAGGTCCGATCCCTTCATCGTCGCCATATCGTCCTCACCCTCGCGCATCCGGTCATGACCTAGGATACCAAGGCGCGGGCAACGCCATCGGTCCGGGTCCCCCGGGGACGCCGATGCGCCGCCGACGGGGCGCCGACGGGGCGCCTGCGGGGCACCTGCGGGGCACCTGCGGCCAGTGTGGATTTGGAACCCAATTGTGGTGAATTCGACAAAACCCCGGGGACTGCGTGGATTTGTGCTCAAAATTGCGTTGAATTCGCGATTGATTGCGCGCGCGCAGCCCCTCTAACCCGCCATGACCGAACACGGGAACCCGCAACCCCATGCATGAGGAGGATCGTCAACTGGTGCGTACGCTCATCAAAGGCGATGCCGTCGCGTTTCGCAATTTCTTTGACGACTACTTCCCACGACTGTTCCGCTTCATCCTGCGGCGGGTCGACGGCGACGAGGACGGCGCGCGCGACGTGGTGCAGGCGGCGCTGATTCGGGCGGTGCGCAAACTCGACACCTATCGCGGCGAGGCGAGCCTGTTCACGTGGCTGTGCCAGCTCACGCGGCACGAACTCGCCGACCAGGTCGCGAAGAGCGTGCGCCAGGAGAGCTACATGCGCCGGCTGGTCGACCTCGAGGACGATCCGCAGGCGCGGGCGCTGCTCGAGTCGATCCCCGCCGGCGGCGAGGCCGAGCCGGAGGCGGTGCGGCAACGCGAGGATCTCGCCGCGCTCGTGCATGCCGCGCTCGACTACCTGCCGACCCAGTACGCGCGCGTCCTGGAATTGAAATACTTGGAAGATCTGTCGGTCGAGGTGATCGCCGAGACCATGGGCGTGACCGCGATCGCGGTTCAATCGCTGCTCGCGCGTGCTCGGGCCGCGTTCCGCGATGTCGGACAGACCCTGCTGCCGAGTCTTGGAGGCAACTAGTGATGGAAACACGACAGGACCCGCCCGCGGATGAACCGCCGACGGATGCTCTCGCACGACTGATCAGCCGCGCCGGCCGCCGTCCGCAGCCGGACGCGGCGGTGCAGGCCGCGGTGCGTGCGGCCGTCGAACGCGAGTGGAGTGCGCGCACGGCACACGGCGCGCGTCACCGTACCGTCCTGTTGCGTCTCGCCGCCGCGCTGGCGGCAATCGCGATCGGCCTGTCCTGGCACGCGCTGCGCTCCGGCGCGCCCGCCGAAGCGGCCGAGGTTGGCACGTTCGTCGCCGCGCGCGGCACGGTCCACGTCGCGCCGGCCGACGGCCGCGACCTGGTCGTCGCCGGCAGCCGGCTGAGAGCCGGCAGTTCCGTCGAAACCGGCCGGTCCGGGTACGCGCTGTTGACGGTCGCCTCGGTCGCGGCGCGCCTCGGACCCGGATCCTTGATCGAGCTCGAACGACCGGGTCACGTCAAGCTTGTGCGGGGCCGGATCTACGCCGACAGCGGTTCGCCGAGCGCGCCGCCCGACACCTTGGTGATCGACACCGCGTTCGGCCGCGTGACCCATCTCGGCACCCAGTTTCAGGTGCGCGTCGATCCCGCGGCGATGGCGGTGAGCGTGCGCGACGGCCGGGTCCTCGTCAGCCGGGGTGACGGGCCCGCGATCACGATCGCGCGCGGTCAGGGCCTGCGCGTGACGCGCGACGGCGAGGTCAGCCGCCTCGACGTCGCGCCCTACGGCGCGAACTGGGCCTGGGTGAGCGAGTTCTCGCCGACCTTCCCGATCGACGGCCGGCCGCTGTCCGCCTTCCTCGCGTGGTATGCGCGCGAGACCGGGCTCACGCTGGTGTTGCGCAATCCGGTAACGCAAACGGATCTCGATCGCACGATTCTGTCCGGGAGCATCAACGGCTTGTCGCCCGCGCAGGCGCTGGCCGCGGTGATGGCGACGACGCAGTTCGAATATGATATGACTGTCGCGGGTGAGCTTCGCATCGAAAATCGCGCGGCGGGAGGCGCAAACTAACGGCGGGCGGGCGCGCCACGTGCGCGGTCCCGCATCACTGTTGGCGGCGGTTTCCCTGCTGGGCTTCACACAGGCTCACGCCGGCGCGAGCGCCGCGGCGCCGCTTCTGAAGGACGCGCTGGCGGCGATCGCGCGCGGCGGCGTTCGCCTGATCTACAGCTCGCAACTGGTGACCCCGCGCCTGCGCACCCGGAATCGGGCGCGCGGCGCGAGCGTCGATGCGCGCCTGCATTCGCTGCTCGCACCGCTGCACCTGCGGGCCGAACCCCTGGCGGGAGGAGGCTACGTGATCGTGCGCGCGTCCGCGCCCGCGCTTGGCGCCGCGGGCGCGCCGTCGGCGCCGCCGCGACCCGCCCGCGAATCCGAACCCGCAATCCTCGACCGCATCGTCGTCCAGGCGAGCCGCTACGAGTGGAGCATCGCCGGCACCAATCGGATCGACCGCGAAGTCCTCGAAAGCTCGCCCGAGACGCACAACGACGCGGTGCGCGCGCTGCAGATGATCCCCGGCACCGCGGTCGCCGGCTACACCGCGCGCACCCATGTGCGCGGCAGCCGCGACGACGAGGTCCTGTTCCGCTACGACGGCGTGACCCTCAATCAGCCGTACCATCTGAAGGAACTGCAGAGTCTGTTCAGCCCGGTCGATCCGACCGCGGTCGAGTCGGTGACCTCGTGGACCGGCATCGCGCCGATCGATTTCGGCGGTCAGATCGGCGGCGTCGTCGACATCGAGCCGCGGCGCATTGCGCGGCCGACGATGGACGTGCAGGCGTCCGAGCAGGGCCTGAGCGCCATGGGCGGCACCGTGTTCGGCGGCGGACGCGGCACGGTGTTCGCCGACCTGCGCCTGCAGAACGAGTTCTCGCCGGTCGCGTGGATCGACACCA
>VFSW01009033.1_pt1 | contig 14244 bp, 16 predicted proteins | sample 5358111 | NCBI WGS metagenome assembly VFSW01 (sample SAMN11554181, study PRJNA540505) | mine drainage metagenome | isolation source: sediment from site ElyBrook_90M | place: USA: Ely Copper Mine, Vershire, VT | collected 2017
GCGTCGATCGACTTGGGCTGGGTCGACGGGAAGCGCAAGCGTCGAACGTTCCAGGCGAAGACCCAGGCCGAGGCGCTGCACAAGATGCGAGAGTTGCAGCCCCAGAAGATTCACGGCACCCAGCTCGCCTCGGAACGACTATCCGTCGAGCAGTACCTGGAGACGTGGCTGACCAAGCGGATTCCCGGAACGGTGTCGGTGAGAACCGAGGAGATCTACGCGCGCGTGGTTCGCCTCTACTTGGTTCGCCATCTTGGAAAGATTCGACTGAATAAGTTGACGCCCACTGACGTGAACGCCATGATGATTGCACTTGGGAAAAGTGGCTTCTCGCCGTCCACCAAGCGAATGGCGCGGGCCACTCTGCGCCGTGCACTTCGCATGGCCGAGCAAGACGGCTTGGTCACGCGCAACGTGGCGGCGATCGCCGAGGGTCCAAAATTGCCCCACCGCGAAGGTCGAACCATGACCCCCGAGCAGGCGCAGATATTTCTGGTCGCCTGTAAGGAGCATCGCCTCGGGGCGGCCTACACTCTGGCCCTCTTGCTCGGGTTGCGCCGCGGTGAGATCATCGGTCTCGCGTGGTCGGATCTTGAAGTTCGGCACGACGCGGTGGTGCTAACGGTCCGACGTCAACTGGTGCGCGATAACTCCGGCGTGCACTTGAGCGACCTCAAGACCAAGGGGAGCCGGCGCACGCTGCACCTCTCACCGCCGCTGGTCGAGCTGCTCGAAGGACATCGTCGGGACCAAGACGAGGAGGCCCTGCTTCGTGGCGACGCCTGGGGTAACGGCGAGAACCTCATTTTCACCTCCACCTACGGACGGCCCCTGGACCCGGGCGATTTCGGCAAAGGTGTGCCTCGAATCACTGAGAAGGCCGGGCTCGGGCACTGGTCGATTCACGAGCTTCGTCACTCGTGTGCTTCACTGATGTTCTCCATGGACGTTCCGTTAGAAGCGGTGGCGGACCAACTCGGCCACGCCTCGATCGGCGTCACCAAGGGCGTCTACGTGCACCTGCTCCCAGGGTCGCGAGCCAAGGCGGCCAAGGCGATGGAGGAGCTTTTGTACAAGGATTTTGTGCCCGTCACGTCACCGCGTCCACGGCCCGTGGCTAGACCAATGGCTAGACATCGTCGAGCCAATGATAATAAGGAGCCCTTGATCAGGACTTCAGTGGGCCGCCCGGGTCTCGATCCCGGCACCTTGGGATTAAAAGTCCCCTGCTCTTCCCGATGAGCTAGCGGCCCAATGTTTGGCGATTCGATTTGAGAGGGCGGGTTACCACACCGTTGCCCGTCCTCCGGCCATCGACGCCTCGCTTCTTGGCTCAAGGGAGCCTACTCACTCTTCCAATGTGAGCGAGGTCAGCGCAGGTCTGCACCCGAGGTGGAAAGAAGTCTTACGGCGCAGCGGACAACCACTGCATTCTTACTCAGAGGGGAGTAAATCGTGAACGTGGTGAAGTCCCGGTAGGTTGTTTGCATGAGCGACATCACGAACGAGAGCGTGAGAACCATTGAGTCGACGCTCAACGACGTCGATCGAGCGCTCGAACGACTGCGTAACGGGACGTACCGGTCATGTCAGGTGTGCGGCGTGCCCATCGAAGAGGGCGAATTGATCGCTCGGCCGTTGCTCGTCAACTGCCCCGCTCATCCTGAACTTGCGTAGTTAAGAGATAATCCCGGCGGCCGGAGCCACCGGGATTCTCGAACGCGATTGGCTACTTCTTCGTGGCCCAGAACAGTTCCGCGATTGCGTCGATCTCGCTCAGGAGTCGGTCAGCGACGGTGACGTCGTTGGTCTTCTTCGCCTCGCCGGCGCTCTTCGTCGCCATCCAGAAGAGGTCGTGGAGGTTCGGGAACTCCTTCAGGTGGTCGACCTTGAAGTAGTCAGTCCACAGGACCCAGAGGTGGTGCTTCACCAGGTCGGCGCGCTCCTCCTTGATGATGGTCGCGCGTACCTTGAAGTCGGCGTCGCTCGAGGCGTTGTACTTCTCCATGCAGGCCTTCACCGACTGCGCCTCGATGCGGGCCTGTGCCGGGTCGTAGACGCCACAGGGCAGGTCGCAGTGCGCCGAGACGACGAGCGGCGTGGTGGTGGCATCGAGTAGAGCGTTAATGCGAGTTAGAAGCGTCATGGCTTCGCCTTTCGATCGTGCTGCACTGGTGACGTGCAATCCCTTATTCCCTACGCAGACTAGTGAAGTTGCTCGTCTATCGTTCACAGAAATGCACCGGCTCATCGAGTTCTTCGTTCGACGGGTGACCGTGGAGGGGACGTCGATGGCCCCCACGTTCGTGCCGGGCGAGCGCTTGACGGCCGCTCGACGGTGGCGCCGCGTTCGCGTCGGCGACGTCGTGGTCGTGCGCGACGCGCATGGCAGCGAGGGATGGATCTTGAAACGGTGCGTCGCGCGAGTGGGTACGCGCCTGGACCTGCGAGGCGACAACGCCGGCGCGTCGACGGATTCGAGGGATTTCGGACCGGTCCCGGCGCGGCGGGCCGTGTATATCGTGCTGAAAGACCGCTGAAACGAAGCGGGAGTACCCCATTCGAATCAGGGAGGACGCCGGTAGGATGCCCCCGTGGCACGTCTCGCGGTCCTCTCCTATCACACCTCGCCCCTGGCCCAGCCGGGCACGGGCGATGGCGGGGGGATGAATGTCTACGTCCGCGAACTCTCCAGCGCTCTCGCCCGACTGGGCCACGAGGTCGACGTCTACACCCGTCGCGACAACGCCCGCGTCGCTGACGTGGTGGACGTGGAGCCGGGATTTCGAGTCCACTTCGTCGCGGCAGGTCCGCCGTCCATCCTCGAACGCGAGGAACTGGCCGACCACGTCGCGGAGTTCACCGACAACGTCGCGGGACTCTTTGAGCTCACCGGTCTCCCCGACGCCATCCACGCCAACTACTGGTTGAGCGGTCTGGCGGGACACCGTCTGAAGCATGAGCTCGACATCCCGCTCATCATGACCTTCCATACGCTCGAACGCGTGAAGGCCGACACTTTCGAAGGTGAATCAGAGGAGCGCGCGTTCCAGGAGGCGGCCATTTTCGCGTGTGCCGACGCGGTGCTCGCGAGTTGCGAGGTCGAGGCGGAGCAGTTCGTCCGCTTTTACAACGCGGAGCGCTCGAGAGTCCACATCGTCCCGCTGGGAGTCGAACACGCCTTCTTCTCGCCCGGCCACCGGCCTCAAGCGAGGCGAGCCCTCGGCATCAAGGGCGAGGACGCGATGCTGCTGTTCGTCGGACGTCTTCAATCGCTCAAGGGTGTCGACCTCGCGCTCGAGACGTTCATCGAACTGCGCAATCGGGGCCGCAACATCATGCTCGCGATCGTCGGCGGACCGTCGGGACCTGACGGACGTGCCACGCTCGCGAACCTGCACCGTCGAGTTGAAGAAGCGGGCGTCATCTCACACGTGAGTTTCGTCGCGCCCCAGTCCCATCAACTCCTCTCGACATGGATGCGCGCTTCGGACGTGATGCTCGTCCCCTCGAGGACCGAGAGTTTCGGCCTGGTGGCGTTGGAGTCCTCGGCGTGCGGGACGCCGGTCGTCGCGAGTGAGGTCGGCGGGCTGATGACCTTGATCGAGGAAGGCCTCACCGGGTTTCTCATCGACGAGCGCGATCCACTCGTGTGGGCGGACGCCGTCGAGGTCGCGCTCGATCCCGAGAGGGCGACCGCGATGTCCAACGCCGCGGTCCTGCTCGCGAGGCGTTACACCTGGCGCTCTGCCGCGAGTTCTCTGGCTGACCTCACCGAGGAGTTGGCGCTCTCGAACCTCGTCCGCTGCTGACGTGATCCGCGCACCACTCGGCGAGGCCGACTCGGCCGGTCGTCTCGACGCGACGATTACCTCCTGGTCTGCTCAGTGGAAGGGAACGTTGCTCGGCATCGAACATCAGGCGGCGCCCGACGATCGGGGCCACTTCCACTGGCTGATCCGATTCAGGGGCGACGAGAAGGACGTCATCACGCTCTGGCTTTCACTGCGCCAGCGAAGCGTGCATGCGGAGACGGAGTTGATGCCGGCCCCCGAAGAGAACCGTGAGGAACTCCTCCAATTCCTCCTGCGCAAGAACGCGGAGATGCGTGACGTCCACTTCGCCATTGGACCAGAAGAGGGCATCTATCTGATGACCCAGATACCGATCGTCGAGATCGACGTCGACCGGCTCGACGAGTTGGTCGGGGCGACGCTCACCTACGTCGACGAGATCTACCCGACGGCCATGGCCATGGGGCTGCCCGGGCTCTATCGCCGTCGACCAAGAAAGTAAACGGGCGACCTTGTAGCGTTGCGGCATGGCTTTCACCTTGATCATCATCGGCGGCGGCAGGATCGGATCAGCGCTCGCTGAGGGATTGATGGACGCGAAGTGGTGCGCGCCGGCGGATCTCGCGATCATCGAGACGGCCAGCGAACAGCGTGCGGCGCTCGAGTCGCGCCTGCCGGGAGTCGCCGTACTCGCGTCATTGGAGATCGACCACGTCGGGCCCGCGAGTGGCGCCGTGCTCTGCGTGAAACCCGAACACGCGGAAGCGGCTGCACGCCACGCCGGTCTCATGGGCGTCACGCGCCTCGTCTCGGTGGTGGCCGGACTCTCGACGCACCGACTCGAACTTTCGTTCACCGAGCCGATCGCCATCATCCGTGCGATGCCCAATACACCGGTGCTCGTGCGAAAGGGCGTGAGCGCGATCGCGGGCGGCGCGCACGTGACCAAGGACGACCTCGACTGGGCCGAGTCGATTCTCGGTGCGGTCGGCACGGTCGTGCGGGTCAGCGAGAAGAACATCGACGCGGTGACGGGCCTGTCGGGCCCGATGCCGGCGTACCTCTACCTCGTCATCGAATCGTTGATCGAGTCGGGCGTGCACCAGGGCCTCTCGCGCGACGTGTCGCGCCAGCTCGTCGTGGGCACGTTCGAAGGCTCGGCCGCGCTACTGGTCGCCACCGGCGAGACACCGGAGGAGTTGCGCGCCCAGGTCACGTCACCCGGCGGCACCACGGCTGCGGGACTGCGCATCCTCGAGAGTCGTGCGGTGCGCTCGGCGTTCCTAGAGGCCGTCGCCGCCGCAGCGGAACGTAGTCGCCAAATGGGTCGGTGAGCGTCAAAGTAACGTTGAGTCATGGCGACCCCGCGTCTACGACCGAGGAAACTCTCCGAACCGACGATTGCGCGTCTGCCCGTCTATCAACGCATCGCGGAGAGCTGGCAACTGCGTGGACTGAACCGAATCGACTCGCGCCAGATCGGTGAATTGGCGGGTGTGACGGCCACCACCGTGCGCCGCGACCTCGCCGGGCTCGGCTCCTTCGGCACCCGCGGGGCGGGGTACGACGTGAATGTCCTTAACGAGCACATCGGCGAGGCGCTGGGCCACGACCGTCGCTACGACGTTCTCGTGGTCGGGATCGGCAACTTAGGTCGGGCGCTCGTGAACTCGACGAGCTTCCTCATCCGCGGCGCCCAACTCGCCGCGCTCTACGACAACGACCCCCTCGTCGTGGGGAGCACGATCGCGGGCCACGTCGTGAAGTCACTCGACGACGCCATCGTGCCCGCCACCGTCGGTGTCATTTGCGTGCCGCCGGAGGCCGCGCAGAACGTCGCCGATCGTCTCGTGGGTGCGGGGATACATGCGCTCCTCAACTTCGCGCCCCAAGTGCTCACGGTGCCCATAGGCACCGCCGTGCACTACGTGGACTTCTCGATCGAGTTGCAGATTCTCATGTACCACCTCAACAACGGCACCGGGCCGCTCGGCGGGGGACTGCTGCACTCGCTCGGCATCTCGACGCCCGGGCCCCGCGTGACATCGTGAGGGTTCGATCGTGGCGCTGATATCGGTTGGGATCGATCACGAGAACGCGTCGCTCGACCTGCTCGAGCGCGCCACCGTGCTCGAGCACGAATGGAGCAAGGTCCTGCGCAGCCTGTTGAGCCAGCGCAACATTCACGAAGCCGTCTTCGTCTCGACGTGCTTGCGCACCGAGGTCGTCGCCGTCATCGATCGATTTCACGGTGCGATCGATGAGATCACCCATACGTTGAGCGAGGCCACCGGGCTCGCGCCGAGCGAATTCGCCGATCACCTGAGCGTGCACTTCGATCGGGGCGTCGCGACGCATCTGTTCAGCGTCGCCGCCGGTCTCAAGTCCGTCGTCCCGGGGGAGTTCGAGATCCTCGGCCAGCTTCGTCGTGCGCTCGAGTTGGCCATCGAGGAGCAGACCGCGGGACCCGAGATCACCGAACTCTTCCAGCGGGCCATCTCGACGGGCCGCCGCGTCCGCAGCGAGACACAGATCGCGCGGGGAACGACGAGTTTCGCGCAGGCGTCGGTCGTGATGGCGACCGAGGAGTTGGGCGTCGACCTCGAAGGCGCCCACGTCCTGATCATCGGCGCGGGACAACTGGCCGGCGGCATCGCGCGATCACTTCTCGCTCGACCGGCGCGATTGACGCGCCTAACGATCGCGAATCGAACGATGTCGACCGCGCAGCGTTTGGCCGACGAGTTGCGCGATGATCGAGTCGAGCTGTCGCCGTTGGACGGCGTCGTCTCACTCGTGACCCAAGTGCGACTAGTCATCGCGGCCGTGGAGGTGGCGCAACCAGTCCTCACGCGCGACGACCTCGCTCGCTGCAAGCAGCCAGTACTCATTGTGGACTTGGGGCTTCCGCGCGCGGTGTCGAGCGACGTGCAAGACCTTGCGAACGTCCAACGAATAGACATCGGCGACCTGCGAGAACGGGTCGGCCAAGCGCTCGGTGATCGACGTGAGTCCTTCGAGGAAGCCCGTTCGATCGTCAATGACGACGTGGAGCGTTACTTGAACGACCAGCGAGCTCGCGGCGCGGCGACGATCGTGAGCGCCCTTCGAGAACACTTCGACGACGTCGTGTCCACGGAGTTGGCCCGGCGCGAGAGTGAACTCGACGGTCTGACGCCCGAACAACGTGAGAAGGTCGCGTCGCTGCTTCGCTCGGTCGTCGCCAAGATCGCGCATCACCCCACGGTCGCCCTCAAGGAGGCGGCGGGGACCGATCAAGGAATGCGACTCAGCGAGGCGACACGCAATCTCTTCGATCTATGAGCGCCTTCCGGCTGGCGACTCGACGTTCGCCACTGGCGCTCATTCAGGCGACGTACGTTCAGGAACGACTCTCTGCGCTCGGCGTGACCTGCGAACTGGTCCACGTCCAGACCGAGGGGGACCAGCGGCGAGACGTGGCGCTCGACGAACTGGGCGGTCAGGGCGTCTTCGCGGTGGAGGTCCAGACCGCGGTGCTTCGTGGCGTGGCGGACGTCGCCGTGCACAGCGCGAAGGACCTGCCGAGTTCCACTCCGGCGGGACTGCGACTGTCCTGCGTGCCCCAACGACTCGACCCCGCCGACGTCCTCGTGGGTCGCTCGCTCGCGGGACTTGGCCCCGGTGCCACGGTGGCGACCGGCTCGCCGCGTCGACGGGCGCTCTTGTTGGAGAGGCGACCCGACCTGCGGATCGTGGGACTGCGGGGCAACATGGCCACGAGGTTCGCGAAGGCCGGTCACGACGGCATCGACGCCATCGTCGCTGCCGCCGCGGCACTTGAACGATTGGGAGAGCTCGCGCTCGTGAGTGAGCGGTTGGACCCCGACTGGTTCGTTCCCCAGGTGGGCCAAGGTTCACTCGCACTTGAGGTGCGCGTGGATGACCAGTCCGCACGCGAACTGCTTTCGAGGATCAACGACGAGACGGCCCTTACGGCACTCGTTGCGGAGCGCGCGTTCCTCCGCGAACTCGGTGCGGGTTGTTCGGTCCCCGCGGGCGCCTTCGCAAACGTGAGCGGTGAGACGCTCACCATGAGTGGTGTCATGTTGTCGGTTGACGGATCGCGCAGCGTCCGTGCCACCACGACGGGCACGTCTGGCGAGTCGGACGCGCTCGGGCGCGCCCTCGCGGTGCAGCTTCGTGACGACCTTGGTGGCGGCGACTTCGCGCAGGGTTACTCGGTGTGAGGGTCGTCCTCACGCGCGAGGCGGGGAGGAATTCCGCGCTCGTGGACTGGTTACCCCCGGGCGCGACGTACACGGAGGTTCCCCTCACGCGAACGCGGTATCTCGAACGCCACGAAGTGCGTGCGACGATCGAGGCGAGTGACTGGAAGGGTCAGTTTCGATCACTGGTCGTGACGAGCGAGCGCAGCCAGTCGTACGCGGCGATTGCCGTGGGACTGTCAGCGCCCGACGTCGAGGTCTTTAGCGTCGGCGCCACGACGTCCGCGGCACTCGAGAGGCAGGGGATCACTGTTCAGCACCAAGGCGATGGTGGGGCCTTGTCGCTCGCGCCTCACGTACGTCACGGTCCGGTGTTGGCACTCGGAGCGAGGGCGATGCGTGAGGACCTCGCCAGGGCGTTGCGCGATGACGGACTTGAGGTGGAGGTGGTCGCCTGTTACGAGACCCAGGCCGTGGTGCCGAGCGACGAGGACCGGGTCCGCCTCGCGCAGGCCGACGTGGTCTTCATCGGTGCCCCATCCGCGTGGGAGGTCGCGCGACCGTTCGTGGCGCGCGACGCGTGGATCGTGGTCCCGGGCGCGACGACCGGTGCCGTCGTCGCGAGCGAACATGAGCGGGTGCTCGAAGGATGGGGACCGAGTGTGCGCGAACGCCTCGCCGTCGTCGACGAGCCCGGTGGTCAAGAATCCTTGTGGCAATAGGCTGGTGACGTGTTTCCCACTGAACGGCCCCGTCGTCTGCGTCGAACGCCGGCATTACGACGACTTATCGCCGAGACCGCGCTGGCGCCGCACGACCTCGTCGCACCGCTCTTCGTCGCGGAAGGGATCTTTGAGCCACGAGCCATACTGTCGCTGCCCGGACACTTCCAGCACACGATCGCGTCGCTGCGCGAGGAGGTCCGCCAGCTCGTGCGCGTGGGCGTGCGCGGTGTGCTGCTCTTCGGCGTACCGAGCACCAAGGACGACCTAGGGAGCGGCGCGTGGAATCCCGACGGCATCGCCCAAGTCGCCCTGCGCGAGTTGCGCGATGAGTTCGGTGACGACATCGTCCTCATGGCCGATCTCTGCCTTGACGAGTACACGAGCCACGGACACTGCGGCGTGCTGCTCGCCGACGGCTCCGTTGACAATGACGCGACCATCGCGCGCTACGCGCGTGTCGCGCTGGCCCAGGCCGAGGCCGGCGCCGCCGTCGTCGCGCCGAGCGGCATGATGGATGGTCAGGTCGGCGCGATTCGCGGAGCCCTCGACCAGTCCGGCTTCACCGACACGATCGTGCTCGCGTACGCCGCGAAGTACGCGAGCGGACTGTACGGGCCTTTTCGCGACGCGGTCGGCGTGTAGATCGTCGGGGGTGGTGACCGTAAGGGCTACCAACAGGACTATCGCAACCGTCGAGAGGCGTTGCGCGAAGCCCGGGCCGACGTGGCGCAGGGTGCCGACATCGTCATGGTGAAGCCGGCCATGAGCTACCTCGACGTCGTGAGCGACCTCCACAATGCACTCGACGTACCCGTTTGCGCGTACCACGTGAGCGGTGAGTACGCCATGGTGAAAGCGGCGGGCGCGAACGGTTGGATTGACGAGCGGGCCGTCGCGATCGAGCAGCTCACCGCCGTGCGGCGCGCCGGCGCCGACTTCGTGCTGACCTACTTCGCGCACGAGATCGCCGCGGAGCTTGACGCTTGAGCGAGACGAACGAGGAATGGTTCCGACGGGCCCAGGCGGTTATACCGGGCGGCGTCGACTCGCCGGTTCGTTCGTTTCGCTCCGTCGGCGGCACGCCCTACACGGTGCGGCGCGGACAGGGCGCGTACGTCGAGGACGTGGAAGGTAAGCGGTACCTGGATTTTGTCCAGTCCTACGGTGCGTCGCTCCTCGGTCACGCACACCCTGAGGTCGTCCGAGCACTTCACGATGCGGCGAATGACGGCACGACCTTCGGTGCGCCCACGCCGGGCGAAGTCCTCCTGGCCGAAGCGATGACGCGACGCGTCAAGGGACTCGAACAGGTGCGCCTGGTCTCGTCCGGGACCGAAGCGGCGATGAGCGCCGTGCGATTGGCCCGAGGCGCGACGGGTCGCGACACGATCGTCAAATTCGATGGCTGTTATCACGGTCACTCCGACGCGCTGCTCGTCGCGGGCGGGAGTGGCGTCGCCCAGATGGGGCTACCCGGATCGGCCGGGGTCACCGCCGGAGCCGTGGGCGACACCATCGTCGCGCCCTACAACGTGGTACCGGATCTCGACGAACGTGTCGCCGCCGTCCTGGTCGAGCCGGTGGCGGCGAACATGAACCTGGTCGCCCCCCGAAACGGTTTTCTCCAGGGTCTGCGAGCCGAGTGCGACCGAGTGGGCGCCCTGCTCATCTTCGATGAAGTGATCACCGGCTTCCGGTTGTCGTACGCGGGGGCGCAGCAGTATTTCGGCGTCACCCCCGACCTTTGGTGCTTCGGCAAGGTCATTGGCGGGGGACTACCCGTCGGCGCCTTCGGCGGCTCGACGTCGCTGCTCTCGTCGCTCGCACCGCTCGGACCGGTCTATCAAGCGGGGACCTTGTCGGGCAATCCACTCGCCACGGCCGCGGGTGCTGCCGTGCTGAACCTCGTCGAGGCGTCCGACTATGACCTCTTGAGTGAGCGCGTGCGCCGCTTCGCGCTCAAGCTGCAAGAGGCGATACGTGCGGGCGGGCTCTTTGGGCTCTGTCCGGGCGAGGGACCCCTCGTTGGCCTCTACCTGAGTCGCGACACGACCGTGGCGCCCTCGAACTTCGAAGAGGCGAAAGTCCTCTGCGACAACGGCCTCTATCGCTCCTTCTTCCACGCCATGCTCGAGCGGGGCGTCGCCCTTGCACCCGGGGCGTACGAGATTCTCTTCGTCTCGATGGCGCACACCGATGATGACCTCGACGTGGCCGTGGCAGCGGCTCACGAGTCAGCTCGAATCGCGGCGAACTCGTGAGCGCGCCGCTTCGCAGCAGCGGATGGACTGTCCGTCCGAGTTTCGTGGCGAACGGCCCGACGAACGAGGTCACGTTGCTAAGCGACGACACCGGCCTGACGCAACTGACGGGCGAACCCGCCGTCGCGTGGCAGACACCTTGGCCCGAGTTGGGGAACCTCCAATTGATCCGATTCGCGCGCGGCATGGCCCTCTTCGCCACCGCGAACGGGGTGCGCTACTGCTGGCGTCGCCGCGACCTCGGCGACTACGAAGCCTGGCGCGTGATCGTGCTCGAACACGGTGGCTCGGTCGCTCGACACCGCCGGCGCGCCGGCGCGTTCGCTCTCGCGATCGTGGTCCTGCTCGCCGCACTCGCTGGGGGTTTTGGGTCCTGGCTGTACTCGAACGGGTCGAGCGCGAAAGAGCTGGCCGACGCGAAGAGCATCAATCTCACCATCAAGGACTTTCCCACCGGCTGGTTTGCGACGACGAGTTCGTTACTCGACTACCTCTTCCCCCCGTACGGTCAGGTCGACACGTCCACGACGAACCCGACGACGTCCCTGCCCGCCACTTCAGTCTTCGCCCAGGCGGCGGCCCTATTCCAGCACTGCATCGGCGTGTCGAACGCGCGCGATCGCGTCTTTGGCGCATCGGGTCAACAACCGGACTACCAAGTCTCCTCGCGCGTCTTCTCGTCGCCGTCATTTGGCGGCATCCAGGTCGCGTCGACCTCGCAGTACTACCGGACAACGACCATGGTGAACCACGACGTCGCCGAGATGTCGCGACCGAGGTTCGGCTCGTGCTTCGTGTCGTCGAACGTGGCGCTCATCAAGGCCGGACTCGGCGTGAAGATCCCGACCAAGAATCTGGGCACGGACTTCCAACCGCACACCTTCGTCCGGGGTTGGGTCCGTGGGGGAGAGGCACCGATCGCGCTGTCGAACTCGGCCGAGACGCTCCATCTCGTCATCGTCGTCGTTTCCTCGGGTCACTACGAGGTCACCCTCGGGGCGCTGGTGGCGCAGTGGCCTAAGTCCAAGACCTTCATCGCGAACTTGGCGAGCACCCTGCTCTCACGAACGGCGTCCTCGTCGTCGACGGCGGACTGATCAGTCTGGGGCTTTGGTGTCGCCGAGCAACATCGCGTAGGCCTGTTCGGGGATGATGTCGGCGAGCCGCAGCAGCGCTTGATAGCCCACTTCAGCCGGTCCGCGTTTGTCGTTGCGCATGAGATTGGCCATGATCGCGAGCAGCGTCGTCATCAAGGGCTCGATGCGCATGCCCACGCCCACGCACACCGAGAGGATCTTCGGTTCAGAGATGACGCGCACGAACGCGCGAGCCACCTTGTAGTAGTCGCCGTAGGCGGACTCGAGCAGATCGTCGTAGAGGGGGAGCAGCGAAGAGTCCTCATTGCGCAACGCGTCCGCGAGCACACTCGCCGCGAGGCGCCCGGTCTCGTAGCCGTAGGCGATGCCCTCGCCGTTGAAGGGATTGACCGTACCCGCGGCGTCACCGATCGTGAGCGTGTTCGCTCCGGTGCGGGGTCCGAGCGCGAGCCCCATCGGGAGTCGACCGCCGGTCGCGGGCCCCAAGCAGGTCTTGTCGTTGAGTCCCCACGCGTCGGCGGTCTGGGCGACGAAGTACTCCTGGAGCTTCGTCGTGTTCACGCCCTTCCACGCGCCACCGGTCGAGAGGAGTCCGACGCCCACGTTGACGCGACCGTCACCCAGGGGGAAGATCCATCCGTAGCCGGGGACGACGTCGCCCTTGGGGTCGCGGATGTCGAGGTGCGAATCGATCCACGGCTCGTCATGGCGGTCACTGGTGTAGTACCCGCGCAGCGCCATGCCCATCGGCCACGACTTGTTGCGGACCGTGCCGAGTTCACGTCCGAGCCGGGAGTTCTGGCCGTCGCCCACGACGAGGAATCGACCGCGGATCTCGCCCACGTCGCCGCTGTCCTTGTCCTTCACGACGACGCCGGAGGCTCCGCGAAGGCCGCCGTCCGTCGCGGGCGTCGCGTCGAGGAGCGCCACGGCCTCGACGCCACCGAGCAGGACCGCGCCGTGTTGCTCGGCCCATTCGGCGACGAGTCCGTCGAGGTTGAATCGTGTGATCGTGTAGCCGTAGTTCGGGAACACGGGGTGCTCGGGCCATCGCATGTCGAGCGAGGCGCCGAAGCCGAAACCACGTAAACCCTGGAAACGATGGCCATTGGCGGCCACCACGTCCTCCAGACCCATCTCGCGTAACTGATACACCGAACGAGGAGTGAGCCCGTCGCCACAGGTCTTCTCGCGAGGGAAGTGCTTCTTCTCGACCAGGCAGACGGACCACCCGGCTTGGGCGAGCCAGTAGGCGCAGGCCGATCCCGAGGGTCCAGCACCGACGATGACGGCGTCGAACACGTGTGGTTTCGCGACGACGTCGCGCAGTGTTGGCATCGACCAAGCCTAGGCCGTTCCTCCCCGCGCGCATCGGTCGAAGGGGCCGTGTGGGTCTGGTAGAAATGATGTCCGTGGACCAGTACTTACCAATACTGGGGCTCCTTGTTCTCGGAGTGCTCTTCGGTGCAGGTTCGCTTGTGATGTCGGCCATGTTGGCCCCTCGCAAGCGTCCCTCCGACGCGAAGTTGGCACCGTACGAGTGTGGGATTGTCCCCGAGATCGAGCCGCCACAACGATTTCCGGTTCGCTTCTACTTGGTCGCCATGATCTTCGTGATCTTCGACATCGAGGTCGTCTTCCTCTACCCCTTCGCCGTGGTCTTTCGCCAACTCGGTCTCTTTGGGCTCGTGGAGATCGTCGTCTTCTCCGTGACCGTCTTTGGTGCCTTGCTCTTCCTGGTCGCCGAGGGTGCCCTGTCGTGGGGGCCGGTAAAGCACCTGGTCCCCGGTCTGCCCTCGCGTACGAGTTCCTCGACGATCCTTCGCATCAACTCCGATGCCGACCGGGCGGCGTGATCGTGGCGCTCGAAGACCTCCAGCACAACTTTCTCACTGGCCCCATCGAGGACCTCGTGCGATGGGCGCGGCGGGCTTCGGTCTGGCCGGCGTCATTCGGACTCGCCTGCTGCGCCATCGAGATGATGGCGACCGGCGGTGCCGACTTCGACCTCGCGCGTTACGGCATGGAGGTCTTTCGCAATTCGCCGCGCCAGGCCGACTTGATGATCGTCGCTGGACGCGTCAGTCAAAAGATGGCGCCGGTCCTTCGCCAGGTCTACGACCAGATGATGGAGCCCAAGTGGGTCATCTCGATGGGCG
>VFSW01009035.1_pt1 | contig 14243 bp, 14 predicted proteins | sample 5358111 | NCBI WGS metagenome assembly VFSW01 (sample SAMN11554181, study PRJNA540505) | mine drainage metagenome | isolation source: sediment from site ElyBrook_90M | place: USA: Ely Copper Mine, Vershire, VT | collected 2017
TTTCGAGATAGCTGCCCGGCTATCTCTGCAAAATTCGCCTTGTTTCGCTCAAAAACACACTATAATTACTTCGCAAAACAAAATTTAAACAGTTTCCAATTATTTAACAGATATAGGCAACACGGCTTGTCATCCCTACATTTTCGTATTTTCGCCCGAAATTGTAAATACAAAACCAGAAGAACAGATGAGCAAGGTAATAACACCCAAGGAAAAGGATTATTCGCAGTGGTACAACGATATTGTTATTAAAGCAGGCCTTGCCGATTATTCGGCGGTGCGCGGATGTATGGTTATTAAGCCGTATGGTTTTGCGATATGGGAAAAAATACAGAGCATACTCGACGGTAAGTTCAAGGCGACAGGGCATTCAAACGCCTATTTCCCGTTATTTATCCCAAAGTCTTTTTTTTCGCGGGAAGCGGCGCACGTGGAGGGCTTTGCAAAAGAATGCGCCATTGTAACGCATTATAGGCTGAAAAATAGCGAGAGCGGACTTGTGGTGGATGAAGACGCCCGCCTCGATGAGGAATTGATAGTACGCCCTACCTCCGAAACCATAATCTGGAATACCTATAAAGGATGGATACAATCGTACCGCGACCTGCCCCTGCTGATAAACCAATGGGCCAATGTGGTGCGCTGGGAAATGCGCACAAGGCTCTTTCTCCGCACATCGGAGTTTTTATGGCAGGAAGGCCACACAGCACACTCCAATAAAGAGGAAGCAATTGCCGAAACGCTAAAAATACTGGATATTTATGCCGACTTTGCGCAGGAATGGATGGGTATGCCGGTAATTAAAGGTACCAAAACCGAAAATGAACGGTTTGCGGGCGCGGTGGAAACCTACTGTATAGAAGCGCTGATGCAAGACGGCAAAGCCCTGCAAGCCGGCACCTCACATTTCCTCGGCCAGAACTTTGCCAAAGCCTTCGATGTAACTTTTTTGAACAAAGAAGGCGTATCGGAATATGTGTGGGCCACCTCATGGGGGGTATCTACAAGGCTTATGGGCGCACTTGTAATGCAGCACTCCGACAATGAAGGGCTTGTGCTGCCGCCCCTGCTGGCGCCCATACAGGTGGTAATAGTGCCTATTTACAGGGAATTTGAACAACTGGCGAAGATAAATGAAGCAATACAGCCCTTATTGAAGGAACTGGAAGGCGCCGGAATAAGGGTAAAATACGATAATGATGACAAACATACTCCGGGATGGAAATTTGCCGAATATGAGCTTAAAGGCATACCTGTAAGAATGGGCCTGGGGCCAAGGGATCTGGAAAACGGAACCATAGAGGTGGTAAGGCGCGATACGCGGCAGAAAGAGAACATAAAACTATCGCAGGCGCTTGAACACGTTAAGTCTCTTCTGGATCAGATACAGACCAGCCTCTACGAAAAAGCCCTCGCTTTTCAAACTGGCAGCACAACCCGTGTAAACGATTTTGCCGAGTTCAGGCAGGTATTGGATGAAAAAGGAGGTTTTGTGCTTGCCCACTGGGACGGCACCAGGGAAACCGAAGAGAAGATAAAGGAAGAAACCAAAGCAACCATTCGCTGCATACCGTTAAATAATCCCAAAGAGGAAGGAAAATGTGTTTACAGCGGAAAACCCTCGCAGCAAAGGGTTATATTTGCAAAGGCATATTGATTAAAAAAAAGCGGTTCTAAACTGGATAGATGAATACCAGAATTAAAATTCTTCAATAGGTAACCTAATGGAAAACAAATCGCCGGAAAGCCTAATAATAAAGCTGCTCAAGGAGAAGACCTGCGTTCAGCTCGACGTAAGGCAGCGTACGGTTGAAATTTTCCGCGATATGAAAGAGGTGCTTAAAGACCTCGCCCACAACCTGTCGCAGAAAACTGCAGCCTTTGATAAGCGCATTGTTATTCAGTATAAAGAGAAAAGCGAATTCGAGGTTAACCTTACCATCGCCGAAGATGTGCTTGTTTTCTATATGCAAAGCAATATTTTCACCTTCGACCGGTCGCACCCTGTATGGCAAGCATCATACCTGAAGAATAACGAGGCTAACGCTTACTGCGGTACCATTAGTATCTATAACTTTCTTAGCGATTCATTCAGGTATAACCGGACTTCAGACCTCGGTTACCTGATAGCACGTATATTCGTAAACCGTGAATCCCATTTTTTTGCAGAAGGTAAGAGGCAACTGGGATTCCTGTACAACCATTTTTCTACTGCCGTGCTCGACAAGGCTGCTATAGCCGACCTGATTAATTCCGCAATCCTTTACACCCTCGACTTCAGCCCCTTTGTTCCACCCTTCGATAACGTAAAAGAAGTAAGCGTGTCGGTTATGGAAGAAGAGAGCAACAAAATGCAGATACAAACCGGCAAGCGTCTCGGTTTCAGGTTTAACGCCGATAACGACCAGATTTCGTAAACCTGAATAAGGCACCCTCCGCAACCCACCCCTATAGCATAACCCTCCCCTCAAATGGAGGGAATACCCAACCTTTTGGGCAATTGCTTCGTCTCTGTAATAGACAGAAGGCAGTATTAACGCAACCTTTGCGCCTGGTTAATGAAACGTTAAATATGAAGTTTGCTTAAAAACGCATTAAACCTGACAAGAACATTAAGGTCATACAAAATAACCGGAACAGAAACTAAAGTTTTAACCTGCAAATACATGACGGCAATGAAAAACAGCGAAACCATAGGAGCTTGCTGCTATCTGGCTGTACTGCTGGCATATTTTTGTTACATTATCTACCAGGCTGTTGAAATGTTGAATTAAGGGGTGAGGTTATTTTTATAGTTTTGCAGCCTGCAAAATAACAGTAACAAAAAATCTGATGTCCATCTGGCAGGCAATCGTATTGGGAATTTTAGAAGGTATTAGTGAGTTTCTGCCTGTTTCCTCAACCGGGCACATGATCATAGCATCGTCGGTGATGGGAATTGTAAGCAGCGATTTTACAAAAACCTTCACAGTGGCGGTGCAGTTCGGAGCCATACTGTCGGTAATAGTGCTTTACGGTAAACGTTTTTTTCAAAATCTCTCTCTTTACATTAAGCTCTTCATTGCCTTTTTGCCGGCCGCGGTAATAGGGTTCCTTTTCATACACCTGATAGACGAAATGCTTGGAAGCGTTATAACAGTAGGCGTCACCCTGCTGCTCGGAGGAGTTGTTTTACTTTTTGTAGATAACTGGTTCCGGCAGGCGGAGGAAGAACCAAACCGCGAAGTGAGCAATATGGATGCCTTGGTCATTGGACTGTTTCAGGTAATATCCATGATTCCGGGAGTGTCGCGCTCGGCTGCTACCATAGTCGGGGGCTTGTCGCGCAACCTGAACCGCAAAACCTCCGCCGAATTCTCATTTTTTCTTGCTGTACCTACCATGTTTGCCGCCACTTGTTTTAAATTATATAAATCGTACAAATCCGGAGGCGGCTTTACGCATCATGAAATCCACCTCCTGCTGATAGGCAATGCAGTGGCATTCGTTGTAGCCCTTATAGCAATTAAAGGCTTCATAACCTATCTTACCAAACACGGCTTTAAAATTTTCGGCTGGTACCGTATAGGCATCGGACTTATGGTTCTGTTCCTTTACTTCATAGGTTTTAAGATGGGAATGGTGTAATAATCGGCCATAAGCAGAAAAGCAATAAACCTCGCTTTTTACAATAGCAAACCATTAAATATAATAATCATACAGCTTTTTCCGCTGAAAAAATGCCATACTATGAAAAAGGTTTTACTGTTTTCGCTTCTTATCCTGCAATCTTTTATGTTCCAGCTTCAGGGACAGGTAAGAACCCGCAGCTATGTTGCCGATGCCGAACTTGAATCGCGCAGCCACAATGTAAACTTTACACACCTGAAACTGAATGTTGCCTTTGAACCGGCAAAAAAGCGGGTAAAAGGCGATGTTGTGCTTGCATTTACACCGCTTAGGCAAAACATCGATTCGATATGGCTTGACGGGATAAAAATGACGGTACAGCAGCTTACTCTGAACGGCAAAGACGCTAAATACCGCACCGACAGCGCCGGCATAACCATATACACCGGCGGGGCGCTCCAATGGGAATCCAAAGACTCCCTTGAGATACAATACCAGTGCACCCCTGCCAGAGGGCTTTATTTTATTGGGTGGAACGATACAACAGGGGTTTGCCGCAGGCAGATATGGAGCCAGGGCGAAGGCACCGATAACCGCTACTGGATACCTATGTACGACAACTGGAACAATAAGCTTCTGACTGAAACAATCATCACATTCGATAAAAACTATGAGGTGTTGAGCAACGGAACACGCCTGAATGTGAAAGAAAATAAGGATGGCACCAAAACCTGGCATTATAAGATGGAGCATCCGCAGGCACCCTACCTTATCATGATAGGAATAGGCAAGTATGAGGTGGATGAGCGCAAGACCAAATCAGGCCTGCCGGTGCATCTTTGGTATTATCCCGACTGGAAGAACCGTGTGGTGCCAACCTACAGGTATGCAACGGAAATGATTGACTTTTACGAAAAGGAAATCGGGGTTAAGTTCGGCTGGGAAAGCTACTCGCAGATACCCGTGCAGGACTTCCTGTACGGAGCCATGGAAAATACAACAGCTACCGTTTACGGCGATTTTCTTATGGTGGATGATCGCAGCTATCTTGACAGGAATTATATAGGAGTGGATGCCCACGAACTTGCCCACCAATGGTTTGGCGACCTGGTTACCTGCCGTACATCGTCCAGCATGTGGCTGCATGAAAGCTTTGCCACCTATTACAGCTCACTGTTCGACCTTGAAATCTTCGGGCAGGATTACTTCGATTGGGAAAGAAGAGGATTCGAGAATGCCGCAATAGAAGAGAACAGGAAAAATACGAACCCCATCGGCAGCAGCAATGCCGGAACCACGCGCATATACCCGCAAGGGGCTTTTGTGCTGAACATGCTCAAGTATGTGGTTGGCGGCAGAGAGATGTACAACAAGGCTATAAAATATTATCTTGACGTACACAAATATCAAAATGTAGAATCGAACGATTTGTTAAAAGCTTTTGAAGAGAGCACAGGAATGGGGCTGCACTGGTTCTGGGACGAATGGATATACAGGAGCGGTGAACCGCATTACAACGTATCTGTTAGCAGGCTTGGCAGCAATCCGGAACATGGGCCTGTTGAAATATCGGTTACACAACAACAGGAGCTCACAGAACTTACGGGACTGCCTGCCTCTGCCGACGGCACCAGGCCTTCCGGGCTTTTTAAGATGCCAGTTGTTTTCGAAATTCATTACAAGGATGGCAGTGTGGATAAAAAGCAGGTATGGATTGAAAAGCAAAATGAAAAAGTACTGTTTGAAAACAATGGCGGCAAGGAGGTGGATTTTGTGCTTTTCGACCCCGGAAACCAGATAATGAAAACCGTTTCCTTCCACAAAACATTTGCCATGCTTAAAGCACAGGCCCTCCGCGCCGGAAACGTACTGGACAGATATGATGCCGTGGCAGCCATGCAGCCCTTGGCACTGGCTGATAAAAGGGCTGCGTTAATTGAAATATACAACAAAGAAACATTTCATGCGGTAAAAGACGAAATTGTCGCTCAGCTAATTGACGATACGGCACCCGACAGCCGTAAGATTATACACAACGCCATACATGATAAAGACGTAAACGTGCGAAAGTCAACTCTGGCCAATGTTAAAACCATACCGGCCGATTTACTTCCTGATTATGAAACCCTGGTGAACGACTCTTCATATAATGTAGTGGCAACTGTACTCGATCTGCTTTATGCCTCTAATCCGCAGGGGATGCCAAAGTACCTGCAGGCCTTAAAGGGCGTAAGCGGAACGGTAGGCAGGAATGTAGAGGTGAAGTGGCTTGAACTGTCGGCCGCCACCGCCACCGGACAGGACAAAGGACAGTTCATCCAAAAGCTTGTTGACTACACCGGAAACTCCTATGAATTCATCACGCGGATAAATGCCATGAACGCCTTAAAGAGGCTCGATTATTTTGACATGCCCTTACTGGCTAATCTCGTGAACGCTGCCGAAAATGAAAATGGAAGGCTTGCAGGGCCTGCAACAGAGCACATTGAAATGTGGTACGGGCAGGATGCAAGAAAGGGTGTAATTGCCTCGTACCTCAAAGCCCGTATCAACGATCCGGCTATGCCACGTGCGCTTAAGCTTATGGCCGAATAACTGTTGCTGATGTTTCTAATGAAACATGATTGCATACTAAACAGTTCCTGCCCTGTCCTTTTCATCAAAAAAGGAAAAGTTTACCTCACCATATTTCCGTTGTTCTGTAAAAAAGGGCAGAGCGCCGAAGTTTGTCCGGCGCGAATGTTCCACTACAAGCAGCCCGTCTTCCCTTAGCAAGTGCTTCTCGAATATGAGCTTTACCAGTAATTCATAATGCCGATAGTTGTAGGGAGGGTCGGCAATAATGAGCGACCACTTTTCTTTGGTATTCCTCAAAAATGTAACAGCATCGGCGTGCACCGTTCTTATCAGGGGCAGTTTTAAACTGTCGGCATTCTGGCGTATAAGCTTGCAGTTCTGCCTGTCTAAATCCACTGCCGTAATAGTTTTTGCGCCTCGTGAGGCAAGTTCAAAGCTGATGCTGCCCGTACCTGCAAATAATTCAAGGGCATCGCAGGTTTCCCATTGAATGCGGTTATTCAAAATGTTGAACAAGGCCTGCTTCGCCTTATTGGTCGTAGGGCGCAAATTCAGTTTTGTGTCCGGCACATGAAGCCCCTTCAGCTCTCCTCCTGTTATCCGCATTCAGGTAATTTGGTATTGTATTTCCCTTTCGGTATGTTCCTTATTAATAATTTAAAATGCCCTATAGCGCTAAATACTGCATAAAAAGTGACTGGCAGCTTTTTACCGGCAATTTGCCCAGTGCGGGAGCAAATGCCTGTCCGGCTGGCATAGCGCCTTGCCCTACGTTGTGTATGTATCTGCCGGTGCTGTTCATTATTTCATCGGTTGCCTCGCCGTAAAAATAACAATCCGCCTTACGGCTGTCGAACTGCAATTGTTCGTAAACCCAAAGCAGGTAGTAGAGAAAATCATTTGCGCTTTCATAATAAAACCTGTTGTATAGCATAAGGGCGCCGTTCTGCAAGGCCGCCACATCCATATACTTCCCGAAAATTGCCGTATGCACTCCGGTACTGCCGGTGCCCTTGTACAGTATCAGAAGGTATTCCATAAAGATGCTGGAGTGGTGCCGGCATGCCGCATTCGGAAAACGATCTTTCAATGCCGACAGCATACCTGTATCTACAGTATAGAGATTGTAGCTGTCGAGGCTTTTGATATAATCGGAGCATGGGTTTTCCTTATTTTTTGCCAGTTGCGGCAGGGCAAGGTATTCGGTAAGCAGTTCCTTTCTGTAAAAGGCTGCAGGAGTTAGTATGGCGCTGTTTGGGGTGAACACCGCCGACACCCCGTCAAAAGAAGACGCAAAAATATCGTCCTTAAGAATGCCTTTCAGGTTGTTTTCCTTTGCGCTTAGCGGAATACGGCAAAAAGCGATATAAGTATCACTGTGCTTGTCAAGCACACATGCCACCAGTTCGGAGTCTCTTACCTCAAGCGACAAATGCAGGCTTCTGTTCCGTAAAGGGAATTTTTCGCCGCTTAATAATTCATCGCGGCGTATCTTATTCTGGGGAGCTGTATGGGTAGCCATTCTCCCAACAAATATACTATTTATCCTTCTTTTGCTGACGGTATAGAATAACTTCAGCCTTTTCCATGGTTATCATGGCGCCGCATGCGGCTTTTTCAATCATCGGGTTAATTGCCTGCAAAAAGTTTCCGATTTTATCTTCCGTATCCACAATCTCGATAACCACCGGTCGGTCGAGCGATAATTCAAGGATTTTTTCTGTATGGATGCGGCTGCCGGCGCCAAAGGACAGGATTCCGCGCAGAACAGTTGCGCCGTTCATGCCTTCTTTTTTTGCCGCTTTTACTAAGGCTTCATACAGCGGTACATTATTCAGCTTGTCCGACTCGCCTAGGAATATGCGTATTAGTTTATAATTCTGTCCCGGTTCCATGTAAATTACAGTTTGGTTAATGACAAGCCTATAAAGGTAGCTGCAAAGCCAGTGATTACGCTTATGGCTACGTTTAAACCGGCATATAATATTTCAGAATCGCGGATGAGGGCAATGCTTTCGTATGAAAAGGATGAGAATGTGGTAAAACCACCGCATATGCCCGTTGCAAGAAAAACGCGCCACTCCGGTGTCATCCAGTTGAAGCGCTCGGAGAGTCCGTAAACAATTCCTATTACGAGACAGCCTGCAACATTCACCGCGAGGGTTCCATAAGGGAAGCCGGAGTTAACAAAATGCCTCTGTACGGCTTGTGCGATGATAAATCTGGCTATACTGCCCAGCGCTCCTCCTACTCCGATAAGGGTTAATATTTTAATCATCATAAAAGTTTAAGGTAGGAGTTATCAGACAGACGGATTGGTTATAGTAAGGCAAGCCGGCGGACGGTTAAGGGCAAACTCCATTGCCACTGGAAGACAAAGGTATGATTTTTATTAAAACACATCGGATAATGGTAAAAAATCAAGCTTTTACCATTTGCAGCCATTCATTGAGCGCCTGCTTATAGTTTCGCTTATAGGAAGCACTGTTGAATCCCTTGCTTTGAAAAACTTTTACCCAGGCCTCACGAAGGGAAAAATGCCTTTGCCGGCACATCACCCCTATTCCTTCCGATTCCATATACATTGCAAGATATTCCTGTTCGGTTTGCCCGGGGGTAGCCACAAAAATTGCACCCTTCCCTCCTACTGCCGCAAGATCCATGATGGTTGAGTAACCCGGGCGGGCAAGGATGGCCTTGCTGCTTACTATCTTCTCAAATAATTCTTTGGCCGGCAGGTGGGCAATAAGTTCTACCCTGTCATTCAATTTAAGTGATTTACCTCCCGGCTTTCCCTGTATCACACTTGCCCTGATGTTGCCTAACTCGTTGATTTGTTTAATTACCTTCATCTCGAGCACTGACCGCTGTGGCTCCGGTCCCGAAAGCAAAACAAGCAGGTCGCGTTCCATTGCCTTAGGTGAGTCTGCGGGTTCAAAACGCGACAATAAACCGATGTAGCGGGTTTTAATTCCACCGGGGGCAGGATGCGAAAGGGCTCCGGACAGGTCGCTGCCTTCCTCATAGTCCGGAATCCAGCACTCATTGAATTTTTCAAGGTGCCCCCGAACTTTCCGCCGTATGGAATCGCTCATGAAAGAAGACTGTACATTTAACTGATGTGTGATGATTATGCAAGGAATGTTACTGTTCCACAAACCGTACCGGTTATCCGAAATTACCGCGTCAATCTTTTTAGCCACGCGCAGAGCTTCCAGTTCCTTATGCTCCCGCGATACAGCCATGTTTATTATAGGGATCTGCAAGGCCGTAGCCAAGCTTGCTGGCAACAGGCGTGAATACCTTACTCCATAACCTTTCAACTGAATAAATTCCAACCCGGGAAACTCCTCCCGCAGCAATGCAAGGGGATAGCCGTCGGCAGCTATCATCACTTCGCAGTCCCTGTCAAGCAGGTGTGTTATAATTGGTATGCAGCGGGTGGCGTGGCCTAAACCCCAGTCAAGGGGCGACACCAGAATACGCAGGCGCTTGCCCATAATTAAGGTCTTGCTTGTTTCTTAAGCAGCAGGCTTGGCCTGTAGCGATCCTCATTATACGTATGCTGCAACTGCTCCAGCTTGTCCGCCACCTTGCTTACCCCTATCTCTTCCGCCCATTGAATCAATCCTTTCGGGTAATTAACCCCTTTGGTCATGGCCGTTTCCAATTCATCACGAGTGGCAATGTTGTAATACCATGCCTCATAAGCCTCATTGATAAGCATGGAGAGTATGCGCAGGAAAATTTCCTCCCCGAGTTTTTTCTCTTTCTTTGGTTCGGGAATTGGCGCGCCGGGCGAGTAATCATAATACCCCCTGCCCTTCTTCCTGCCCCAGTAGCCGGCTTCGTATAATCTTTTCTGTGTAAGTGAAGGCTTGTACCTCGGGTCGAAAAAAAACTGTGTCCATACCGTTTCCGTTACTTTGTAATTTATATCGTTTGCGATAAAATCCATAAGCTCGAACGGCCCCATCTTAAAACCACCTATTTCCTTCATTGCCCAGTCGATGGTTGCAAAATCAGCTATTCCTTCCTCATATATCCTTATAGCCTCCCCGTAAAACGGACGCGCCACCCTGTTCACTATGAACCCCGGGGTGTCCTTGGCTTTAACCGTTGTCTTCCCCCACGATTTTATCAACTTTACAGCAGTTTCCACAGTTGAAGGGGCAGTTGCCATTCCTGGTACAATTTCCACAAGGGGCATAAGGTGTGCGGGATTGAAAAAATGGATGCCGACAACCCTCGAAGTCAGGCTGCAGGCAGCTGCTATGGAGGTAACTGATATGGATGAAGTATTGGTGGCAAGGATGCAATCTTTAGACACCATCCCTTCCAGTTTCCTGAAAAGATCCTGCTTTACAGAAAGTTCTTCCACAATGGCTTCGATTACCATGCCGCAATTGCTGAAACCCTCCAGGGAGTTTACCTTAGTTATATTCTTCAGCGACTCATCGGCTTTGACTCTGCTAATCTTACCCTTTTCAATCAGTGCATCCGCAGATTTTGATAATCTTTCATAAGATCGCTCAAGCGCTTCGGCATTACTGTCATAAAGCAATACCCGGAATCCTGAAAATGCTGCAAGGCGGGCTATGTCGGAGCCCATGGTGCCGGCTCCAGCAACAGCTATCGGGCTATGGGTTGTTGTCATATCTGTTTATTTTATTTTGTTCAGGGTTTAACCAACTTCATTAACGTATCTGCCCAAAGCAACGGGGTAATCTTCAACGCCAGCCTCCGGCTTTCCATACCCATTGAAAGCAAGGTGTCGTCGCTTTGATCGGCTATGGCATTCAATGCCTGCTTCAGCTTAACCACATCTCCGGCAGGGTAAAGATACCCATTCCTGCCATCTTCCAGGAATGCCTCTGCGGCTCCTACCCTTGTGGAGCAGATAATGGGCAGGCCGGCGGAAGCAAACTCATGCAACGCCACGCCCCATGGCTCAAAGCGGCTGGGCACAATGGCTGCCCCTGCATCTCTTATGAAGCCCTCCATTGAGGCAGGCTGTACAAAGCCGAAGTGCCTTATGGATGGGTGTTCGGCGGGAGGCACAGTTCCGGTTCCCAGACACCACAGCTCCCAATCGTTATCCTTCTCGTTCTTCCATTCAATAAACGCATTCCACATATCGGTAATGCCTTTAAAATGGTAATACCTTCCGACATACAGAAAACGGTGCGGATACTTGATTTTCTTAGCGGCTTCGGCCTTTTCGCCCATCGCAGTAAAATAATCGGTATCGGCAGAATAATAGTTCATCATGATCTGCTCCTGCTTAAAGCCCAGCTTCAGGGCATACTTCTTTTGTTTCAGCCCTGGCACCCAGCAATGCGAAAAGAGCGGGGTAATGGCAAAAGGGCTTGCAAGACAGGCCAGATATTGTGCGGGCTTACCCTCCCACCAGGTATCCAGTCCCATTGCAACGGGAATGATCTTCTTATAACCCTTCACAGCTTTCAGGTAATCCTTATCCATCCATCCGCTGCAATAGATGAAATCGGGTTGCAGAAATTCAAGTTTTTCCTTAAGCCTGCCTCCCGGCAGGCCTTTTTTATCATAGAAGGATATATTGCGCGGTAAATTAAATGCAAACGGAGCCTCGTTGTTCACAGGCCAGTGTATCACATGCACCTCAACTTCATACCGCCTTACCAGCTCTTCAATGCAGGCAATGAAGTAGGAAGCAAGCTCACTGTACAAGAAGAGCAGCCTGGGCTTTGGGTGCGAAAATTTCTTCATTGGTAAGCATGGATAAGATGACGAAGAGCAAAATAGTAAACGGATTAAGGGAGGCGGTGAGCCATGATTCAAAAAAGGTTGAAAAGAGTACGGCATACATTACAGGGAATGCAAGGTTGGAGCGTTTGGCAACTTTAAAAAAGGTGCTAATCAATGCCCAGAGGTAGGTTAAAAGTCCGATTAAGCCGGTGTCGAGCCATAGTGTCAGGTAGGAATTGTGGGCGTTTCCCTGATGTCCCAGAGCGCTCAAATATTTAACATTGGCGGGCGACATGAATAAGTAATTGGTATAATCAAACCCCTTGCCGATGAATATGCTTTGTTTGATATGGTCGATGGCGAAGTACCAGGCTACAAAGCGCCCTGATGCATCCTCAAGCGTATTAACCCTTAAATAACTGCCAAGTCCCAATGAATTTAAAATTGCCGGCAGGTTGGCTATTACTAATGGATAGGAAAAAAGGAAAACGATAAAAATGATGAAGCCGAGAAAAGTTGAGAGCTTGTGAAAGTATGAGAAAAAGATAAAAATTAAAATGGCAAAAAGACTGTTCCGCGAATCGGACCATACTAGCGACAATATAATTGCAGTGTAAAATACAATTTTCTCGCGCCTCGAAAAGATACCAGGGTAAATATCGGTGATTACCGATATAAGCAATACAAGCAGGGTAAGAAAAACACCGAGGCCATTCGGGTTGCCGAATATTCCGCAAAAACGGTTTTCCCTGTAAGCCTGCGATGGGTGGACATATTTGGCAATAATGCCGTAAATAACCATTCCTACGCAGAGATAGACAAGGGTACGGTAAAACTCTGTTCCGTAATCCCTGTGGCAACGCATCATATAATTCGGAACTATGAGCAGTAAAAACAGATAGGACAACGTTTTTTCAAAACTTAAAATTACATTATCGGCAGGAGAGTTGAAGAGACAAATGAATGCAACAATAAAAAAGGGAATGAACCGCTGGTAAAACAAATTTAATTTTCCGAAACTTTTACGGCTCAATATCATGAACAGATAGAGAAGAACTATGTACTCATATTTTACCTGCCCTGCCCATGATAAAGAATCGAGCAGGCTGTCGGAAAGAATAAGGATGAAAATAAAACCGAGGAACATTTCCATGTACATATTCCGGCTTTTGAAAGCCAGCAGGGTGAGTGGCACCACAGCAAAAGCCAGGTAATGACCGTAAATGCCGGAAAGAGACCAGATGATAAGTGTAAAAATAAAACTCCTGTTTGCTTTTAATACTTCCACCGGGTTCAATTACTTGTTTTGAGCATTTGAACTGGTTTTGAGTAAATAAATATGCCAGGCTGCTTTTATCATGGAAAGGCTTTGGTTTGCAAACTGCAAAATTACTGATTAGGGTCTTATTATCCAAAGTTTAAATAATGCCGGCAGCTTCATTTCATATACCAAGGTCGCACTTAGTTAACCAATACAACAGGCTTCGGTATTATAATTTTATTGCATTATTTGTTAACGGAATGTCTTTATCTTTGGGCAAAAAAGTCATGCGACAAATTATTCAATTTTGCTTATCAGCCTTATTAATGTTATTTCAGCTTACCGCTGCCGGAATGGCGACACCAGCCGATTCGGCAACAGAAACAAGAAAGGTGAACCCTTTTGATGTTATAAAGATTGAAGGGAATTTTAACGTGGTGCTTGTTCCTGGCAGCGCCTGCTCGTTAAAGGTAACCGCAGGCAAAGACATTTTACCTTCCGTTCTGAACAAAAATACAGGCACCACCCTGTCAATAAGCATGAAGCCTGGTACACAAGGCTCGGCAACACTCGAAATAGGTATTAAGGACATCGTACAAATCAGCCTGAACATAAACGGCTCCCTAAGCTCCGCCAAAGAGATAAAAGCCGATAACCTTGCTCTGAATCTGGATGGCAACACCGGAGGAACTCTGCTCCTGAATGTAAAAATGCTCACCTTTAACTCTACCACCGAAAAAGATTTGGTGGTAAAAGGCAAGGCAGGTAAATGCATAGGAAAATTGACAGGAGACGGTAACACTGACATGTCGGAACTGAAGGTACAGGATATGACAATTGAAAAAAGCGACGACGGCGACCTGAAGATATTTGCACACCCCGATTTATCGGCAACTATGGAAGGAACGGGCAAGATTACCTATTACGGCAACCCGAAGAAGAAAATTTTTCATATTCATGGCAATGGTCAAATCGTGGAAGGGAAATAATACTACCTTTGCATCTTACTGAACGAAATAATAAAAACCAATATTAATACGCCTATAGGTCGGCGTATGAGTCAGTATTG
>VFSW01009036.1_pt1 | contig 14242 bp, 10 predicted proteins | sample 5358111 | NCBI WGS metagenome assembly VFSW01 (sample SAMN11554181, study PRJNA540505) | mine drainage metagenome | isolation source: sediment from site ElyBrook_90M | place: USA: Ely Copper Mine, Vershire, VT | collected 2017
CGCTCTCGGTGTACGAAAACTTCCTGCATAGGGGACACGACGTGATCTTTCCCAAGGACACGCGGATCGAGATTGAAACGACTCCGCTTCGAGCCCCCGTCCTCAAGCCGGAAACCCCCTGATTCTGGCAGGCAGGAAAATATTCCTGTTGCGGATGTATCTGCTGCGGATATATAGTGCGATCCATGGCAGTTCAATTCTCTCCGTCAGTGCCTCTCACCGCCGCGGTATTCGCCATTCTGCTGTCCCTGGCTGAAGGCGAAAAACACGGATACGCCATCATGAAAGATGCGCTCACACCGGAGGGCGGGGGCGTCCGCCTGGGACCCGGGACTCTCTACGGAACGCTGGAGCGCATGATGCGCGACGGACTGGTGGAAGAGTCTGGGATTTCGGACGATGAGCGGAGACGCTACTACCGCTTGACCGGCCTGGGGAGCGCCGCACTTGCCGCGGAACTCGAACGGTTGAATGCGGCCGTGACAGCGGCGCGTTCGCTGGGACTGCTGGCAAACGGAGGCCGTTCATGACGACCCCTTCTTCCGGTTTCAGTACCTTTGAGAGCCTATATGCGCGGGCTGTGCGTCTTTATCCGGCGCCGTTTCGCGAGAACTATGGCGCGGCGTTGCAACAAGCCTTCCGCGATGCGCTGGCAGACCGGACGCTCCCGCGTCGGGTGCTCATTCCGCTCATCGTCAAGGACCTCATCCTTTCACTCGCCAAGGAGCATTTTGCCATGCTGCGTGAAACCTTTGGTCGCCCTGCGCTGCTTTTCAACGCGCTCATTCTCGCCGGCATCTCAACCGTGCTCGCACAAGCGCTCTATTCGATTCCTCAGCAGGTTCTGCGCCAGGGCGCCAACGATCCGCAGGTGCAACTGGCCGGCGATCTGGTTGCCCGGCTCGAAGAAGGCGTAGCGCCTTCCGAGGCCGTTCCTGCCCAAAAGGTGGATATGGCGCACAGCCTTGCGCCATTCGTGATTGCCTATGACGTGAACGGCCAGCCACTCGCATCGCAAGCACAATTGAACGGCGCCACGCCCATTCCGCCCCGAGGTGTGTTCGAGTATGTACGTCAGCATGGCGAAGAACGGGTAAGCTGGCAGCCGATCCTCGGCAGGACGCGCGGCCTGCGCATCGCAGCCGTCGTGCAGCGTGTTGGCGGCGCTCATCCGGGATTCGTGCTCGCCGGCCGCTCCATGCGCGAAGTCGAGGACCGCATCGACCAGGTGCAGAAGATGGCCGGCCTGGCCTGGATGGCCATGCTGGGACTTATTTTTGGCGGAACAATGATCTTCGGCAGGTACACGCGAAAGAACGAGGCGGCTTAGTTTTCATAAATCGCAGGCCTCGGCCCCGGCCGCGCCTTACTCCCACTCGATGGTGCCCGGCGGCTTGGAGGTAATGTCGTAGACCACGCGATTGATGCCGCGCACCTCGTTCACAATGCGGCTCGATATGCGCTTCAGCACGTCGTAGGGCAGCGGTGTCCAATCGGCCGTCATGCCGTCTTCAGAGTGCACGGCACGGACCGCCGCTGTGTACGCATAGGTGCGCTGGTCACCCATGACGCCCACACTCATTACCGGGAGCAGCACCGCGAAGCTCTGCCAGATCTTGGTGTAGAGTCCCGCCGCTTTTACTTCGCTGACAACGATGTCGTCGGCCTCCTGCAGCAACGCGACGCGTTCGCGCGTTACTTCGCCGAGGATGCGCACGGCGAGGCCGGGCCCGGGAAACGGCTGGCGGCCAAGAATGTCTTCCGGCATTCCCATGTCACGGCCGATGCGCCGCACTTCGTCTTTGAACAGGTCACGAAGCGGTTCGATGAGCTTAAGTTTCATCAGTTCCGGCAGACCGCCGACGTTGTGGTGGCTCTTGATGGTCTGGCTGGGGCCCTTCACGCTGCTTGACTCAATTACATCGGGGTAGAGAGTCCCCTGCACGAGCCAGTCCACGCCGCCCGTCTCGAGTGCAATGCGGGTGGCTTCATCGTCGAACACCGCGATGAACTCGGCGCCGATGCGCTTGCGCTTGGTTTCTGGATCGGTGACGCCGGCCAGTTGCGCCAGAAAGCGCTCGCTCGCATCCACGGCAACGAGGTTCAGACCGAGCTTATCGCGCAGGTTCTTCTGAACCTGGGTGAACTCGTTCTTGCGCAGCACACCGTTGTCGACGAAGACGCACGTGAGCTGGCTGCCGATCGCCTTGTGTACCAGCATTGCCGCCACGGACGAATCCACTCCGCCGGAGAGAGCGCAGATTACGTGATCTTTGCCTACCTTTTCGCGGATCGATGTGACGGTGGTCTCGATGAAGTGGGCGGGGGTCCAATCGCCCGCTGCTCCGCAGATTGCGAAGACGAAGTTCTTCAGCAGTTCCTTGCCGAGCGGTGTGTGGTGCACCTCGGGGTGAAACTGCACGGCCCAGATTCTCTGCTCCTCGTTCGCTATGCCGGCTAGGGCGTTGGAAGTGACTGCCGTGCGGTGAAAGCCCGCGGGCAATTCGAGCGCCTCGTCGCCGTGGCTCATCCAGACCTGGAGCGTGGGCGGAAGACCAGCGAAGAGCGCAGTTTCGCCACGCTCGATGGTGACCTCGGCATGGCCGTACTCCCGCTTTGGAGCGGAACGAACCTTGCCGCCCAGGTGATGCACAATGAACTGCAGTCCGTAGCAGATGCCTAGCACCGGGGCGCCCAGGGCCAGTAATTGCGGATCGGCGGCGGGCGCATCGGCGTCATAGACGGACGACGGGCCACCTGAAAGGATGATCCCGAGCGGCTTGTAAGCCTGAATATCGGCGAGCGGAACCGTACAGGGCAGCACTACGGAAAAGACATTCAGTTCGCGAATACGCCGCGCGATGAGTTGCGTATACTGCGAGCCAAAATCAAGAATAACGATCGTTTGGGTGTCCACTAACCAGTGTGGCAGGGCGGCGGGCGCGATGTAAAGACTCAGCCCAAAGTATTGAGCGCGGATCCCTCGCGGGAATTATGGTGATACTTTCGGCGTGGTGCGTCAAAAGTTCATTGAAGAACAACCGCAGATCCTTCGGTTCCGCAGCACGGGCAGGTGCGCGGGGTATGATATCTCCCGACAGACTCCCGGTGGTATACGTATTCCCTGCAGATGTTTTGAAGAAATTGGACAGCCCAACGGGGAAGAAGATTCCGTCTCTAACGGATGCCGGAGAAAAATTCGGCAACGCACATAGGATAAGCATGAAAACGAGAATCAATCTTGCACTGATGCTCGCGCTGGCGTTCACGGTGATGGGCGCCACGTTGACGATGGCACAACAGGCCGGGGCAGCGCCTCATGTTCCTCAGCCCAGGCCCAAAGGCCCATGCGACATTTACGCAGCCGCCGGGGACCCCTGCGTTGCCGCGCACAGCACCACGCGCGCGCTGTATGCCTCCTATAACGGCCCGCTCTACCAGATCCTGCGCCAGTCGGACGGCAAGACGCTGGATATAGGCGTGGCGCAGCCGGCAGCGTCGCCGACTGAGGATGGGGGCGGATACGCCGACGCGGCTGCGCAGGACAAGTTCTGCGCCAACACATACTGCTGGATCACCACCATCTATGACCAATCGCCCAAGCACAACGACCTGACACAGGCGCCGCGCGGCGGATTCAGTGGCCCGGCGATGGGCGGGTTTAATAACTTGCCGGTGGCCGACATGGCTCCGATTACGATCATGGGTCACAAGGTCTACGGCGTCTTTATTGTGCCGGGCATGGGCCTGCGCCAGGATGACCCGAAAGGCACGGCAGTAGACGACCAGGCGGAGGGGCAGTACTGGGTGATTAACGGCCTGCACTTCAACTCCGGCTGCTGCTTCGACTACGGCAACGCCGAGATTGACAGCCGCGATGACGACAACGGCACGATGGAAACCGCCTACTATGGCAACGCCACTCCCTGGTATCACGGGAATGGCCCGGGACCGTGGATCATGACCGACCAGGAGAACAACCTGGTCGGCTGCGTTCACCTGGATGGATCGAAAGGCTGCGCAGATCTGCCGACCATCACCTGGCGATTTGTGACTGCGATGGCCAAGGGCGAACCGCACCGCTGGGCCAGCCTGGGCGGCGACGCGCAGCGAGGCGCGCTGTCGGTCATGTTCGACGGGCCGCGCGTGAACGCCACCTATGACCCGATGCGCAAGCAGGGGGCCATCCTGCTGGGCAACGGCGGCGACAACAGCAACAGTTCGCAGGGCACCTTCTATGAAGGCGCAATGACGGCCGCAGGCACCTTTCCTACGGACGCGACCGACCAACTGGTACAGGCCAATGTGGTGGCTGCCGGATACAACGTGGCTCCGCTGAGCCTGGCGCCGGCGTCGGCAACCGCGACCGCGCCCGGACTGCAGACGTTCTCACAGGGGACTTCGCAGGAAACTACCGTGACGTTCACGAATACCACGAATGCATCGGCGACGGGCGTGAAGTTGAGCATTTCCCTGCCCGGAAAGCAGTGGACGTCCTTCGTTGCGGGGACCACCGAGACGTCGAAGACGTTCGCTGAAGCGGTTGCGCCGGGCGCGAGCGTGCGCGCGACCTTTAAGGTGACCTCGGGGCCGGCAGCCTTCAACGGCGATCTTGTTGGCAACGCATCGTGGACAAACCAGGCCAGCGGCAAGATGCAATTCGAGACAACGGCGGAGAAGGTACGGAACGTCAGCCCAATCAAGATCAACGAGTTCCGCATCAGCTCGAATTCTCCCGCCAACTCGACGGACTCGTTTATCGAGCTCTATAACGCCGGCGACCGGAGCGTCGATATCTCCAACTGGACCCTGACCGAGCACCCGACACAGCAGGCCATTTTCTCGACGGTGAAGATTCCGGCTGGGACGAAGCTCGCGGCTGGCGGCTTCTATCTGCTCGGCCTCTCCAACTCCGGGCTGGCGGTGCCTGCGCGCGCGGGCGATTCCACTATTCACGTCAGGAGCACGACCGGAATGGCGGCCGGCGATACGATTCGCATCGGCAGCGGCTCAAACGAGGAGACTCGCAAGATTCGAACCATCGGGACGGCGGCCAGCAACCATACGACCGTGTGGCAACCTCTGCCCGATGGTCCGGTGATCACGATTCCCGCCGGCGCGACCAACGTGCCGGTGATGAGCGTGGCGGGCTTCGCGGTGGGCGAAAAGATCGCGCTGGGTTATGGCGCAACTTACCCTGCCGTTGCAAAAGCCGGGGAACAGTACGAAGTGGCCACGGTGACCGCGGTTGGCAAGCCGGGCACACAGGCCTACCTGGGAGCGGATGCGGCAGCCGGCGCAACCAACATCAAGGTGACGTCCGTCTCTGGCATCTCAGCCGGCGACAAGATCAGGCTGGACATCGACAGCGCCGGCCATGGAATTGATCTTGTCACGGTGACGCACGTGGGCACACCGACCAGCCTCGGGAAGCTTCTGGCGAATGCGGCAGCCGGCGCGACCCAAATCAAAGTGCGCAACGCGAAGGGCTTCGCTGTGGGTGACAAGCTGACCATCGGCACACCCGCGAACCGGCAAACGGTCACTATCGCCGCCCTCGGCACCGCGGGCCCCGCGGGCACCGGCATCGACTTTGCGCCGGCGCTTGACCAGGCACATATCGACGGCGAGGATGCGGTGGTTTCGGGCACGGGCCTCGACCTGGCCTCGCCGCTCAAGTTCAACCATGCGGCCAATCTGCCCTTCAGCGATCGGGGAACGGGGATCAGCTTCGAGCCGGCTTCGGCCTTTGCCCACTCGAGCAATGAGCCCGTTCAGGCGCTCGGCACCGGCATCACGCTCGACAGTCCATTGGCCAATGGGCACGCGATCGAAGAGGTTGTGCGTGACGCCGCGGTCACGACTGCGGGCTACCAGGGAACACCGGCGCCCAACCAGTGGTTTGGTGGCCCGGAGTTCACCACCCATGCCATCGCCTTCGAGAGATTCGCTGTTACGTTCAAAGAAGGCAACATCGTGCTTCGGGACGCCTCCGGTCTGGTTGTCGACAGCCTCAACTACGGCGGCGTGGTCGATCCATGGGCCGCAGAGGGATATCAAGCCACCTCCGGATCAGAGCAGAGCGGCTGCCACGCGCCTGCGCCCGGCGGCGCCGGAGGTTTCGGTGCGTTTACCGCGGCCGCCGGCGCGACCGATACGAGTGCGGGCCGCTTTCCGGACGGCGCTGACACCGACAGCAACTGCACCTACTTCCTGACGCAAGCCGCAGCCACCCTGTCGGCCGCTTCAGCCGCCGGCGCGGACAATCTCAAAGTCGCCAGCGTGGAAGGGTTTGATGCAGGCCAGAAGATCATGATCGACACGGGCGCGAACCTCGAGTCCGCAGTCATTGCAACGGTTGGCACGGCAGGCGCCACCGCTGTGGGCAGCGCCACCGACGCGGGCGCGACCGTGATCCCTGTCGCCAGCGCCATCGGCTTTAGCGACGGCCAGACCATCACCATTGATAGTGGCGCGGACTCCGAGACGGCCGTTGTCGTCTCCATCAGGAGGTTCGGTGGCACCATAATCACCGTCGCCGCGCCGCTCGCTCATGCGCACGCGTCCGGTGCGCAGGTCTCCGGCACCGGTATCACCCTCACCGCTGCATTGACCCGGGCGCATGCCAGCGGAGCGCAGATCACGGACAACGTGCCCACGCCCGGTGCGCCCAACAACTATCACAGGAGAACTCACTAAGACCTGGGACAAGCGGAGCCTGCTGCGGTATCAGAAGATCCTCGCAGGACAGGACGTGCTGTTGGTGGACGAACTGGGATTGATGCCGACGTCAAAGGCCGACATCCAAACCCGGATAAGAAGTCCCGGAGTTGTAGCAACTGTCCGGCATTCTGCTGGACCGCCTGACACAACGCGTCCCTATCCGTGAAATGAACGCCAGGCCCTATTGACAGTGCTGTGCGGGAACGAGACCCGCACATCGTCTCACTTCGGTGAACGCGCCACTCGCGTTTCCATGGAGGCGCCAAGCGACTCCAATAGCAGATCGGCGGCGGCAAGCGCAAATCCATCGTCGTTGATGTGCGCGTCAAGCTCGACCAGCCGGATGGTTGGGCTGAGCGACGTCTTCAAGGCGTCGCGATAGGCGTTGAGCGCCTCGGGCGAGTAGAACGGCGCTCCGATTTTGTCGATGGCGGAGACGCCGCGCAGAGGAATCAGCACGGTCACGGGTCCGCTTGCGCGGCTGAGCTTAGAGGCTGTGATGCGACCGATCTCAGCGCACTCTTCCGGGGTCGTCCTCATCAGAGTTACGCTGGGGTTGTGAATGTAGAGATTGCGGCTCCGAAACCGGGGCGGCACCGTTTCCGCAGGGCCGAAATTCACCATGTCGATGGCGCCCGGGCAGACGAGTTGGGGAATGCCCTTGCGGCCCGCCGCTTCCAGCCTGTGCGGTCCCGCGCTCATGACACCGCCCACCACTTCGTCTGCGAGTTCTGTGGTCGTCATGTCGAGAACGGCTCGAAATGCGCCGTCATCGATCAACTGTTCCATCGCCTGTCCGCCGGCTCCGGTGGCGTGAAAGACCAGAACTTCGTAGCCTCTCTCCTCGAGGATGTGCCGCGAGGCCGTGACACCAGGTGTCGTCACGCCAAACATGGTGGCCGCAATCGCGGGCTTCTCGTCGAGTGCGACGCTCGGCTCCGACACAACCATGCCGCAGATCGCTCCGGCAGCATTGCCGATGATTCGGCGCGAGACGTGATTCAAACCTGCGATGTCGAGCACCGAAGGCATCATGCAAATATCTGTAGTTCCCACGTAGGGCTTGATATCGCCTGCGGCCAGTGTGGAAACCATCAATTTTGGGAAGCCACATGGAAGCGCACGCATGGCCGCGGTTGCAATTGCCGTACCCGCGGAACCGCCCAGTGAAGCCACTCCATGAATGGCCCCTTGTTTAAAAAGTCGCGTAATTATCGCCTTCGCCCCGACCGCCATGGCGGCGACGCTTCGACCCCGGTCTCTCTCCGCTTTGAGCGCGGCGAGATTCTCCTTTGCCGCCGCGGCCACCTCTTCCTGCGAGATGTCAGCCTCGAAGGGTGGGCTGCCGAGCACACCGACATCGATCATCAGCGTTCGCAGGCCCGCGCTCTCAATCCGCTCACGCAGGAAGGAGAACTCTTCCCCCTTGGTGTCGAATGTACCGATGAGCGCAACGGTTCTGGTCGTCATCGCATCAACCTTCCGGCAGCTCCCCGGGTGCAAGCACCCGGCACTCCGGCATCGCGCGGAGAATCGCCTCGGGGCCGGGCGGCGAATAGATGGCAATCAATTTCAAAGGCTCCCAGCCTGTGTTCACAGTTGAGTGAAAAATGTCGGCAGGAATGTGAACCATATCGCCGGCGCCGATGGATTCCCACTGTTCGCCGTCGATATCGATCATCTGCTTGCCTTGCCCGGAGACAACGTAGAGAATCTCTTCGGTTCCGGGGTGGTTGTGCCGCGCGTGGCCTTTTCCAGGCTGCAGGAGTACAACACCCATGGTGAAGCGTTCCGTGCCGGTGACACGCGGTTCGCTGAGCCACTTGATCGTTCCCCAGTCAAAGACCTGCGTTTCGACAGCGGCGGGTGTTACGAAACGGCGACCGGCGAGCTTAGACATGGTTGCTCCTTTGGCTGTGTTCCGCATGGATGTTTAGATTCTTGAAATTTCTTACCTGCTCGGTTATGGCACGCTCGGTGGGCAGGCGCTCGATACTCGAGGCGCCAAAGAATCCGCAGACGCCCTGGGTCCGGCTGAGGACGTACTGAACATCGTCCGGCTCGGCGATCGGGCCGCCGTGACAAAGCACCAGGATCTCGGGGCGGATGGAGATGGCTGCCGCCTGAATTGCTTGAATGCGGTCAACCGCTTGATCGAGAGTGAGGGCCGTTTTGGCGCCGATTGTCCCTTTTGTGGTCAATCCCATGTGCGCGATCAAGAGGTCTGCGCCTGCATTTGCCATGGCCTTCGCCTCGACTTCATTGAAGACATACGGGCAGGTGAGCAGGTCCAGCTCATGCGCTCGCGCAATCATCTCAACTTCCTGGTCGTATCCCATTCCGGTTTCTTCAAGACTCTCGCGAAAGCGGCCATCGATCAGCCCCACCGTCGGAAAGTTCTGCACCCCGGAAAAGCCAAGTTGTTTCAGGTCGCGAAGAAACAGATCCATGACGCGAAAGGGATCGGTTCCGCAGACGCCTGCCAGCACCGGTGTCTCGCGAACGATGGGCAGTACTTCGCGGGCCATCTCCATGACGATGGCGTTCGCGTCCCCGTAGGGCATGAGGCCCGCCAAAGATCCTCGCCCGGCCATGCGGTAGCGGCCAGAATTGTAGATGATGATGAGATCCGCTCCTGCAGCTTCCGCGCACTTGGCGGAGATTCCAGTGCCTGCCCCAGCGCCGACGATGGGGGTTCCCGCCGCGCTACTCGATCGCCATCGCTTCAGACACTCCGCTCGGTCCATGATGCCGCTTCTCCCATTTGCCAGCTTGGATCACTTCGCCACTATACGGCTACTGACGCCCAACTCAAAAAGGAAATGTGAACAGGCCCTGACCAGATTGCTCGATTTCGATTTACCGGGATCGGTTGCAACCGGATCTAATGACAAGGGCATTTCCTCTGGATGGTCCAGTGAATCAAATCGCACCTCTAGAGTGGAAGAGACGAGAGCGGATTTCCCGGCTTTGAGAAAGAAACCGGGAACACGCCGGAGAGATGCGACCGAGGCCGCTTTTGCATAGCTGCCAGCGAGGAATCGAACCACTTCTCGTTCCAGGGACGGCAGTAGAAGAGCGACGTCGCCGATGACCCGATTTCAATGGTTGCTTACAAATCTCCACCCACGGAGGATGCATGCGCCCTGTGGTAGACTTTGCGAAGTTTCCGTAGAACCTCTCTTCCTGGTTTGGAATTTGCGCGGTGGGCTGCGGCTGAGCTCATGCACAGGGATGGCGCATTGCAATGCTTTTTCGACGCCCTTGTTTTTTTCTCCGATTCTGCTTGTTCATTACACTCGCAACTGCTTCCGCTGTTTCAGCCAGGGCACAGGCTCCTCAGACCTCTGCCGCCCAGGCGCGGATCAATACGGCGATCGACGAATCATCCCTGGTGACATTGCGTGGCAGCGTTCATCCGCTTGCTCAAGCGAGTTTCGACAACGGCCCGGCGCCGGTCTCTATGCCGGCCAGCCGCATGCTTCTGGTTCTCTCGCGCAGCATGCAGCAAGAAGCCAGCCTCCAGACATATCTTCAGTCGGTTCAGGACGAAAGCTCGCCGAACTATCACAAATTTCTAAGCCCAAGCGAGTTCGGCAAACGCTTCGGGGTAAGCGACGCCGACATGCAAACAGTTCAAGCCTGGCTCACCGGCCATGGGTTCACGGTGACCCAGGTGCATAGCGGGCGCACTGCGATCGAGTTCTCCGGCACGGCTGGCCAAGTGCAGAGCACCTTCCACACTTCGCTCCATAGCTACACAATCAACCACCAGAAGTTCTGGGCCAGCGCCGCTGACCTTCAGATTCCCAGCGCCCTCGCACCGGCACAGTCACCCTGACGGTGCAGTAGCCAGAAGCGGTCCTTGCAAAAATGCCTTCAGTCGAAGATGTGCGTCGTGGTACGAATTCAGTCGCGCCACAAATGGCCCACTCAGACTTTCCGGCTTTAGCCGCTGCTAAACCGCAAGAGTATGAAGCCGTCTACTTCGTCACCGCAAAAGAAGGGGGCGCGTCATCCACCCCGGTGCCCCAGCTCTTGTCTGGGTTCGGGCTCACTTCAAACTCCACCCGACCCCCGTGCACGACAAAACTCTCCGGCAGCCATGTCTTCGACGTTGCCCGTCCGTTCACCTTTACCCCGCGCACGTAAGGCGAAGCCAGCCCTCCTTCGTCCCGCGCGATCTGCACATCGCCGCCCTTCCGGTGCAGCGTCACTCGAGTAAACAGCGGGCTCCCCAGCACCATTTCTGCCCGCCCCGGGATCTCCGGATACATGCCCATCGCCGCGAACACCGCCCACGACGACATCTCGCCAAGGTCGTCATTCCCCGGAATCCCATCGGGCGCGTTCTTCCATATCGTGTCCAGCACCTGTCGCACCAGTTGCTGGGTCTTCCATGGCTGACCCGCGAAGTCATACAGCCATGGCGTCTCGATCGACGGCTCGTTGTTCAGCTCCGCGTGCAGCGGTCCCGCATTCGTAACTGTCGGTTTGCCATTTTCATAAAAGAACCGGTCCAGCCGCTCCACTGCCTTCTCCCGTCCTCCCATCGACTCAAATAGTCCCGCCTCATTGAAGGGCACCATCCACACGTATTGCGCCGCGCTGCCCTCAACAAAGCCATCCTCGGTTGATGGCGTAAACGGCTTTGGCGCCGCATCGCCGTCGTCCTTCACCAGTGCCCAGCTCCCGTCCGCATTCCGGTTTTCAAAGTAGCCGCCCTCCGGCGCCGCCTTCGGATTCCAGATGTTCTTCCAGTACTGCGCACGTTCCAGAAACTTCCTTTCCGTTGCATGATCGTCCAGATGCCCCGCCAGCGCAGAAATGGAAAATTCCGCCGTCACATCTTCCAGAGTGTCCGCAGCCGGTCCCCACGCGGGCGCCCCCACGGGAATGTAGTGCAGCTTGAGCCACTGGTCCAGTCCCGGCCGTTGGCCCACGCATTCCACCGGACACCCATCATGGCTCAGGTCTTCAATCGTCGGGACCGCCGCCGCCCGCCCCCGCGAGTTGAGCGCGGGCGGCACAACGAAAGCTCGCCCGCCCAAGGCCCCGCTTTCCGCCCCCGCCGCTGCCGCTGGATCTCCATTCATCACGTGCGTGGCTCCGCTCAGATGGGTCCATCGATCCCACCGGCCGCCGTCTTGCACCGACTGGTTGTAGAGGCTTTGCGCAATATCGCTCCCCTGTTCGGGATCCAGCCACGTCAGCAACTGAAACTGCGATCGGTATACGTCCCACCCCGAGAAGTTTGCGTACTGCACCCGCTGCCGCGCTCCCACCCGATGCACCTTGCCATCCATTCCCATGTATTCGCCGTTCAGATCGCTGTATACCGTGGGCGTCATCGAGGCGTGATACAGAGCGGTCGTGAAAACAGTCCGTTGCTCATCCGTTCCGCCCTGAGTCTCAATCAGGCTCAAACGCTTGTTCCAGGCCGCTCGCGCACGCGCCGAAACCATCTCATAGCTCGCGCCATCGCGGCTCTCCGCTTCCAGATTCGCCGTTGCGTTTATCTCGCTCACATACGAAATCCCCACGCGCAAACGCACCACGCCGCCGGTCCCGAAACCCACCCAAACGCCCGATCCGTGGCCGGCCTCCGCAAACCCTTTCGGCCCAAAGCCCGTGCCGCCCTGGATGCTTGCGGCTCCCGGCTTCACCGCATCGTCTTTCCACGCGCCGGTTTCGGTGACCGGCCGGTCAAACCGCATCACAAAGTGCAGGGTGTAATACGGCCGACGATCCTCGGTCCCGATATACCCGCAGAAGTTGCCGCTCGTCACCCAGCCGGAGACTGTACCCGTCTGCGGATCCACGTGCGTTTCGGCCGCCGTTGAGCCCGCCTCGGAGTCCGACGTCCGAATCAGCATCCGAGCCGGCTGGCCGTCAGGAAACCGAAACGTCGCCACGCCCATCCGCAGCGCCGCGGCCAACTCGACATCCACACCGTTGCTCAGCTTCACGCGATATGACCCGGGTTCCGCCTTTTCGTCCGCATGGCTGAAACCCGCCGTATAGGACTCGCGAAAATTGCTCGATGGCGAAACCCCGATCGGTTCCGTCACGGGCATCACCGGCACGTCGCCGGAACCGCCCGCGCAGCCCCAGCCCTCCACATTCGTCAGGCTGAATCCGCGGATCTTCGTGGCGCGATACTCATAGCCGCCCGGCGCGGCAATCGGCCGCCTCTTGTTTACAGGCGTAGCCTCCGGGCTGAACTGCACCATGCCAAACGGCATCGTCGCACCTGAGAATACATTCCCCCCATTTGTGGTTCCGATCATCGGATTCACCCACGAGGCGCGATCTCGCTCCTGCGCCCCCGCGCAGGAGTTCAGAATTGTTAAGGCTACGAATCCGGCCAGCAGCAATCGAGCGATAGACTTCATGTGCCTAGACTAATCCAGCGATCTTCAGACAAGTCCGGCAATTGACTTCCATGAAGCAGTCGTGCCTTTTGTCTTCAAGCCGGTGGCCCTCAAGGTTTGACGAACCGAGGTCAGACCAACCAATGAAGTCGGGAAGTTGGCATGATAAAAGGCCTTGTTCGTGATCAGTCCGGCGGAATGCACTTCATTCCCTTCCGTTGTTCTTGACGCCAAAACAAATCGCCTTGCCCAAGATTAACCGTCCCCGGAGCACAATACCCAGTACCAGGGAGGGAGTCTCCCCGATTCCATCCATCGGGGATCCCCCGGCCGGCGTTCCTCTTTTGTTCGCATTCAACGCTCTAAATAAACCTGCGCACATGAGTAAACAAAGGGAGTGCCGCTCCAACCCCGGAAGCATATTCTCCCTCTCCTCGCCTCGAATGCGAGGCTCAACTCCTGTTCTCCGTCAAGGCGATAAGATACTTCTGGTGCACATGGCGCTGGCACTTCAGAGGGAGCGATACATTGGGATACTACACGCGGGTACTGTCAAAGGACGAAGACTTCCCATCTTTCGACGAGTTGTCAGACCTTATTAGCACTGAGCATCCGGCTTGCAAGCTGGCCATCGAAGAGGGGGACGAGGACGAATGGGAAACGCTCCTGCTCTCCGGCGATGACGAAGTCGAGATCGCATTGCTCGAACGCAAACCTGTGGACGACGCGTCACCGGGTCAGGATGAGATCGCAGATCTCATCGAAGACACCCAGGATTGCAAACCGGAAAGCGGCGTTGAGTGGCTTCACAATTTTCTGACCGAAGTGAAAACGGTCTATTCCTTCCAACATCTCATCGGCGCCGATTCAGAGGAAGGCTCAGCCGCGCTCCACGCCCTGCGTTCGGCACTGTGGGAGGGCGGAGGCGCAATCATTCAAGCCGATCATGAAGGATTCACTAACGAGGAGGGCTACCACATCGTCTGGCAATTCTCTGACAGCGTCTCAGGTGCGTGGAACATGGCCGTTCTCCAGGAAGGAACCTGGCACCACTTCCAGATGGACCTCGGCGATCCCGACCACCGCGAAGCGTTCTTGAACGGTGAAGTTCCACCCGATGTTTCATCTGTGCAACTCTCCCGTAC
>VFSW01009037.1_pt1 | contig 14241 bp, 9 predicted proteins | sample 5358111 | NCBI WGS metagenome assembly VFSW01 (sample SAMN11554181, study PRJNA540505) | mine drainage metagenome | isolation source: sediment from site ElyBrook_90M | place: USA: Ely Copper Mine, Vershire, VT | collected 2017
CGTACCCCATGATCGAGGTCAGCGGGCCTTTGATATCGTGCGCGAGCACGGCGATTAGATCGTTTTTGAGGGCGTTCAATGCCAACACGCTCCCGCGCTGGCGCTCTAATTCGTCGATGCTCGCGGCTAGACGCGCGCGCAAGTCTTGGCGATCGACCGCATAACGCAAAGCACGGCGCAGTACGACGTCGCTTGCATGCCCTTTGAGTAAGTAGTCTTGCGCTCCGGCTTGCACGGCGCTCGTCGCCATGCGTTCGTCATCGTCGCCGCTGAGAATGACTACGGGCACGGCGGGCGCGACGTCTTGAATCGCGCGCAGCCCCGCCAGGCCGCTTCCATCCGGAAGGCCCATATCGAGCACGACGACATCGGTGCGGCCGTTTCCGAGTATCTCGATAGCCTCGGCGATACGGGATGCCACAGCGATGTCGAATTCGCCGCCGTCGAGAACGGCTTTTACGTAAGCGGCATCGGCTTCGTTGTCTTCCACGAGCAGAACGCGCAGCGGCTTCATTCGGCCACCACCGGAAGTTTGACGACGGTAAGCCAAAAGGTTTCGATCGCGGCAATGACCGCGAGAAACCGCGTCAGATCGACGGGCTTCTGAATGTAACAGTTGGCGTGATACTCGTAGGCGGCAAGCACGTCGACATCGGCCTGCGAGGTGGTGAGGATAACCACCGGAATCGTCATAAGACCGGGATCGGTCTTCATCTGCTTGAGCACTTCCCGGCCGTCCATTTTCGGCAGGTTCAAATCGAGCAACACCAGATCCGGACGCGCGGCGTCCGCAAAGCGGCCCTCCCGTCGCAGATACGCCATCGCTTGAATGCCGTCGCTCACGACGGCCAGGTTATTGCGAACCTTCCCATCCTTGAACGCCTCTTGCGTCAATCGGGCGTCCGCGGGACTATCCTCAACCAAGAGAATCTCGACGACTTCGGAGGGGAGCGGCACTATGATATCTCCGCGGGTAGCGTAAAGAAGACAGACGTGCCGCTTCCTTCGCTAGATTCGAGCCAAATCCGGCCACGGTGGCGCTCCAAGATCCTTCGGCAAAGGGCGAGGCCGATACCCGTACCTTCGTATTCATCGCGCGTGTGCAGGCGGGTGAAGATGCGGAAGATCTGTTCGTGGTACTTCGGGTCGATCCCGATCCCGTTGTCGGCTATGCAGAGCACCCATCGTTCCCCATCGCGCCGCGCACTAATTTCGACGCGCGGATGTTCGTCTTGATTGTATTTTATGGCATTGCCGATCAGGTTCAAAAACAGCTGCGAAAGCTGCGCCGGATCGCCGGTTACGGTCGGCAGGCTTCCGAGGACCACGATCGCCGCCGAGCGTTCGGCGATGCGTCCTTGCAGCGCGGTGACCGCGCGCTCGACCGCGCCCTCGATCGCGACGCGTTCGAACGTTTTCCCGTGCGTCGTCACTCGCGAATATTGGAGGATGTCGTTGATCAGTTGCTGCATGCGCTTGGCCCCGTCGACCGCGAACCCGATGAATTCGTCGGCTTGCGCGTCGAGTTGCCCCGCGTAGCGTTTTTGTAAAAGTTGCGTGAAGCTCGCTACCGTGCGAAGCGGCTCTTGCAAATCGTGCGAGGCAACGTATGCGAACTCTTGCAGCGACTGATTGCTGCGCTCTAAGGCGGCGTTGCGAGAGGCAATGTCGGCGCGCAGCCGTACCTCTTGGGCGAGCCTGCGCCGTTCGCTGCTCACCGCCAACGCTCCGAATCCCGCGGTCAGGACGACGACGACGAAGACCCATCCCCCGATCGCTAAATTCGCGACGCCGGCAATCCACTGGCTTCGGCCCCGCAACTGTGCGTCGATCGTGGCGGCTAGCGTGCGCATGCGATCGAGCGCCGCCGCTCCACCGCGGTCGCGCTCCCATTGCGAGTGTTCGGCATCGTAGCGCCGAACTTCGCCGAGCATCTCGGCCTGCTCGGGCAAGCCAAGGTCGTTTTCCAATCGTTGGAGGACGGAAACATATGTGTGATGCGCGGAATCGTACTCACGGCGAAAGACGACGTCGCCAGTCATAGCGAAGCCGCGCAGGCTCGTGGCTTCGTCCTGCGTCGCTGCAACCAACCGCTGCACGTCGACCCGCGCATCCAAACTGCGAATAAAGATTGCGCGATGCTTTGCGATAACGTGAAAAGCTTCGATCCCGGTCCCCAGCATCAACAGAACCAACACGATAAAGAAGCGCGCGGTGGAGCCCGCGGGCCGGGCGTCCTTGACATCGATCATCCGAGCACCGCCTCGCGCTCGAGAATCGCCCACGCCGCCGCAACGTCCTCGCGCCGAGTGCGCACGTTTCCGATCGCCAAACGAATCGCATAGCGACCTTCAACTTTCGTGTGCGAAACGAACATTTCGCCGGTCGCGTTTACGGCATCAAGCAAGCGAGCGTTGATCGCATCGAGCATCGGTTCGTCGTCGTTACCGCGCGGATGGTACCGGAAGCAGACCACCGAGAACGGGTGCGGCGCCAGGAGTTCCCAATCCGGCGATGCCTCGATCCACGACGCGAAGAGTTGTGCGAGGGCAACGTGCTCGCGCAGCCGCTCGCGCAATCCCTCGGCACCGAACGACCGTAGCACAAACCATAGTTTCAGCGCGCGAAAACGTCGCCCGAGCTGAAGGCCGTAGTCCATGTAGTTGCGCACGTCGCCGTCGGTGGTGGTGAGATACTCCGGTACGAGCGCGAACGTGCGGCGCAGCAACGCTTCGTCTTTGACGTACAACGCCGAGAGGTCCATCGGCACGAAGAGCCATTTGTGCGGATTGACGACCAGCGAATCGGCCGCTTCCACACCGTCCATCAGCCAGCGAAACTCCGGGACGATCGCCGCGACGCCCGCATAGGCGGCATCCACGTGGAGCCACACCCCGTGCCGCTTCGCAACCGTCGCGAGCGCCGGAACCGGATCGACGGAAGTGGTCGAGGTCGTTCCCACCGTCGCGACGATCGCGAGCGGGCGCATGCCGCCGGCCAGATCCTGCGCGATCTGCCGATCCAGCTCGGCCGGATTCATGGCAAAACGCTCGTCGCACGGAATGCGCACGACGTTCTCCTGTCCGATGCCCAGCGCGATCGCGCCCTTCTCGATGTGCGAGTGCGTGTGCTCGGTGATATAGACGCGCAGTCGCGGCAGATCGCGCCCGGTCATGCCCCGTTCGCGAATTTGCAGACCGAGCGATTCGCGAGCCGCGGCGAGCGCCGTGAAACCCGCGATCGATGCCGTATCGTAAATAATGCCCGTCCATGCGGCCGGGACCCCGATCAGTTCGCCGAGCCAGCGCATCACGACCGATTCGAGTTCCGTCGCGGCCGGAGACGTACGCCAAAGCATCGCCTTCACGTCGAGCGTGGCCGCTAACGCTTCCGCCAGGATAGCGACCGGAGCCGCGCTCGTCGCGAAATAGGCGAAGAACCGCGGATGATTCCAATGCGTGATGCCCGGGATCACCAATCGCTCGAAATCGGCGAGGATTCGCTCGAAAGGTTCGCCCTCTTCGGGAGCGTGGGCCGGTAGGGAGCGGATCAGATCGCCCGGCTTGGACCGCGAGAGCACGGGATACCGCCCCGGATCGCCGAGATAGCGCTCGATCCAGCGGGCTACGCTAGCAAAGTCGTCTTCGAAAACGGCCTGATCTTCCACACTATGCGGAGTTGGCGGCCCATGTGTCGAAGCCCGCCTTCGAACCCAGTAAGGAGATCGAGCATGAAATACCGGACGTATCCTAATAGCGATGTCACCGTCAGCGAGGTCGGCTTCGGCCTGTGGACCACCTCGACCGGTTGGTGGGGCAACAACACCGACGACGAAGCGGTCGCGATGCTTCGCGAAGCGCATGATTTGGGCATCACCCTTTTCGATGCCGCCGATACGTACGGCAACGGGCGCAGCGAGGAGCAACTCGCAACCGCGTTCTCGGGCGTGCGCGATCGCGTCATCTATGCGACGAAATTCGGATACGATTTTACGTCGGATCCGAACGCACGGCGCGGACAGTTTGAATTGCCCCACGATTTTTCGCCCGCGTTCGTACGCAAGGCGTTGGAAGATTCGCTCCGCCGGCTCAATACCGATTACATCGACATCTATCAGATGCACAATGCGCGCATGGCGCAAGTCGCCGACGACGCGCTGTGGGAGCTCCTGGCTTCGCTCAAAGCCGAGGGGAAGATCCGCATGTACGGCGTCGCGCTCGGACCGGCGATCGGTTGGCTCTACGAAGGGGTCGACGCGGTCAAAGAACGCAATTGCGCAACGCTGCAAATCATCTGGAACATCCTGGAACAGTATCCGGGCAACGAGCAGATCAAGGCCGCATACGAAAGCAATGCCGATACCGGCTACATGATCCGCGTACCGCACTCGAGCGGAATGCTCGAAGGACACTATACCAAGGACACCGTTTTCCCGGAAAACGACCATCGGCGTCATCGCCCCCGTTCGTGGCTGCTCGGCGGCATCGAAAAAGTTGAAACGCTGCGCTTCCTCGAGCGTCCCGATCGCACCCTCGGGCAAGCGGCGATCCAATGGTTGCTCGCGGAACCGCGCGTGATGTCGGTTCTACCGAACATCTACAATCGCGAACAGTTGCGCGAGTTCGCGAAGGCGCCGGACACGCCGGTGCTAACCGCCGATGAATTGGCGCAAGTCGCGGCGCTATACGCGAAGAACTTCGGCATCGAAGAGCCTCCGATGAACTTCAAGGGCACGATGACGCGCGACGAGATTCACGCTTAGTGAGGAACGAAGCCGTTCTCACCTCGGGAGCACCCGCTCCCATCGGCCCATACAGCCAGGCCGTACGCAGCGGCAAGGAGCTCTTCTGCAGCGGCCAGATTCCGCTCGATCCGCAAACCGGCGAGTTGGTCGCCGGCGACATCGGCGCCCAAACGCAGCGCGTGCTCGATAACCTCGGAGCCGTGCTGCGGGAGGCCGGATTCGATTACGGCGACGTCGTTAAGACCACGATCTATCTCATCGACATGCAAGACTTCGCTGCCGTCAATACGGTCTACGAACGCGCCTTCGGTGCCGCGAAACCTGCGCGCTCCACCGTCGCCGTCGCAGGCCTACCGCGAGGCGCTCGCGTTGAAATCGACGCGATAGCACGCAGGAGCTAGCCTCGTGGAGCACCTGGGACTGGGTCAAGCACTAGCGCTGATCGCAAGTTTCCTGGGAGGCGCAATTTTTGTGGCGGTGGCCGCCCTGCGTCCGCCGCCTCCCGCCGCCGTGCCCATCATCGGCGAGCCGCATTCGCCGCCTGAAATCTATTGGCCGCTGTTGCTCGGAACCGGAGAGCGGCTCTTCACCCGCGAGCAGCGCCTTTCGATGTTGCGCGAGCTTGCGCGCAGCAAGACCGATTGGTCGATTCCGATCCTGCTCTGCGCGCGCGAACAAGAACTCGATCCCGATCTTTTAGCCGCCATCGACGCCGGGCTTCCCGCATAGTCGCGGTGGGGATACTGTTGGAGTGCGCGGGCGCGGCGAGCGCGGGCGCGTATCTGGCGGCGATCATCGCCAGCCTGGTGCGGCCGCGGTGGTTAGGCGCGCGGACGTCGCTCCCGGGCGCGGCGCTGATGTTGATCGGATTCGCGGTTCTACGCGCGATGCCGGAATGGGCGTTCTATGCCGCGCCGCTTGCGCTCGCGGGCGCCGCAGTCACCATCGCTACCGCCCGGGGCGCGCTGCAGATAGCGCTGGTTGGCCCGTTGGCGCTCGCGGTCGCATCCCTCGCGGCCGCCACGTTCGTTCCGGCCGCCTCGGCCGCTACGCTACGCGACGCGGGAGCCGTGATGTTGGCCCTCCCGGGGCCGCTCGTAGCAGCGGCCGTGGCGGGGCGTTGGATCGCCGCGACTACTTTACGACGATCGCAAACGTAACCGTGCCTTGGCTCTTCTGCCCGGCATAGTTGATCGGGTAGAGCGAGAACGTCGCACCACCGATCGTGGCGGTAAACTTCGTCGCAGCAATACCGCTCGGGTGCCCCGCGTCGTAGGTGAACGTCGTTCCCGCGGTTGAGTCTCCGCAGGTTGCCGCCGTCGTTCCGCAGTTCACGTTGGCCGCTCCCAAATTATTGGAGAGCGCTTCTTTGAGACCGTTACTGAAGGTTGCCCAGTTGGGAACGGTGGTTTGGCTCGTCGTGCTCTGCGTCCCATCATCGGTTACCACGAACGAGCCGGCGCCGGTCTCAAGGAAGGCGCTCGGCAACGACGCTTCGGTCCCAAGGCCGCCGCCCGCAACGACATTCCGATAATCCAGCGTATATTGCAGTACGCCGCCCGGGCAGACGCCAAGCGCCGGATACGTCGGCGTCGCGCCGGCCGGACAGCCGTTCGAAATCACTTTGAAGCTCTTCGTGAGCGGTACGAAGCCGGGGTAGAGTTCGTCGTGGGTTGCGTTGTAGCTGTTGTTCGGCGAGGCGACGTTATCGGTTGCCGCTATCGAAGCATCGTAGCGCTGAAATGCCACAAGGCCGTTTGCGGGTGCAGTATAAATCGTCCAATACCAATCGTAAAACTTGCCGCTGTTTTTCTCCGCACAGTACGTCGCGGTGTAGGTGTTACCGATGGTACCCGCCGTGCCCGCTACGATCCAGTTGTTCGGCGGCCCCCCGAAATTCGACGGCTTACAGGTAACCCCGACGTTATTCGTCGCACAATTCGGCGTCGTAGGCGACGGCAGCGGGGGGCCTGTTCCTCCCGTATAGCTATCGGCGCAGATTTCGACCGTCCAACCGCTCGGGGCGGTCGGCGCTTGCGCGGTAAGCGTGATGATGTGGTTCGCGTTGCTCGTCGTGTTGTCGTAGTAGAGTGCATGCGGCACCTGGATCGTTACCGCCGATCCGAGGCTGAGCGTATTGCCGGCCGGGGACCCCGGCGTAGTTGAAGTATTGACCAATGGCGTCGCGCCCGTCGGAATACCCGCGGCGGTGAAATCGTTGTTGTTGGTCACCGGCACCGAGCCGTCGAAACTTCCCGTAAGATTTGCTCCGCCGTACGTGGTATCGGCACTCGAATCGGGGCCCGTATACAATGCGTTGGTTCCCGTCGCGCTGTAACACTCGGCACCCGATGCGACGCCGGGAATCTGCGTTGCACTCACGGTAGATACGACCCCGCTCTGTCCGTTCGTCGCTCCATAGGTCGTCGCATAGGTCGTTGTCGTCCCGGCCGCTCCGCCGGCAACCGTTGCCGTAACGGGGCTGCTGGTAACGACGATGCCGCCACCGCCGCCACCGCCCGGCCCATGCTGTTGCGCGTATGAATTCGGCGCTGCGTTGGCGGTCGTGCCTGCAGCTCCGTCTGCATGAACGGTGATGCCGCTAAATGCGGTCGGTGACGTAATGATGACCGTGCCGCCCGCTCCGCCGCCGCCGCCGCCGTCGTTGGCGGGCGCGAGGCCCGTGGTTCCGTCGGCATAAATCGTCGCCGCACTACCGCTGGTTTGCGCGATCCGCATCATCACGACGCCGCCGCCGGTGCCGCCGGATGAACCGTAGTTGTTGTAGATATTGTTATTGCTGCCGTTATTGTTGGCGCCGCCGCCGCCACCGCCGCCCAAGAACGCATGCGCAACGTCGACGGTGGGGATGGCCGTGCCGCCGCGGCCGCCGATGTCGTGGAAGTTACCGGCTGCGTACGTTTTCGTCGCGCCGTTGACGTACGGATACTGCACGTACGACGGCGTGTTACCGCTATACGTCGGCGTCCAGGGAAAGCCGCCGTTACCGCCGGAGCCGCCGTTCGCACCGCCGCCGCCGCCGGTGTTTTGGTCGTTAGCGTTCGGGTCGTCGTCGGTGCCGCCGCCGCCGGCGTCGCCCGGCGCGCCGCGTGCTTGGTCTCCACCCGGATAACCGTCGCTGCCGGAACTCGCGATGGTTGGGCCGGTGGGCGTAGACGGTGTCGTATACGTGTTGTAATAGAACGTGTAGTTCGGCGAGCCGAGGATCCCTTCGCCCTTCGAACCGTCCGCCGGAGGCGTTTGCGCCGTTGAGGTTTCCGCGTAATCGCCACTGCTCCAACCTGCCGGCGACGAAGTCTGCACCGTTCGAGCGCCCCCGCGAAATCCGTTGCCGGTGGCATAGATCGTTGCGCCACCTAAATTCAACGTGCTCGCGAGATCGAGCGCTGCGACGCCGCCGGTCTGCCCGTCCCAGTACGCGGCTCGGAAGTTGCCGCCCAGGGTCGCGGTAAGGAATTGCGGCACGCGAAGAATTTGGAAGGTCTGTTGCCCTGCCGTTCCCGTCGCAGCACTCTCGTGGTAGGTGTTGATGAGGCCGCCCCCGCTGCCCGCCCCGGCAATCGTCACCGTGCTGCCCGCTATACCCGTAACCACGACGTATTCGTAGAGCCCGGCATTTCCTTGCCCCGTGTAGCCGGAGCCGCTGGCGCCGTCGCCGTATGCCGAGCTGTTGCTCGAATCGAATGAACCGTCTTGCATTTGGATGATCAGCAACTCGTCGCCAACCGTCACTGCAGTAGTGGCGCCTCCGCCGGCGGTGTCTTGGCTTCCAAGGGAGAACGAGGTGCTTCCCGCAGCAATCGTCGTTCCGGCCGACGGGGCATAATACGTGTTGTAGGTTCCGCTCAGCGTGCCGGGCGAGCCGTCCCTTCCGGGCGTTCCGCAGACGGTGGACGCCAAAGCGGGCCGGATCGCTGCGAATTGAACGCCGATCGAGATGCCGGCTAACAAGGTGAGTTGCACGAGAATCGTCGTAGCGGCAAGCGCCTTGCGAGCGAGCCTTCGTACTGATGCCTTCATGCTACGGCTTCCCCCATCCGAAGACCCGGTCGACCAGCGAAGTCAGCATCACATAGACGCCCTTACGATCGGGATGCCCCGTCAGCGTCGGATCGACGCTCCCGGAGAAATTATAGCCCACGGCCACGCGCGAACTCGATCCGACCGCATAGCCGCCTTCGAAGGCAACGTCCGTCGCGCGCGCACGGGCGGCCTGGGGAACCGCGATCGTTCGCACTGCGGCGCCGATATCGAAGCGTCGACCGATGCTCTTGCGAGCGCGTAGCGAAAGATACGTCGTCCGCGCGGCATAGCCGCCGCCGTTATCGAGCTTGTATGCAACGCGGCTAGCGAATTCGAGCGTCTCGATCGGGCGATACAGTTCCTCGAACGACACCACGCTCGCCGAACCCGGCGTGGAACTGCCGTCGTTGGTGCGCTGGTAACCAAAGAGCGAAGTGAAGCGATCGTTCTGGGCCGGACGATAGGCCATCGAGATGCGATCGTCGATCGCGTTGCTGCCGTTACCGTATGCGCGCGAAATACGCCCCAAGACCGAAACCTCCGAGGAGAGCCTGCCGGTGATGCCCATGCCGATCGTCGAGCCGCCGCCGGCACCGGTTCGGTCCTGATAGGCGAGCGCCGCATGAATGCCGTTCTCGCGCGCATAGGCGAGCGATGCAGTGTACACGTTAAACCCCGATGCCGTCCCACCGATGGCATGCGCGAGTTGGGCCGATACGGCGCCGCCGAAATATTTGCCCAGATGCACCTTCTGGTTGACGCCGATCGCCGAATAGATGTTTGCGGCGCTCCCGACTCCCGAGACGATATACTGCGAATCCACCGTGGTTGTCGGCGAGAGATCGTTTTCGATGCCGAGTTGCATGATGTGCGTCGACGACGCCCCCAGCGCCAAACCGGACGTCGCATTTGCGAACGTTGCGGCGGGCTGTGCGCTCCATAATTCGCGCAGATACGCACGCCCGACTTTGGAGAATCGATAGCTCACCTCTGCCGTCGTCCCCGATGGCTGGCTCGACCCGACGTCGCTCCCCGATAACGTCTGCGTACGCGTGGCATCCATCTCCAGCTGCTTGTTCGGCGTATAGGTCACGCCCACTTCCGCCTGCGTCTGCGTGAGGCTCGCAAGCGGAATCGCGCCCGGCGTCGAGGACGGCAGCGGTGCGGGAGCGGCGGCACTCTGCTTGTGCTGCGTTAGCCCAAAGAGCAGCGCATACGCTTTGCCGATTGCGACGTTATAGGTCGCCGAGGCGTCGGTTTGCGCGCTGGCCTGCCCCACGCCGCGGTTGGCCTGGCCGTCGAACGAGAGTGAGAACGAGTGCGTGCGATCCTTGCTCCGCGTCCATGCGAAGCGATAGGCAAGGAGTCCCGGCGAAGAGAGCCCGCCGAACGGATCGGCAAAACCGGCGGTGGTCGTTTGAAACGCCGCATCGTAGCGATTACGTTCGTGCTGCTCGTGCATGACGAACGAGATCGCGTCGCCGCCCGGTAAGCCGGTTACGGCCTGAACGACCCCGGGCACGACGCCGCGATTCGATGCATGCTCGATCTCCCAACTCCCGCCATTCCACGTCCGCGTAAACGATTGCGACACCAGCGAAAAGTTCGCCGTGCCGCTCGCGTCGTTGACGTATCCGGTCTTTAGTTTCGTGCCTTTGTCGCGCCCGAGCGTCAACTCGACGTCCGCGCCGGTCGTCTGCGAGAGAACGCCGGGGCCTTGGTATTCGTATTGAATCGAGATCGCTTGCGGATTGAAATGAGCGTCGAACGGCAACGGCACGTTGATGAAGCGGAGTACGCCGGTTGCGTAGTCGATGGTGTAGTCGACGTTCCGAATCAGCGGCGTCTGCGATATGACGATGCCGGTGTGCCGGTCCAGGACGATCAATTGCAGGATATCCGACCCGACGACGATGTTGGGCTCCAACGGCTGCGCGAGCGCCGCCAGGCCACTAATGGGCAGGACGAGCGACGCAAACGCCTGATCGTTTCGCGCCGTAAACCCGAGCAGACGCAGGCGCCCATCGCGCCCGAGCGTGAGGTCGGCCTTTGCCCCGCTGAGCAGCTGGTGGTACGCCCCGATGGTATCGCCGCCGGCCACGACGTTGAACTGCCCCCACATCAGGCTGCTTCGTCCGCGCTCCAGACGCGCGTAGAAATGATCTGCGGAGTGGAGCGTATCGCCCGCCACGCTCGAATCGCCGTATGTGAGGTACGGGCGCTCGTTAGGATCTTGAATAAACGGGCCGAAGGACGAGACCGGCGAGAGCCTATTCTGCGATTCGTAAGCAAAAGTCAGTACCGACGATGCGCCAATGCGACCGTTGCCGAAGATGGCAATACGGCCGCGGCGCGCGCCGCCGCCATCGTAGATGCCGTCACCGTCGACGGCAGCCGGCATCGAACCCGCCCCAAACGAGATCAGCCCGCTCACAAACGGAGCGCGCGCATTAGGTGCGATATAGAGGCCGACGCTCGTCGTGATGCCGCCTGCGACGATGTCGATGCGTAGCGGTCCGGCGACCGTCCCCGGGACGACGTGCAGGTCTTGCAGGCCGCCCACGGGCAGGGGCCCTTCATAGACGAGGCCGCTCGCCACCTCCGCGCGATTTCCGCGATCGGGCGATGATGTAACATCCGGATGCGGATCGCCCGCCTGCGGCCCGGTACTCAACGGATCCGGCAGCAGGACGCCGCGGTCGGAAAAGTGCGCGTCGCCGCGGACAATCGTGACGCGTAATTTCGTCCCGGGCGTAGCCGCGTGGCCGAAGCGATCGAGGACCTGCACGCGCAGAACCGCCGAGGAAACGCCGTCGGCAATCAGCGCACCTTCCAATACCGCGCTCGCGCTTGCCGGTTCGTCGGGCCCATATACCACCTGCGTCGACGAATCGCCGCGTAGCCCACCGGCCCCGAGGGCGGTAATCTCCAGCGTATTCGGCCCGGCTACGAGCGGAACGCCGTAAAAGAAATACTCCGTCCGGCCGGTCTTTTCGTTGACCGTTCGCTTGCCCAAATGCTTGCCGTCGACGATCGCGCCGTTCGCCCGCAGTTCTATGCCCGCGCCACGTACCGTTGCCGCCGTCACTTCCATCGCATCGACCGGAGAGGCGCTCTGTGCGCTCGGGCTCACGAACGTTGCATGCAGATCGCCGGTCGCCGTATACGTGAGGTGCGAGAGATCGCCGTAAACGGTACGCGAAGCCGGCGGCGGCACCGGTTCGGCAATCGTTTTCCCGCTAGCATCGAGGCGGCTGGCTCGCACCGGAAGATTCGACGCCGCAAATAGCGCCGCGACGAGCGCGCCCGCTAGGGCACGCCGCACGAACGACGCGCGCAGCATCACGTTTTCGGTTCCAACGCGAACTCGATGTCCTGCATCGACGCATCGTCGAAAATGCCGTGCACCAAGCGTTGGAGCGACTTGTTCGAGGTAATCGGCTCGGACAGGTCGGCGCGCACTGTCTTCGGCAGCGTCGCGGGATCGAGGCGCAGCACGTGCTCACCCGGGCGAATGGCAGGGATCGAGAAACGGCCGTTCGCATCGGTGATAACGTACGAACCGTCTTCGAGGTAAATCCGCACGCCCGGAACGCCGGTATCGCCTTTGCCGAAGTAGCCGCTACCGCGTGCGTCGATGAAGACGCGACCGGTAATGACGCGGCGCTGCGTAAACACGCCGCTGGTGGCCTCAACCGTCGTGGTCGCCGAGCCGGAGGTCGTCAGCGCCGTGCCGGCGACGTGCCCGTTCACCACGACGGTATTGGTGAGATTCGTACCCGGCGCGACGCCGGGAAAGATCGTCGCAGCATACGTGATGACATGCTTTGTTCCCGGATCGAGCGACGGGAGCGACCACACCAGCGTGCGGCCGGACATCGCCGGTTCGGTCGCCGCGCCGTCCACTCGGGCCGAGCCATTGAGGTACGCCATGCCGGAGGGCAGCGTATCGGTGACGGTCGTCGGCCCGATACCGAAACCGGACGCATTGGCGAACGCGACCGTAAACAGGAGGCGGTCGCCCGGGCTGGCCGCTTGGCGATCGACACTCTTGGTGACGTCGATCGTCTGCTTCGCAAAGAGCGGCAAGTTGCCGAACAGACCGAATACGTTCTGCAGCGCGACGTTATTCGTCGTCAACGTGAAGCTGCCGGCCTTCGCAAGCGGTTGCCCATCAAGCGAGGTCTGCGTAACGTTATAGAGGACGCCTTGTGCTCCGGGCGTGATATCGAGCGCAATCCGACGATTCAGATAGTTGGGAGCGACGATCGTCAAAAAAAAGCGCGATCCGGCCGGTGCGATGTCCGCAGGCGCGAGCGCGAATCCGTAGGTGCCGTCGCTTCCCGTGACATCGGGGTTTTGCAGACCGCCCTGGACCCCCGAGAGCGTCCGTGCTTCCGCGACGCTCTTGAGTGCGCTCAGCGGTTCCGGCCGCCCGCTCGCGTCCAACAGCGTCACGGTCGCATCGGCAACCGGATGTTGGCCGCCTTCAAATCCGTCGAAGACGATATCCGCCGCACCCGCAAGCACGCTGGCCGGCGTCGTGGTAATCGGTGCCACACCGGTTGCGGAGATCGATGCAACATTCACAAACGTCAGCCCGAGAATTTGGTTCTGCGGCACAGTTGCATCGAACGAAACGTCGAGCGTCGCGCCGGGTGCGAGCGTTGGAACCGAGATCGCGATCGTCTGTCCCTGCAAGGTTGCGGCCGCACCGGCGGGCTGCCCGTCGATGGTGGCGCTCGAAAGATCGACGCCCAAACCTGCCGGCACGGTATCGGAAATAACGACATTCTGCGCCGCCGATCCGCCGCTATTCATGGCGTCGATCGAAAACGTGACGGTCGCCCCCGGCTGCGATTGCACGACGGTCACGCGATCGACGGTTTTGGTCACTTGCGTGTTCGCACCGCCCGGGCCGACCAATTTGGGCGGCGAGGCGCCGACGATCCATTCCGTGCCCGTATCGCTTTGCAACCCGTTAACGGTGCCCGTCACGGTAGTCTGAGCGGTAAGGTGTACGGGAATGTTCGCCCCGACGGCCATGCCCGACGTATCGATCGTTACCCGTACCTGCATCGATGCGCCCGGCCCTACCTGCGGCGACGCCGTTCCGCCGATCGTCGTCGGACTCGCGCCGTTCGGCCCGATCCACGCGATCGACGTGACGGCGAGCGCGCCGGCGCTCAGCGCCGTGACGCGATATGCGTCGGCGATGTTGCTGGCGTTGGTGACCACAAAGGTGCGGGTAGCCGGCTGGCCCACGGGCGCCGTCTCCGATGCCGGAATAGGCGCCGCCTCTTTGGGCGAGACGACGACGGCCGCAAGTTTTGCGACCGTTGCCGTCACCGCATTCGAAGACGTCGCGTACGTGCGATGTGCGGCATCCTGGTAGGTTGCGGTCGCGGAGTTGGTAATCTGCGATCCACCCTGCGTCGCAGCACCGGCCAAGG
>VFSW01009038.1_pt1 | contig 14241 bp, 19 predicted proteins | sample 5358111 | NCBI WGS metagenome assembly VFSW01 (sample SAMN11554181, study PRJNA540505) | mine drainage metagenome | isolation source: sediment from site ElyBrook_90M | place: USA: Ely Copper Mine, Vershire, VT | collected 2017
GAGAAGTCCGGAGGAGTGGCCGAGCGGTCTAAGGCAGCGGTTTTGAAAACCGCCGAACGGGTAACCGTTCCGTGAGTTCGAATCTCACCTCCTCCGCTGAAATCGTTGAAGAAACGGACATGGCACCAGGAGCGGCGACGCTCCTGGTGACCAAGTCCGCGACCAAGTCCGGCGGTTTCCGAGCACACCCAGAGCCGTCGTCGTCACCGTGCTCAGCGTCGGGATCCGCATCGAGCCACGGCGGGATCTTCGCGACCTCCTTTGCGAGGAGTGGAAGATCCTCGTCTTCGTAGTGCATCGCCTTCACGTCCTTGGGACGGTGGCCGAGCAGACGGTCACGAGCGTCGCTGGAGACTCCTGCACGTCGTGCAATCGTCGCGAACGAGTGCCGCAAGCTGTAGAGGTCGAGCGTGTGGCCCTTGTGCGTCGTGTCGCAGTTCACGAGGTCGATCTGCGCGAGGAACGTGCCGCTGCTCTGCTCGCGGAAGGGCATGCCGTTTTCGTCCGTGAACAGGAAGTCGGTGCTCGTTGGCTCCCGCCCGACGTGGCGCTTCCACCCCTCCGTCACCCAGGCGTCGATGTGCGGCTCAAGGCTGGGATGCGCGGGGATCTTCCGCTTCCGCCAGATGGTCTTCAGCGGAGCGTGGGACGACGGGTAGTCCTTCCTGTTCAGCGTCCACTGCAAGCGTACGTCGAAGATGCGAACGCCGAACTCCTGCCGGTAGTCGCTGATCAGCAAGCCGTGCAGTTCGCCTGGGCCGAGCCCCGTGAAGAAGGCCGTCCGACGCATCACCCGATAGAGTTCTGGGATCGTCTGGCAGTGCACGAGGGCGCGAACGGTTTCGGTGGGGCAGGCAACGCGACCTTCCTTCCCGAGCTTCGCCTTCTCTTTCAGCGCGCCCGACAGCTCCGCCTTGAACTCGTCGCCCTCGGTGGGTAGGACGCGGTCCTTGGGAAACCAACCCTTGCGTCTCGCGAATCGGTAGATGGCGCCGAGCACGCGCGCGATGTTCCGCACCGTCAAGGGATCACGTGGCTCCCCAGCGCTGCCATCGCGGCCCTTCTTCGGCTCGGACAGGATCGCACGAAGCCACAACAGCGCGAGGGGTTCGTCGTGTTCTTCGATCGGCTTCGCGCAGAAGACAGCGGCCCGACGGAGGAAGCTGCCCCGCCGTACGCCCTCGTCTTTCGTGCTGTCAGCACCGCGAACGCGCTCCTTCACGTCCTTCACGAACGCGTCGCAGACATCGGGCCACGCCTTCGTTCCTCTTGCCATCGCATCTCGCCCGGCAGCCCTCTCCGCCATCTCGACCTGATACCAATGCTCCGCGCAGGCAAGCGCCTTGTCCGGCGTGTCGATCTCGGGCGGATACGCTCCACCAGGGATGCGGCGCCACGCCTTCGTGTAGTCGCTCTCGCTGGGGTCGCGGTACTTGCCGTGGAACCTTCCGGGGTGCCCCTTCCAGTTGAACACGGCGACGGGCAGCGTCTTGCTCCTCATCGTGCAGCCTTGAGCTTGCGGAGCGCAGTGCGAGCGCGACGGCGCGTGACTTCGTCAACCGCGAGCCGAGTCGTGTCGAGCGGCTTGTCGCGATCACGGTTGCGGATGAAATCCGCGGCTTCCGGCAAGTGGTAGAGGACGCGCGTGCCGTGCTTGTGAAAGTGCACGTCTTCGGTCATGTCCTGACGGTCGTACGCGATCATTCGCTCCGACACGCCCATGTACGCCGCAAAGGCCCGCTGAGAAAGATACGGGGAGGTGACCGCCGCGCTCGACGAGCGCGTGTCGCCAAGGGACACGGGCACCCCATGCTCCTCCGCCGCGCGTCTCGCAGTTGCGATGGCGATGTCGGCCGCTCGAAGCCGAGCTTCAACGAGGGCAACCTCGCATTCCGCCGCCGACAGGCGCGCATCCGCTTCATGGATGGCGACGAACACCTTCTCCAGCGCCGGGCTCATGGCTTCGCCTTCCGTGAACGATCCTTGCGAGCTTCATCGCGCATCTCGCGCAAGCGATCCCAGACGGACGGCCCTACTACGGGGCGCGCCTGCTCGCCGGCAGCCTCCGCCAAGATGCGCTCCATCGCCCACTGACGGAGTAGCGCGCCCGTGGTCAACGACGCCGGCTCGCCTCGGGCGGACAGGTCCCGGTTCTTCCGCTCGACGATCTCCCCAAGCATCCGGGCCACGTCCGCAGGGATTCGGAAGCCGACGTGAACCGACTTCGCCCCCTCGGGATCAACGCTCGGTCGTCCACCCGCATGTTTTGATCTCATTGTTGACAAAACTAGATCACGAATTAGAACGAGTCAACGGTCCGCTGTCGGACGGTCATCAAGGAGGTTGTCGGTGGGAATCCCGGGCTACCAGTGGGTGCATCTTCAGCTTCGGCGCCGGATCGTCGAGCAGCTCGACAAGGCGCGCGGGACAAAGCCGCGCGAGGACTACCTCGTCGAGCTGATCGAGGCCGACATCGCGGACAGGGTCGCTTCCAACGAGAGCGACAAGAAAGGAGCAGCTTGATGAGCGCGAGCCTGCCCCCCGATGAGTACGACGCCCCCGAACTCCGCGCCGATCGCGACGAGTTCGAAGCCGCTGTAGACGCCGTCACCGAAGCCGTCCTGCACGTGATGGGCGACCTCCATCAGCGCGACCCCGAACTGGTTCAGCGCGTCCTACGCCAAGTGGCCTGGGATCTCGATGCCGTCCCCGAAGTCGATCCCAGCGATGAGGAGCCCCCGCAGGTCACGCTTGCTACCCGGGTGCCCCCGGGCCAGCGCATCACCGACCTCGACAAGATCGAGATCCGCATTATCGACGATCACGGCGGAGACGACGGCATCATCCTCGAACGGAACGAGGATAACGACGGCGAGTGGATCGGCCGGACGACTTCATGGACGGTGCCCGCGCGGTTCTCCGAAGCGCCGGACGCAGAGAGTAACTCCGACCCCACGCGCGAGGAGTAAGTCCCGTGCCGTCGCCGAAGAAGCAGGGCCACACGGCGCTCCTCGTCCAGGTCCACAACGACACGCACGGCAAAGCTGACGCCCGCCGTCGTCGCGAGGGCGTGACCTGGAGCGCCGTCATCAACATGCTTCTCCGGCGCTGGGCAGACGGCGCGGATGACGACGTGCTCAAGGCGCCGGTCCGCCGTTCAACGCCGACGAACCTCAATGCAGAAGAAGCCGAGCGACTGGCCGCCGAGTGGATGAACGATCCGGCCTACGCGCGAGCGGCCACGGAGCGCGTGGACATCGCGACGCTGCCTCGGTACCGCAGCCTCGGCGAGCTACTCGCGGCCGAAGCCGCGAGGGCCGGTCGGACCATTCCGGCGAGCGTCGTCGCCGAGCTGGAGGACGACGACGATGTCTGACCGGCGCCCGTCTACGATCGAGCCGGAGGCGGCCGAACGGCCCGCGGAGTCGTCGCGGGCGAAGACGCTCAAGCGAGACGTGGCGCTGAGCCCGGGCGACGACGTACGGGCGTCACAGGCGCTCCTCCGTTCCACGAAGTCCGACCCGCCCGCGGAGCCCCTCGTGGCGAACGCCAGCGCTACGACCGACGACACTGTCGGGTTCGCGCAAGTCTGCGGTCGGATCCGCACGGAGCTGCACAACCTTGAGACGATTCTCGTGCGGCAGGTGCTCGTCGTCGCGGACCTCATCGCGGAGGCCAAGGACATCTACGACCGGGAGAAGGGAACGGGCCAGCGGGGTCACCGAAACCCGGAAGGCATTCCAGGTTTCAACCGGGCACTCTCAAACGAGGTCGGGCTCAGCACCTCGATGATCGCGAAGTACCTCCGCATCTCGAAGATGGCTTCGTTTCAGCGGAGCCTGGTCGCGGCGAACCCCGCGATCAGCTCCGACTTCACGGCGTGCCTCGAACTCTCCCGGGAAGCCGACCCCGAGAGGGCTGCCGCCAAAGTCCACCAGCTCCACGAGTCCCGTCACCATGTCGCCGACGCGGTGACGCGCAGCCCCCTTCTCGATCGCGCGCGCAGCGACAAGGAGCTGCGAAACCTCCTGAAGCAGTTCTCCGATCCGAAGCAAGCGCTCGGAGGTCTTGGTGCAGACCTCCCGATCCCCCAGCAGCTCATTGGGAGATTCCCGGAGCTAGCAGGCTTCGCGACCATCGGCGACGTGCGCCGAGCCGTCGCCGACGGTCGCACCAGAGCGCGGGGAAATGCTGCCAAGACGGCCGACCCGCTGCCGAGCGGCGTGCAAGCCATCGCCGTCGTGGTGCGGCTACATCCCGGACCGGGTAACGAGACCAACGTCGAGTTCATGCACAAGGGCAAGCGGTGCCGCGTCTCGATCGGCATCAAGAGCGTGCGGGTTCCGCGGCCCGTTATGGAAGAGGCGCTGGCCCGAACGGCCGACACAGGGCACACGAGCGACTCTACGGGCACAGGCCAAAGCGTCCATCCCGAGACCGCGGTCAACCACGAACGCCCAGAGGTGAGCGACGCGATCGTCACGCTCGTGGTCCGGTGACCAAGAGGCGCATGGAACGACCCGATGACCGCCACCGTAGTCTGCCACCCGCCCAGGGCGCTCGCGGCGAACGGCTGCGCAAGAAAAGCGGTCGGCGATCCGCCGGAGAGCCGGGTTTCCATGTGTACAGCGATGATCCGCTTGTCGCGACCAACGTGTCATGAAGGATGATGTTCTCGTCGCCGCGCGCGCATTCGGCTGCTGCGTGAGGCTAGCCATCTACCGGGCGCTCGCGGACGCCCAGACGCCGACGCAGCTCGCCCAGCTCCTCGGCGTCCCCCGCGCAACCGTGAGCTACCACCTGATGGCGCTGCTGCACGACGACCTCGTCGAGGTCCGCAGGCGCGGGCGATCGAGGATCTACCGATGCACCGCGCGCAGATGGTTTCTGGCGCGGGAGGATTCAAAGCCAACATGAAGCCGCCGAGCACCGCCCGAAACCTCCGCACACGGCCACCTGCCCAAGAGGCCGCCAGGACGACGACCGCCATCGACTACGCCGAACAACTCATGCGGCACCTGACAGCGCGAGCCGAAGATGCCGACCAGCGCGGGCACCCCGACCTCGTTCTACGTTACGTGCTCGCCCACGGCCGGCTATTCGATCGCCTCACCGCCGAGCAACCGCCGAGGATGGCCCGCAACGCGTGCCACCAGAACTCCGCCGTGTTCTCGCGCAGGCCGGGCATGATCTACGTCGAGGGCTTCGCGCTCGTTGCTGTCCCGAGCCTTGTCGCGTTCGAGCACGCGTGGTGCGTCGATACCGACGGCCGCATCCACGAGGTGACCTGGGAGACGCCCGGCCTCGCGTACTTCGGCGTCCCATTCGACGCCGAACACGTCGGTCACCTGCTCAGCGCACGCTATCCCGAGCACGGACTGGTCCGAACGTGCGAGGCCCACCTGATTTGATCGAGACCCATTCCCTGCGTACGGGCTCCGTGAGCGTCACGTTCTACGGCAAGCGCTCGAACGGCACTCCCGTGGCCCTCGATGTCGGAGACGCCAACTGGCTGAACTTCTCGTCGTCGAACGCGCGTGCCTTCCTCCAGTTCATCGGCTTGGAGCCGGGCTACGGTCCCGACGGCGAGGCCTCGCTCCCCGAGGTCCGCCGCGCCGTCATCCGCGCTCGGAACACCTTCGGCCGTCGGGCTCTCAGGTTCGGGCGTCCCGCGACCGACACCCAGATGTCTGGGCGGTGCCGCGTCATCGTCGGGGGGATCGACGAGGCGTACTTCGAGCGCCGGCTCGGCGACTTCGAGAGGTTCGTGGATGCCGTCGTCTTGAAGGGTGCGGTCGCGATCTATTGGGGTTGATCGATCATGCGCTCACTCGCAGGAGCAGCCACCCGGCGGCGGGCTTGAGCTGCTCGCCGAACCTGCGGCCGGCGCGAGCCCAAGTCCGACGCGGATCCACTCCCGGGGAGGCGTTCCGCTCAAGCGTCCGTCGTGCTCGTACACGCGGCACTGCAAGCCGAAGGTCGTCGCGCCGACCGCCGACGGATCCACATCGGTGCCATCAACACGCACGGTCGGGGACCCGAGAAACCGGAGGCGCTGGGCCTCGTCGTCGGTCTTCACCTGGACGAGGCGCACCGAGGTCCGCTCTTCGAGACCGGCGTCGGCGATCACGCGCCGCACGTCCTCCTCGGTCCGACGCCAGCTCGGACACGAGTCGAAGTACAGGATCTCGATTGTCGTCACGATGACGAGCTTCGCGCAGTTCCGGGCTCGGTTGAAGCTTCGTCGTGGTCCTGGTCATGCTCGCGCACGGTCGCGAGCACCTCGCACCGCCGCTGGACCTCGCGAGCGACCGGGTCGGCCCGGACCTGGGCGACGTAGCGGCGGACGACGCGAACGGCGAAGGGGTCGGGAGGCGACAGGTTGAGCCACGAGGAGCGCGAGCATCGAGAGGTCTCGCTGCCGGACGCTCTTTTCCGCCCCGAGCGCAGGTGATCAACCTGCGACAGCCCTGCTGTAGGGCCGCACTAACGCCATCCCCCGCCGTCGCGTACAATCATCACGGCGGGGGAGCATTACTTGGACAAAAGCGAGCCCACGAGGATCGAAGAGCTGAAACTCCGACTTGCCCTGGAGCGGTCCAGCGACACGATCTTCCTCACGGCGCCAGATGGCCGCATCACGTACGTCAACCCGGCGTTCGAGCGACTCTACGGATTCACGAGCGGTGAGGCCATCGGCAAGACACCCCGGCTCCTGAAGTCCGGCAGCCAGGACGCATCCTTCTACGAGCGCCTGTGGGCCAAGCTCCTCGCCAAGGAGGTCGTGTCCGTCGAGATGATCAACCGGGCCAAGGATGGCAGGTTGGTGCACGTGGAGGCTTCGGCGAACCCCATCATCGACGACCAGGGCAGCACCATCGGCTTTATGGCGATCCAGCGGGACATCACGGAGCGACGGCAAATGGAGGAGCGACTGCGTCAGAGCGAGGACGCGCTCCGCCAGTCGGAGGAGCAGTACCGAGGGCTGTTCGACAGCAGCCCTGTCCCGACGTGGGTCTTCGACACGGAGACGATGCGCTTCCTAGCCGTCAACGAAACGGCGGTCCGTCATTACGGCTACTCGCGCGACGAGTTCCTGCGAATGAAGGTGACCGAGATCCGCTCCGCCGAAGACGCGACGAGATTGACCGAGCTGGCTCGAAGCGCGCGGCCAGGCGTCATCCCCTACGGCATCTGGCGACACCGGAGGAAGGATGGGACCGCCATCGACGCCGACATCACGGGGCAGACCTTTGAGACCGGGAACCGACGCGCAATGATCGTCTACGCGCAGGACGTGACGACGCAGAGGTTGCTGGAGGAGCAGTTTCGACAGGCCCAGAAGATGGAGGCGGTCGGGCGCCTGGCGGGAGGCGTTGCGCACGACTTCAACAACCTGCTGTCCGTGATCCTGAGCTACGCCTCGATGACCGTCAGCAGCCTGCCCGCCGACAGCCCGTTGCGCGAGGACATCGGTGAGGTCGAGAGGGCCGCGCTCCGGGCGGCGGAGCTGACCGGACAGCTCCTCGCGTTCAGCCGTCGGCAGGTGCTCCAGCCGCGCGTCGTGGACCTGAACGAGTCGCTCGCGAAGATGGAGCGCATGCTTCGTCGCCTGCTTGGTGAGGACGTAGAGCTGGCGATCGTGGGAACGCCGTCGCTCTGGAAGGTCAAAGTCGATCCGGGACAGATCGAGCAAGTCGTGATGAATCTCGCCGTGAACGCCCGCGACGCGATGCCGTCGGGTGGGCGCCTGACGATCGAGACCGACAACGTCATGCTCGACGAGGTGTACGCGCGAGCGCATCCCGGAACCGCACCAGGGCCTCACGTGATGATGGCCGTCAGTGATGACGGCGTCGGGATGGACGAGGCGACCAGGCGTCATATCTTCGAGCCGTTCTTCACGACCAAGGAAGTCGGCCGGGGTACGGGGCTGGGCCTGTCTACCGTCCTCGGCATCGTGCAGCAGAGCGGCGGCTCCATCTGGGTCTACAGCGAGGTGGGCAAGGGCACCACGTTCAAGCTCTATTTCCCGCGTTCGGAGCAAGTAGCAGAGGAAATCCGCCACCGTTCGTCCGGGGCACCTCGACTCCATCGCGGCGAGACCATCCTGCTTGCGGAGGACGAGGAGCAGGTGCGTCATCTCGTGCGAAGCATCCTCGTGCGGAACGGCTACCAGGTGCTCGCGGCGAGCACTCCAGCCGAGGCCATCGACCTGGCGGAGCGACACACCGGGCAGATCCACCTGCTGCTAACGGACCTCGTCATGCCGGGGATGGACGGCCGCAAACTTGCTCGGCGGATGATCTCGTCCCGTCCTGATGTCAAGGTGCTGTACGTGTCGGGCTACACGGGCCAGGTGCTCGTCAGCCACGGTGCGCTCGACGAGGGGGTGGCGTTCCTCCAGAAACCCATCACCCCAGGCGCGCTTCTGGACAAGGTGCGCGAGGTCCTCGACCTGACGTAGCAGGCCAGTCTGGACGCTGCGTCCTCCCGCATGACTTCGTCGATCATCGAAGGCGAAGCCGTGGATGACTCCCATCGGACGCGTCGAACTTCCGCGCGTCTAGGAAGTAGAGATCCTGCGGACTCCCTACTCCGCCGCCGGATCTGAGGGTGTACGTACAGCCTCGACGACAGGACCCTTCTCGGACGCGAGCGCCCTGTGCAGCGTCGCCGCGCCGACCCCCAACTCGGCGGCCACCTGGCGAAGCGTCATGGTCTGGCGAAGCTCCCGTGCGCGATCGAGATCGATCTGCTTCTTGGGGCGGCCGAGGATGACCCCTTGTCGGCGAGCACGAGCGAGACCCTGGCATGTTCTAGAAACGAGCCTCTCGCGCTCTTGCTCGGCGACCCAAGAGAAGATCGCGACGAGCAGGCTGCGAACGGGCGAGCCCGTGTCCAACCAAGCCTCCCTGGCGCTGACGACTTCGACCCCCACGCGATCGAGTTCGAGAATGTCTTGGAGGTTGCGCACGAGGCTGCGGCCAAAACGATCGATCGCCCAGACCCCCAACGCGGAGAACTTTCCTCGCTTCGCGTCCCGGATCATCTGCTCGTACATCGGTCGATGCTTCACGGCCGACGCTTGCTCCTCGTACACCGCCGAGATGGTGTATCCACGCGCCGCCATGAGCTGCTCGACCTCGGGGCGTTGGTTGTCGGTGGTCTGGGAGCCGTCCGACTTGCTCACGCGCAAGTAGATTGCGCACTTCTTCGCCGTCTTTCCCGTCGTCCCGCGTCCGTCCATGCTGGTTCTACAAACGGCCGACTTCTGGATCAAAGCCCGGGTCCGAAAACGTTGATCTTGAGCCCTCGGGCGTGGCTTGTTTTCCAGGGTCTCGCGACCGCCAATTTGGGGGGCCGCGTGATCCGGCGACCTTCGTTTTTGAGAGCCGGCGCTCTTGCCGGTGTACGGCCGAGATCCTCGACGCGGCTAGCGAGTGCCCAGGCACTCCTTCGAGCAGTTCGCGCTGATGCAGTCGGCCCGCTTCTTGGCGAGGGCGCCCGTCGCCCCGAAGGTCTCGTAGCACTGCGGGAGGCCGCTACCGGCCTTCTCCGCCTTCGCCTCGCAGGTGTCGAGCGTGTCGTCGGCGGACTTGCACGCTGAGTCGGCCATGCAGGCGCTCTCCTCGGGGCAGCACTTGGCGGCCGTGCAGATGTCGCAGGCATCGTCGCCGGGAGAGGTCTTGCACGCGGCTGCAGCGGAGGCCGGAGCCTCGGCGGGCCTGCTGCTGGCGCAGGCAAGAAGGCACGCAGCCGAGAGAGCAAGAAGGATGAGCGGATGGGACCTCGACATTCTTCGTCCGTAACACGCTGCCCCGGCATGGGGCCATGCGCGACGTGCTCAAGAGGTCGTGCCTGAGCACGCAACGCAGCGTCCAGCTAAATCAGCGCGAAGCCGAGAGCGGTGTTCACGATCGACTTGACCACATCAAGGGCGGCGTTGATGGCCTGCTCGACGGCGAGCATCCCGAGTCCCTCAGCCGACAGCAGGACGGTTCGTGTCGCGCTCTTCTGCATGTCGAGCAGAACGGCAGCCTCCTCGGCGGAAATCTCGCCAGCCTGAACGCCGGCCTCGATGGTCGCAAAGGTCTGCGCGATCTTGGCGCACTCACCGCGGACGTAGGTCGCGATCGATGGCGTCTTTCCCTTGAGCACGCCGAACGCCGCGTTGAACATCTGGCCTGCAAGCGCGCCCGTATCGATCGCCATCCGATCCTCCTCCAGCGTCAGTTCGACGCACCAGCCTGCTCGCGGCGCTTCGCCACCTCGAACTTGAGGATCGCCTCGACGTTCACCTCGATGAACTGGAGCGCGGGCTCGGCGACGGCCTTCGACAGCCCGTGCTCCTTACCCATCTCGTGAAGCTGCCTCAGTCGCGCCACGTTTTCGTCCAGCTCCTTCAGCATGGCCAGCGTGTTCTCGTTCTTCTCCTGCGTGCGCGCACGGAGCCGAAGCGTCGTAATGGTCCCCTTCACGTCGTCGTAGAAGGTGGCGTTCGCGTCGTAGGTGCCCTCGGGCTTTCCCGAGAGGGTCTCCATTCGTCCGACGAACGAGACGATCCTCGTATTGAGGTCGGTCGTCCCGCGGTCGATGATCTCGTCATACGAACTGACGAACTGCACGTGACCGCACGCACCGAGCGACACCAGCATGAGGGCGAGCAAGGCGACACGCAGGACGAGAGCTGCAAGAGGCCGCCAAGGCCCGGCCCGATGAGGCGAGCCGACCGTCACGACAACTCCCGTGCGAGCGCTCAACCCATCACCCGCAAGAGAATCCACGAAGCTCGGGGTACTTCGCGAGAGCCTCCGCCTGATGCCGGGAGATCATGTTCTGCACGGCGCCTGCGAAAGCCGCCCGGAGGTTCGCGTTGCCTGGCAGCACCGTCGCCCCGACAAGCGCCGCCGCTGGTCCGAGGACCACGGGTGTGACGTTCGCTGCTGCGGCGGAGAGGACCGCCGACACGCTCTCGACCGTCGATGCCCTGCCTACGACCGTCGAAGAGTAGGCTTCCCCGGGCTGACCAAAGCGCTCGGCGAGGAGCTGCAAGATCGACGTGTTGTCGAGCGGCGTATGCGACACGCCTTGCGGGGCGAACGGGCCGGCGACGATCGTCGGCACGCGCGGCCCCGTCGAGTCGAACGAGACTCCGGCTTGGGGGTTCCGGTACTTTATGCTCAGCGGTCCTACGTGATCGAAGAAGCCGCCGTGCTCGTCGTACGTCACGATCAACACGGTGCGCGCCCAGCGCGCTGGATTGCTCGTCAGCCACCCGTAGACCTTGGCCAGGAACGCTTCACCGGGGGCCATCGCGAGCGGCGCGTGGTTGTCGCAGGGGTCTTGCAGGTGAATCGGGCAGTCGTAGTAGTCCGGCTCGATGAAGATCACCTGTGGCCACTGGTCGGCCTCGTCGTTGATCACGTCCTGCTGTAGTTCGTCGAGACGACGAAAGTGCGACGTGAGGAGCAGGGGCGCCAGCCGCGTCATGAGCGTGAGAAACGGGAGTCCCGCGGAGTAGACGCGCCAGCGGACGTTGTGGCTTAGCAGCCAGTCGTAGACCGTCGTCTGGTTCGGCAAGAAGGTGCCGGTATCGTCGATGGCGGTGTACCCGCACATCGACATCAGGCGGTTCGGCGCCGTGGACGTGGGGACGCACGCGAACCAGCGGTCGCAAACGGTGTACTGCGCGGCCAAGGCGCCCGTCGTCGGAAGGCTCTGCGGGGTCAAGATGCCCATGACCGGCGGGTGATCCACGGAGGTGTGGAACTCGTTCTCGAACGCCTGCACGAACCCGTTCATGAGGAAGGACCCCGACACGGGCGCAAAGGCGAGCTGAGTGGCGACGGCGCCCTTGTCGTGCGGCAGGTCGCTCCCGAAAGGCGCGTCGTCCATGAACCACGGCGCGATGCCGACACCGTCCGTGTTCGGGTTCACGTACGTCGGATTGTTCACGTCCTCGATGCCGTCCACGTCGGTCCGATTGCCGTACCTGGGGTGACGAAGATGGCCCAGCACGTGATCGAATGAACGGTTCTCCATCATGACGACGACGATCGTGTCGATGTTCTGCGCAAGCTCAGTGCGATTCATCGCGCATCCCCCGGTGAACACTGCGCGAATACGTCCACGTTCAAGCTTCGCGGCAGCGTCGGCGTGCCGCACGCCTCCCCCGGAGCAAGCGTGGACGTGAGGATCCAGTCGCCCACGATCGGCATGCCGGCGAACGCCGTCGCGATCGTTCCAGGGCGCACCGTCGCATGAACGCCACCGTGCGCCACGTCGTACGTGCGGCCGTCCTCTGCGTGGGGCGCAACCGTCGCCACCTTGAGGTCGTTCGAGAACCGCTGCGGGTGCACCGTGGCCCAAACCTTCCCGTCTCGGCAACCCGCGGAAGAATCGGCAAGACTCACGCTCAGTGGCTCAGGGGTGGTGGATGGGCCGAGCATCCTGAGTTCCTGCGGACTGCTCGTCGCGTGTCCGAGGAACCGCGTGACGTGCAGCACGATGGTTGTCGTCGCCACGGGGGCGACGGTCGCCTGCCCCTCGTCGTCTACGGGACCGTCGGGGAACGACGCCAGCGGTGGGGTGCTCTTCATGCTGCCCGACCCGGTCACGCGCCAGGCGAGCTGGACCTGCTGCCCGGGACAAATGTAGTGCAGGCTCGCCGAGAACTGATCGACGCGGGCGTCGCATGCGAGCAGGACGACGGCGCTCGCCGCGACGATGGTCAGGGGGGCTCGCATTCCGCCATGCTCGACCGCAAGCGCCCTCGCGCCAACGAAAAAGCACCATGCGGAGCTAGCGGCGCTTTCCCTCGGCCATCCGCGTCTTGAGCAGCTTCTTGACGAGCGAAGGAGGCAACGACTTGTCGGCATCGAAGTGCAGGGCGCTCTTCGTGTGGCTGTAGCCCTCGATGTCGGCGGCGAGCGTCGCCAGCGTCGTTCCGCTAAACGGGTAGTACGAGCAGCCCGCCGATGTCGCCTGGAAGCCAGCGACGATCCGCCCGTCGTAGCGGAACGCGGGGAGGCGGTAGCTGATGCACTCCTCGACCTCGGGAACGATCGCGTGGATCGTGCGTCGCAACTCTTGGAGCAGAGCGCGGGTCTTCGGGCTCGCCTTCGCGAGGTACTCGTCGATCGCAGGGTCACGCGTCCTCGCCGACGCTGAGTTGCTATTCTGCGTCGGCCGTCGAATCGTAGGCTTCTTCGAGCGGCTGGTCTTCTTGGTCTTCTCTCGGGAGGCCATGCGGCGTCGATGATCGATCTTCTCGGGTGGCCCCGCTACTGCGTCTACGTCGCCGTTGCCGCGGAGCACTTCGGCGAGGACCCCGACAATCTGCTTACGCCTCCATAGCCGCTCGGCCTCGGGCACCTCGGCAGGGATGACTCGAACGATCTCCGCGGGCGGATCCTTGGCCCGCCGAACGGCGACCTCGGGGCGATTCCGCAAGAGGGGGTAGCGATGCTCGGGATCGTCAAAGAGGCTCCCGGGACCGCCGGTGGCTCGGATGCGCTGTGCGAGGTACGCGCGACGGAAGGGCACGCCGAAGTAGGTCCGGTCGGCGAACTCACCGATCGCTTGCCGGGGCTCGCGGAGCTTCGCCTCCCTCCGCGTCGTCGGCGGCAGAGTCACGTCCACGACCTTCCCGTTGATGGTCAACCAGCCGTGAAGGACATGGTGGAGCGCGTGCGTCCACGCGAAGCCCTCGACGTACACGAGCTTCCCGGACTCGTCGCACTGGAGCAGATCCTGAGAGTTCGCGAAGCATTGCTGTCGGTGGAAGCGCCCGCGCGTCCGGCGGTACTCGTGGATCGCCGTGCTGACGATCGCCAGCTCGTCGCGGTGAAGGCATCGCGAAACGTACTCGCGCCCATGGTTGAGCACGAAGCGCTCGAAGGAGCCGGGCACCTCGCCGGGGAGCGGGCAGCTCTCGATGGCGGCGGCCTCCTCGCCGAGGTGCTGCTTCAGCTCGTCGATGCGGGATGATGTCACGGAACGCACCTTAGCCTCGTCACCGCGGGCAGGGCAGGATCGACAAGGATAGCGCGGAGGAGCACAGGAACCGCGCGATCAACCTTGTGGCGTTGCTCATGCGCGGCGGAGTGCTCGTCCAACACAGATGCGAGGCGTCGATGGCGGAAAAATCGAAACGCCGGAATGACGGCCCCTGATCTTCGCGGGATGCGTAGGGGTGTAGGGGGTCGAAGTTTTTTTTGGCGGTCGCACTTGGGGGTG
>VFSW01009039.1_pt1 | contig 14240 bp, 16 predicted proteins | sample 5358111 | NCBI WGS metagenome assembly VFSW01 (sample SAMN11554181, study PRJNA540505) | mine drainage metagenome | isolation source: sediment from site ElyBrook_90M | place: USA: Ely Copper Mine, Vershire, VT | collected 2017
CTGTACGCCCAGTGGGCTCCCACAATCTCCTTTGATCCCAATGGTGGAATCGGGAGCGAGGGTCCCCTAACTGACGTGGGGCTGACTCCAGTAACCCTGCCCACGACGTCGGGGTTCACCAGAGACCATTACTCGTTCACCGGATGGAATACTTCCCCCGATGGTTCGGGTACTTCGTATCAACTCGGATCCTCGCTCACGACGAGTGCTCCACTCACTCTGTACGCTCAGTGGACAATTCAACTTTTGACCACGAGCTTTGATTCCAATGGCGCTGGTCTGAGTCTCCCTGCTGAATCAGCACCCTATGGATCGTCAATTACGTTGCCCTCGACAGGAGTGTTGAATCGCAGCGGGTATACCTTGCTCGGGTGGGATCCCAGTGCGAGCGCACTGGTGCCGCAATACTCTCCGGGCGCGAGTATTTCTCCGACGACGAGCCTTACCCTCTACGCCATCTGGGCTCGTAATCCGGCTGGAGTGGTCTTTGACCCAAATGGGGGACACGGCACTATCCCCGCGGTGCAGGGTTTCGTTGGCCAAACCACACAATTGCCAGATTCGACCACGATTTTCAATCCTCATCACACCTTCCAAGGCTGGTCGTCCACCCCTCACGGGCCAGTTTCAGAGAAGTCCGGAGAATCATTCGTTCTCTCAGGAAATTCCACGCTCTACGCCCAGTGGTCTCTTGATCAAGAACGAGTTCGTTTTGTGGTGCCTGGAGTGAGAGCGACGGAGCGAACTGTCGCGTGGGGGGGCACGATTCATTTTCCTCGCGTTCGTGCGCCTCGTCGACACGAACGTTTCGTTGGATGGAAGAGGGTGGGTGCGGGAGCGCACCTTCAGTTAGATTCCTCCGTGGTCCGAGTTGTCGCGTCAGGCACGTTTTCGGCCGTCTTCGTTCGAGAATCGGTGACGCCACATCGAGTAGTGATTCATTTTGACGTGACCGGCGCAAGCGGAAAAATGGCTCCACAGTCTCTCGTCGAGGGATCGGTGTGGACAATCCCGAGCGGAGTATCACTGCATCGACCCGGATTTAAATTTCTGGGCTGGTCGACTTCTTCCGCCGCCGTTACGGTAAATCGTCCGGCTGGGTTTCGCGAGAAGGTCACGCGCGCGAGCACGCTGTTCGCCGTGTGGAAGGCACTCCCGTCGACTGGCACTCTGACCGAAGTTGCCGTAATAGAGATCTTCAATCCCAATTCGACGATCTTGAGCAGTGCCATGGTGTCGGCGGTGCAGAACGCCGCGCAGAAGGTGGTTCGACTTGGTTATCACCAGGTTGTTGTCTACGGTTACGCCACCGGAGCCGACTCCGCTATCGGGGCGGTGGGACTCTCCGAGCGGCGAGCACAAGTGACGACAGCCCTTCTTCGGACCGATCTGCTTCGTCTAGGTGACGGAAACGTCTCGATCAAACCTCTTGGGGAGGGGCGCTTTACGAACTCCGCTCTCTCATCATTTCGAGTTGCGGAGATTTTCGCTCACTAACTGGCCGACGACCAGTTGTCCTCGAGAACTTCGGTGCACGAGGCACAACGACGAGCCGCTACCGGAATGTTCGTGAGGCACGCGGGGCAGGCAGCTTCCGTCACCGGGACGTCTCGCTGTTGACGTGAGCGCATGAGGAGAATGGGCTTGACCAGGACGAAAAACAACACAGCGGCCACCCCAAGGAAGGTAATTACCGCGTTGATGATGAGCCCGTAATAGAACTGGCTGTGGTGAATGGTGAAGTAGAGACCGCCGAAGTTGGGTTTGCCGAAGATGGCCGCAATCAAGGGCGTGACAAAATTTTCGACGAACGCCTTGATAACGGCAGTGAACGCCGTTGCCATCACGACGGCCACCGCTAAGTCGACGATGTTGCCCTGGGTGACGAAGTCCTTGAACTCCTTCGCCAAACTGCCAGCACCCTTTTGCGCTTTCATGTGATCTCCCCCTCGGCCCGAGATTAGCGCACGGTGTCGTGAAATCCGATTCCTCTCTGGTGGGCAGCTTCACGTAGGAATTCGCGCGCACGAGGATCAGCTGCGTTCTCGGTGATGAGGTGAGCCTGGTCGCGCTGAGAGCGCCCGAAGATGTGAGCGACACCGTGCTCAGTGACAATCGCGGAGTGTTGAAAGGAACAGACCGGCTCGCTCAACAAGGGGACGACGGTAGACGAGTCACTCTTTTGGTGCCACGAAGGGAGAGCCATGATGGCTTGACCTCCTGGAGAGTGCAGGGCCCCCGAGACGAAGTCGGGTTGCCCCCCGAAACCTGAGTAAATCTGCCCCTTGGCGTAACTCGCGTTGCTCTGGGCGTAGAGATCGACCTGGAGGGCTGTGTTGATCGAAATCATGGAGGGCTGTCGAGCAATGACGGCGGGGTCGTTAGTGGTCTCGGTGCGTTGCATTCGGAGCCGGGGATTGGCGTGAGCCCACTCGTAGAGGTCACTCGTGCCGAAGAGGAAGGTGGAGATGATGACCCGCTGGGGGTCAAGACACCCCGCTCGTTCGAGTGTCACAATGCCGTCGGAAATCATCTCTGACCACACCCCGAGATACCGGCGGTTCAGAAGGCGAGCGAGCACCGCGTCAGGCACCTGACCGATGCCCGTCTGCAAGGTGGCCCCGTCCCCGGTCATGGAGGCAACGAAGTCTCCGATCACTTCGGCAACCTCACTCTGCGTCCGGGCCGAAGGTGAAGGAAGGGGCTGGTCAACTTCAATGGCCGCGTCGACGTCCGCTATGGGGATTTCGCCATCACCGAAGGTGTAGGGCATGCGGGGATTGATCTGAGCTAGCACGAGGCCGCCGCGAGCTCGCACGGCTTCGATCGCGGCCGGCAAGATATTTACTTCGACTCCGAGGGATACTCGACCCTCGACCGGAGCCGAGGTGTGGAGTAACACGACGTCCGGGGGGCGAGCCGATCGAAAGAGGCGGGGCACCAGGGAGAGACGCATCGGCAGATAGTCCACGTCACCCCCCTGTCGCCCGCCCGCACCCATAAAGGGTGTTTCGGTCACAATGCCTTCTCGAAGGGGCCAGCCGGGCTGGGGATTGAGCGCGAATAACCGCATCCGCTCCACGGTGTCGGTGACGAGGCCGAGCAACTCCCAGGGCGTCGCGAAATTACCAGATACCACGATGCGGGGGTCGTCGATGGGGCGCGCCTCCAGAAAGAGTTTCATGCGGTCGGGGGAGATGATATTCACGGTGTTGCCTCCTGGCTCCAGCCTGGTCCACGGGGCTGGAGGAGCGCTGGTCTCGAGTGGTGCCGAAAGTCCCCTGGGGTGCCGGTGGAGGGATTCGAACCCCCGACCTGACGATTACAAATCGCCTGCGCTGCCAACTGCGCCACACCGGCCGGCGTGACACAGGTTAGTGACCTCGTCGGCCGCGCTCTAGGCTGGCGGACGATGCCTTCGCGTAACTCTTCGTCCGGCTCCCACTACCAACCCCCTCTCGGACGGATGCTCATCATCCTGGCGGTGTTCGTGGGCGCTTCACTCGTCGCCATTAGCCACCTATCAACGAGTACCGCGTCGTCGACCGGTTCGACGAAGAAGCCTTCTACTACGTCGACCACCCTTCACTCCACCACGACGACCAGCCCTCAGCACGTCGTCCCGAAGGCGCAAGTCCACGTGCAGGTGGCTAACGGAACGACGGTGGCCGGACTGGCCGGAAACTACACCCACCAACTGCTGACGCTGGGTTGGGATACGCTGCCCGCCGTCAACGGCCCTCAAGTGGGGGCCACCATCGTCTACTACCACCCGGGTTACCAGTGGGCGGCCACGAGTATCGCGGGCTCGCTGGGAGTGGCCGCGACGTCGGCCCAAGCACTCGGTGCCGGGGCGGCCGTCACCAACGTGACGGGTTCAACAGCCGACGACGTGATCGTCGTCCTCGGTCCCGACCTCGGCTAGTTGATGGGCAGGTCGATTCCGTAGCGACGGAGGGCGACTCGCATAATCTGTTCCGACATCGGTCGAAGCTCCGAGAGAGGTCGATTCCGGTGGCGTCGTATCCCGAGGTCAACTTGAGCCACGGCGTCGAGCCCCCAGTGACGGGCTACGTCAATGAGGAGGGCAATCTCCACCCCGTAAGCGGGGGCTAACTCGACGCGACGCAATATCGATCGCCGCAGGGCACTCTCGCCGGCGAGGGGTTGTCGGACCTGTTCGAGGCCGGGCGAGAGGAGACTCAGGAGGGGGCGAGCCACGAGTTCGTTGACTCGACCGCCCCCGTGGGGCATCTGGTGGAGCGGACGAATGTAGAACGGCTTCACCAATTGGACGCTCGGATTGGCGATCAGCGGGTACACGAGGCGAGCGACGAAGTCACTGCGCATATTGAGGACGTCGGCGTCGAGGAAGACCACAATTTCCCCGCGGGCGGCCTGCACCCCGGCGCGCATGGCCCCACCCTTACCCGTGGAGTGTTCTCGGCGAATGACTCGCGCGCCGTGTTCTCGCGCTACGTCCCCCGTGCCGTCTCTCGACGCGTCATCGACGACGATGACTTCGTCGCAGAGCCCCTCCCAGTCGACGACGGCGTCAATCACTCCTCCGACGGTGGGGGCTTCGTTGCGGGCGGGAATGATCACACTGATGGAGCAGGAGGGGTCCCGGTGTAACACCGTGACGACATCGAAGTCGTCGCGAGAGAGCGTCCACGGGGACACGGGGGGCGCCATTGTGTTCACTCTAGGTTCCCCGATTGACACCGTCGAGGGGTCCGGTAATATGTCACACAATCATCAAGAGCGACTGAGGGACGGGCCCGCTGACGTCGCGACAACCAGTCGGTGGCTCGCCATCGACCAGGTGCCAATGCCCGCTCGATGAAAGGAATGGCAGTGAAAAGTTTCTCAACTGGACTCATCTGTCGGGAGTGCGGGGCCACGTATCCGGCCGATGCACGGTACTCCTGCGACTTTTGTTTCGGCCCCCTGGAGGTTAGCTACGACCTCGAGGCGGCGAAGGCTCACCTCACCCGAGAGTCGATCGAAGCCGGTCCGGCCTCGATCTGGCGCTACGGAGCACTCCTCCCCGATCCGGGTGAGACCCCGGTCGACCTGGGGGCCGGCTGGACTCCGCTACGTCGGGCGGACCGTTTGGCCAAGGTTCTCGGAGTTCGCGAACTGTGGTTGAAGGACGACACCCGAAACCCCACCGGGTCTTTTAAGGACCGGGTGGTGTCTTGTGCACTCTCGAGCGCGCGTCGACTCGGATTCACCACGGCGGCCTGCGCCTCGACAGGCAACTTGGCGACGTCGGTCGCCGCACACGCCGCGTTCATCGGTTGGCCCAGCGTGACAATTATCCCCGCGGATTTGGAGAAGTCGAAGATTGCGATGGCCGCCATTTTTGGTGGCATCGTCCTCGGAGTCGAAGGAAACTACGACGACGTCAATCGACTGTGTGTCGAGTTGGTCGCCGAGCACCCGGACTGGGCATTCGCCAACGTGAATTTGCGTCCGTACTACGCCGAAGGGTCGAAGACCCTGGCTTTCGAAATCGTGGAGCAGTTGGGGTGGCGTCTGCCGGATCAAGTGGTCGTACCCCTCGCGTCGGGTTCGCAGTTCACCAAGGTCGCGAAGGGCTTTCGCCAGTTCCGAGAGCTCGGTCTCGTAGAGGGGGATCAGCCCCGTCTCTTCGGCGCCCAAGCGACGGGCTGTTCCCCGATCGCGACCGCGTTCCACGCGGGTGCCGACGTCGTGACCCCCCAGCGGCCCCACACCATTGCGCGATCACTGGCGATTGGTAACCCGGCGGACGGACCCTACGTGCTCGACGAACTCCGCCAGGGCGGTGGGGACTGCGGATCGGTCTCGGACGCCGAAGTACTCGAATGCATCGGACTCCTCGCCGAGACCGAGGGAGTATTCGCCGAAACTGCTGGAGGCGTGACGATTGCGTCGCTTCGCCAGATGGTGGAGCGGGGAACTCTTGATCGCGACGGCTCTATTGTGGCCATCATCTCTGGTCACGGATTGAAGACCCTCGACGCGGTCGCTGACTCAGCGACCGTCACCCACACCATCTCCCCGTCCCTCGAGTCCGCGCAGGCGGCCCTCGGCTTCAGCGAATTGGTGGCCGCATCATGAGCGTGATCGTACGTCTTCCTTCCCAACTCCGGGTTCTCGTCGGCGGAGCCGGTGAGGTCCCCGTGGAGGCCACGACGGTGCGCGAGGCCATCTGGGCGGTGGACGCCGCCTACCCCGGCATCGCCTTTCGAGTACTGGACGACAAGGGCGCGCTACGCCGTTTTGTCAACGTCTTCGTCGCCGACGAGGATGTTCGCTTTCTCGAAGGGTTGGACACTCCCTTGATTGAGGGACAGACGGTTTCTCTCGTTCCGGCGGTCGCCGGGGGCTGTTAGTGCGTTAGCACTCGCGGTAGTCGAGTGCTAGAATAAGTCGTGCACCTATTCGTGGTGTTACGTCGCACTAGGAGGATTCACCGTGGCGAAGCTAATCGCTTTCGATGAAGAGGCCCGTCGCTCACTCGAGCGGGGCATGAACAAGTTGGCTGATGCCGTCCGGGTCACGCTCGGCCCTAAGGGTCGCAACGTCGTGCTTGATAAGAAGTGGGGAGCCCCCACGATCACGAACGACGGAGTGTCGATCGCCCGAGACATCGATCTCGAAGACCCCTTCGAGAGGATCGGTGCGGAACTGGTCAAGGAAGTGGCGAAGAAGACCGACGACGTCGCCGGTGACGGTACGACGACGGCGACCGTCCTCGCCTGGGCCATGGTTCGCGAGGGTCTGAAGAACGTCGCCGCCGGCGCCAACCCGATGTCCCTGAAGAAGGGTATTGAGGCCGCCGTCGAGGCAGCCATCGCCTCGTTGCACGACCTCGCCCAACCGGCGTCGACGAAGGAGCAGATTGCCCAAGTGGCTTCTATCTCCGCCGCCGACACCGAGATTGGGTCGCTCATCGCTGACGCGATTGACAAGGTGGGTAAGGACGGCGTCATCACCGTCGAAGAGAGTCAGAGTTTCGGGATGGACATGGACCTGGTCGAAGGAATGCGCTTCGACAAGGGCTACATCGCCCCCTACTTCGCGACTGACGCCGAGCGTCAAGAAGCGGTTCTCGAGAACGCCTACATCCTGCTCGTCAGCTCGAAGATCGCGTCGATTCGCGACATGCTGCCGGTCCTCGAGAAGGTCATGCAGTCGGGGCGCCCGTTGTTGATTGTCGCCGAGGACGTCGAGGGCGAGGCTCTCGCCACCTTGGTCGTCAACAAGATTCGCGGTACGTTCAAGTCCGTGGCCGTGAAGGCCCCCGGGTTCGGTGAGCGTCGCAAGGCCATGCTGCAAGACATCGCCATCCTGACGGGCGCGACCGTGATCGCCGAAGAGGTCGGGCTAAAGCTCGAGAACGCCTCGATGGAGTTGCTTGGTTCGGCTCGCAAAGTTGTGGTCACGAAGGACGAGACGACCATCGTCGAGGGTGCTGGTTCTCCCGAAGAGGTCGCTGGTCGAGTCGCCCAGATCAAGGCCGAGATTGACAACACCGACTCCGACTACGACCGCGAGAAGCTCCAGGAGCGTCTCGCCAAGCTCTCCGGTGGAGTGGCCGTCATTAAGGTGGGCGCCGCTACCGAGGTGGAGCTGAAGGAAAAGAAGCACCGCATCGAGGATGCGGTCTCGACGACGAAGGCCGCCGTGGAAGAGGGCGTGGTGCCCGGTGGTGGCGTGGCCCTGCTGCGCAGCCAGGCTCGCGTGCTCGAAGTCGCGGAGAAGTTGTCCGGGGACGAGGCGACCGGGGCTCGCTTGGTGTCAAAGGCGCTCGAGGCGCCGCTGACTCAGATTGCGGTGAACGCCGGACTTGAGGGTGGCGTGGTGGTGGAGCGAGTTCGTTCCCTCACCGGCACCCAGGGCCTCAACGCGGCTACCGGGGAGTACGAAGACCTCCTCGCCGCCGGTGTTATCGACGCCGCCAAGGTGACCCGCTCGGCGCTGCAGAACGCGGCCTCGATTGCGGCTCTGTTCTTGACGACCGAGGCGGTCATCGTGGACAAGCCCGAGGAGAAGGCGCCGGCGATGCCCAACGGAGGCATGGACGACTACTAAGTCGACATTATTGACGTTGATCGAGGCCCGGGGCGACGCCCCGGGCCTCGATCTTTTCTCCGGGCGACCCGAGGAGGGGAGTTCCTAGGATGGGACTATGACCACGCCACTCGCCCCCTCAAAGGGCCTTAACGTCCTGCATCTGTTCTGTCACGTGTCGGGTCCGGTGGACCGTGACGCGCTACACGTCGCACTGGACGACGCCGTCGGACGCGGACTGCAGGTGATCACGGCGGCGATCATGGGAGCCAAGGCCGACCTGTGCGTCATGGTGCTGGGAGAGGATCTCTGGGATCTGCGGCGCCTGCAGACTCGTGTGCAGGCGGCCGGTCTCGACATCACGGAGTCCTACGTGTCGGTGACCGAGGTATCGGAGTACGCGTCGGGAATGCCCGAAGAGATGTTGAACGCCCGGCTCTATCCCACCCTGCCCCCGTCTGACATGAAGGCGTTCTGTTTTTACCCGATGTCGAAGCGTCGGGGTGAAGAGAAGAACTGGTTCGCCCTCGAGTACGACGAACGCGATCGCCTGATGCGAGAGCACGGTAAGTCCGGTAAGACCTTCCGGGGTCGAGTCATCCAGTTGGTCACGGGATCAACGGGTCTGGACGATTGGGAGTGGGGGGTCACGCTGTTCGGTGTGCGTCCCGATGACTTAAAGGACTGCGTCTACACGATGCGCTACGACGAAGCCTCCACGCTCTACGGTGAGTTCGGTCCCTTCTACACCGGACTCATTGGAGACCTCGACGAGGTTCTCAACGCGACGAGTCTCTAATGGAGGTCTCTGATCACGATCTCTATCGGTGGGTTGAGGCCCTCTCGAGTGTCGCTCGGACCGGACTGGCCTTCACCGAGTCCCAGTTTGAGCGAGAACGCTACGAAGAGATTCTGCACGTAGCGGCCGATATCCGACACCGCGCCGACGGTGAAGATGACGAACAAGTTCGCGACGAGATAGTGGCGCGGTGGCTGGACTGGGTGGAGCCGGGAACTCCCGGGTACGTGACTCCGAAGGTGGCGGTGGGGGCGATTGTTACGAACGAGAAGAACCAACTGCTCCTCATCCAACGAGCCGACTCGGGAGTTTGGCTCTATCCGACGGGCTGGTGTGATCCCGGCTACTCCGCCCCCGAAGTGGTCGTGAAAGAGGTTAAAGAGGAGACCGGCATCGACGCAGAAGTAGTACGGCTCATCGGCGTCCTCGACGGGATGCGCCTCGGCGCCTCGAAGGTCGCTCTCTACTCACTCGTCTTTCTCTGTCGAGCGACCGGGGGTGAACTCTCCCCCCACCCCCTCGAGTGCCTAGACGCCGGATGGTTCGATGCGGACTCGCTCCCGGTGGGAACTCTGGGAGCAGACCGGTGGGCTCCGGCCATCTTTCGGGCCATCCGGGGCGAGACCACGGATGTGTTTTACGATGATCTACGTCAACCAGTCTGGAAGGGAGAACCGTGATTCGTATCTTTCCCGCGACGTACGCGAATGAGAGCACGCTCGACGCAGTGAATGCGCTTCTGCCGCAGTTGAGTACCTCGGCTCCCGCTCTCGACCACGAGGCCCTCCAGAGGGTTCTCGAATCCGACGCACTTTCACTCTTTCTCGCAGAATTAGACGGACGAGTGGTGGGGATGCTGACGTTGCTCGTGGCTCCTATTCCTACGGGAGTACGGGCCATCATTGAAGATGTGGTCACCGACGAGGCGGCCCGGGGTCAAGGAGTCGGTCGACAACTCGTCACGACCGCAATCGATCACGCCCGTCGGCTTGGTGCGAAGACGGTTGATTTGACGAGTCGGCCCGCCCGGGAAGCGGCGAATGGACTGTACGTGAGTCTGGGATTCTCTCTCCGCGAAACCAATGTCTATCGTTTTGTCATAGAAAGAGGCGGCCCGTCTCAGTCGGTATGAAATCTTGCATTCGTTGTCAGGATATGTTGTGGCATGACGGACACGGCTCTCAAGTTCATCGCCAGTTTCCAAGCAGCACTTGGTTCCCCGGTCCCGTCGTCCCCGGTGACGTTGCTAGACGGGGCGTCACTGCCCTCAGTGTTTGCCGTGAGCGACTTGGCGCAAGCTTCCATCGCCGTGGCTGGCTCGTCGCTGGCTTCCTTTGTCGCACTAAATAGTGGTGATCCTCCGCCAGGCGTGGTGGTCGACAGAAACTTAGCCTCGGCCTGGTTCGCGGGATCGATCCGACCTCAGGGCTGGGATCTCCTACCAGCCTGGGACGCAGTGGGCGGGGAGTACGAGTGTCGCGACGGTTGGATCAGACTCCACACCAACGCTATTCATCACCGCACCGCGGCACTCTCCGTCCTCGACGTTCCAGGGGACCGAGCTGCTGTCGCTGCGGCCGTGGGTACATGGTCCGCCCAAGAGTTGGAGACTGCGGTCATTGGCGCAGGGGGTGCGGCGGCGGCCATGCGATCAATTGCGGAGTGGCGGGAGCACCCCCAGGGACGAGCGGTTGCTGGCGAACCTCTGTTGTGGACGCGCCGGACATCAATTGCCGTCCGACGAAATGCAACGTTCGGGACCGGGGAGCGTCCCCTCGATGGACTGCGCGTGCTCGACCTCACTCGGGTTCTTGCCGGGCCGGTGGCCACGAGATTACTGGCTGGCTGGGGAGCCGAAGTCCTGAGGATTGACCCACCCGACTGGGACGAGCCCGCGATTGTTCCCGAGGTCACGTTAGGTAAGCGCTGCGCCCGTCTCAATTTACGCACGCCAGACGGAAGGAATCGCTTCCTCGAACTACTGGGCTCCGCTCATGTCGTCGTCCACGGGTACCGTGCGGACGCCCTCGACCGATTAGGACTCGGTGATGAAGTACGTGACAGCGTTTGTCCCGGGATCATCGACGTAAGTCTCGATGCATACGGGTGGACCGGCCCTTGGTGGCAACGTCGGGGATTCGACAGTCTCGTGCAAATGAGTTCGGGGATCGCCGACGCCGGTCGCTTTATGACTGGTGGTGACGGGCCAGCACCTCTACCCGTGCAGGCACTCGACCATGCGACGGGTTATCTATTAGCCGCCGCGGTGATTACCGGTCTTATGCAGCGTCAGATTGATGGCACCGGGTCCCGATGGCGGACTTCACTTGCGCGTGTGGCCGATTTGCTATCCCAAGCGGGGCCATTGCAGGTGTCTACTGCCCCGAGCAGCTCACCAATCACGCCCGATCCGTTTGGTCCGATTGAGCGGACCGCTTGGGGAAACGCACTCCGCTTGCCTCCTCCACTCGTTGTGCAGGGAGCTCCTCTTCAGTGGGCACTCCCTGCTCGCCGCCTTGGTTCCGATCGTGCACAATGGCTCGATGGAGATAATGAGTGAGCACCCAAACTGATAGTGCCTCAACCGCGGGCGAGGGACAAGAGCACACGGGTACTTGATCGAGGACTGGCGCACCGCGACCGTTGTGTGGTCGTGAAGGTGCGAGAGATGATCAGCGAACTGAACGCTGACGGCTGGTTTCAGATCAGACAATCCGGAAGTCATCGCATCTTTCGACATGCGGAGAGGAAGGGGTCAGTGACTGTGCCTGGAGCGTTGGGTATTGAACTCTCGAAATCAACTCTGGCTAGCATTGTGAGGCAGGCAGGTCTTGAGCGGAGGACGCGATGAGCAAGTATGCGGTCATCATTGAGGATGCCGGACCGAATCTCTGCGCATACGTGCCCGATCTCCCCGGCTGTGTCTCGGCGGGCTACACCGTTGAAGAAGTCACCGCCAACATCCACGAGGCAATCGAATTGCACATCGCGTCGATGATGGAGCACGGTGAAGAAGTCCCGCCGCCGTCGTCGCAAGTGGTGCTTGTCGAAGTCGCTTCCTAACAACCTCGTGCTTCTATCAACCAGCGGCAGACGAATGTCTATCGTTTTTTCCTAGAAAGTGACCCTCTCAAGTAGCTCACTACCATTGCTGACTGTCACGACCGTTGTGGATCGTGAAAGTCCGAGAAATTATCAGTGAACTGGAACGAGCAGGTTGGGTTCAGATTCGTCAAACGGGTAGCCATCGTCACTACAAACACGCCATGCGCCCCGGCTCAGTGTGTGTGGCGGGGAATTTGGGTGATGAAGTCCCTAAAGGAACCCTCGGTAACATTGTGAGACAGGCCGGACTCGAAAGGAGACCACGATGACCGAATTCACCATCGTGATTGAAGACGCGGGTACCAACTACGCGGCCTATGCCCCTGACGTTCCCGGCTGTATTGCCACGGGCGCGAGCGTTGCCGAGGTGACGTCGACTCTTCGAGATGCCATTGCCGAGCACTTAGAGATTCTTCGAGGCATGGGCGAAGAGATCCCCGTCCCCCATTCTCGCGCTGGGGTGATTCAGATTGCGTCGTGACGCGATGACCACTTCACAACCTTTACGAACAATCATTTTCGATCTCTACGGAACCTTGGTACCGGGTGGCTCGCGACTGCAGCGAGACACCGTCGCGTTCCAGATGGCGGACGTCTTAGAGGTTGATCGGACAAAGTTCGCAGACATCGTGCGAGATACTTTTGATGCACGGGTTCGCGGAACAATGGGTGGTCTTTCAGAAACGATCTCGGAGTTGGCGCGACGGGTCGGGGCGGCACCTACTTCCCGTCAAATTGCGCTGGCCGCAGAACAGCGTCTGTCATTTTCCCGAGGATTATTGAGCGACACATATTCGGCACCGTACTTGTCCCAACTGAAGTCGCGGGGATACCAATTCGGCATCGTAACGGACTGTTCGGCGGAGACGCCGTTGTCGTGGACCTCGTCGTGGCTGAGTGACGTGATTGACGTGGTTGAGTTCTCGTGTGAGCTCGGCGTGCGAAAGCCGGATCCCGAGATCTACCTGGCGGCCACTCGACGTCTCAATGTGCAGCCAGAAGAGTGCGTATTCATAGGCGATGGTGGAAGCAACGAGTTATGCGGGGCTCACGAACTGGGGATGGCAACCACGATGCTCGTTGATCCAAACTTGCTCGACACGGATCGCTTCGATGAAGTGGGTGCCTGGGACGGAGCCATAATTACGTCGCTGGCGGAGTTGGTTCACGATTCGAGAGAGTGAGACGTTAAGACCACCGAGCATCGGGTGTAACGAGAGACGAACGTCTACAGGTTGAGGCTCTGAGAAATACGTGCATTTCCGGGTAGCGTCTGGACATGTCATCGATTGTGCGAGCAGTGATGATCTTTGCAGAAGAGCCTAAAGTAGTCGCCTCTTGGTGGGCGGATCTGCTGGAGTGTCCAGGTGACCGTGTGTCGTTCGAAGACGGGTTCGTTTGGTTCAATGTCGGCGACATTGAATTTGGGTTTCATCCCTCTGATGCAGTGAAGAACCCTGTTGGCGCTAGTCCGGTCGTCTATCTGCGGGTCGAAGATCATTCGGCAGCGATTGCTCGGGCTGAGTCGAAAGGTGCGCGTTTGCATCGAGGACCACTTGCGATAGACGATTCACGATCGATCGCTCAACTGATTGATCCATTTGGCAATGTTTTCGGTCTTGATGGACCACGGGTTCAGTGATTGTGGTTCTGACAAGGATCTGCACAAGAACGTGCATTGACTAAGTCGCGCTTTACATCGACTTCGAACGACCGTTGCGTGGTTGTGAAGGTTCGTGAGATCATTCGAGAACTTGAGGGTGAAGGCTGGTTCCTCAGCCGCCAACGGGGTAGCCATCGACAGTTTCATCATCCGACGAGGGAGGGTTGCGTCACTGTTCCCGGAGCGCTAGGCGACGACGTCGCCAAAATGACTCTCGCTAGCATTGTTAGGCAGGCTGGATTGGAAAGGAAACACCGATGACCGAGTACTCCATCGTGATCGAAGACGCTGGTTCCAACTTCAGCGCGTACGTCTTGGGGCTTGACGGCTGCATCGCGACCGGTCATACCGTTGAGGAAGTCGAGAACAACATGCGCGAGGCGATTGAGTTCCATCTTGAGGGGATGCGGCTTCACGGCGACCAACTTCCTTCGCATATGCCAATCGTGAAGACGGTCCAGGTTGCTTCGTAAACTCATTTGACTTCTACCAAAACGCGGTAGACGAATGTGTATCGTTCTTTCATAGAAAGTTCCGCGAGCATTTCCTTGGATGGAGATATGAAGGAAAGTTGTGTTTGACGTCGTGAGTTGAGGAATTCCGCTGGCC
>VFSW01009040.1_pt1 | contig 14240 bp, 16 predicted proteins | sample 5358111 | NCBI WGS metagenome assembly VFSW01 (sample SAMN11554181, study PRJNA540505) | mine drainage metagenome | isolation source: sediment from site ElyBrook_90M | place: USA: Ely Copper Mine, Vershire, VT | collected 2017
ACATCAGATTATCTACAAAATGTATTTTTTGATGCGGTTTAAGGAACTCTAGTCGCAAAAACTTAATTTTTAATTGTCGATTGCTATTAAGATAAAATTTTACATCGAGAATATGATGGGTAGAAAACGGGCTACCTGATTTATAGAAATTTATCATCGCGCAAAGGCGTCCACCGTAACCAATTCTTAAAAATTATTTGAAATAAATCGTGTTACTTACCAAATCCCCATAAATTTTTATAGGATGGTTTCCATAAGTAAAGCCTTAATATTTTTCATCTACTCTACAAATCATGAGTGTGCTGAGTAGTTAAGCGAGGCTAAAGTAGCTATGCAGATAGGTTTTTTAAGTATATATACCAATATTTTGTCCGTCCGTGAGGGACGGGCGGCGTTACTCGCCAATAATATCGCAAATTCCGACACGCCTGGATATAAGGCCGTTGATATCCCGTTCGAACAAAGTCTCGGATCGCAATTGATTGATCCACAAGCAGCTACCACACAATTGGGCTTATTAGCTCCGGAATACCGCGCAACAAACAAAGTTTCCCTAGATGGAAACGATGTATCACTCGACTTGGAACGCGTCGAGGCCGCTCAAAATGGCGAGACCATGATTGGCGCTTCCACATTTTTACATCAATCCATGGCCGATTTAGTGATGGCCTTGCGTCCGAATCCGGGGGGAAATTGATTTGAATAGTTCTGATATCTTCGCTATCGCAGGTAGCGCTTTGGACGCGCAGAATAAGCGAATGGGCGTTATCGCCTCCAATCTGGCGAACGTTGATTCAATTACGCCGCCTGGCGGTACGCCTTATCGCGCTATGGAAGTGGTATTTGCGGCCGCACCAGCGGCGGTTGACGACCCAGGATCCGATAGTTTGTCTGCTAATGCGGGTGTTAGCGTGATTGGAACCGTCCAAAGCAATGCGCCTCCAAAACAGAGCTATGATCCTGGCAGCCCTTACGCTGATAAGCTAGGCTATGTTACCAGATCGAACGTTTCGCAGATTGGTCAGATGGTTGATCTCATCGATTCGTCAAACAGTTATGCGGCCTCGGTAGCGGTCTTACAGCAGGCGAGCCGTGTTGATCAGCAGATGCTCTCCAGTTTTCAGGTGTCTTGATGACGAATATTATAAATCAAAACACGGTGTCAAATGCCTCTGTCGCCGCCTCAACAACAGCATTTAAGGCAGTGTCAAGTACCAATAGCGCCGGTTCCGCTTCGGCCTTAACGCAACAAGATTTTTTACAACTCTTGACGGCACAATTGAAATATCAAACACCATCCTCGCCGGCGGATCCCACGCAGTTGGCGTCTGAATTCGCCGCTATATCAACGGTAAACGGTATTACCCAGCTTAACAATCAGGTTTCGAATATACAGGCTAGCACGGCAGCTGCTCAAATGGCACAGGCGTCTAGTCTAGTTGGTAAGCAAGTTGCGGTCGCAGGAAATATTATAACAGCAAACGCAAGCGGTGCTGCGGTCGGAGCTTTCAACCTCGATGCTCCAGCGCAATCAGCTGATCTAACGATATTAACGTCGGCAGGTGTCATTGCTGGGTCGATGAATTTAGGATCGTTACCTGCTGGTCAGAAGGATTTTAGCTGGGCTCATGGTATCGCTGGCACGCAATATACCTATCAGATTAGCGCAACAGATGCGGCGGGGGCGCCAGTTCAAGCGACACCCTATAGTGTTTATACGGTGAGTGGTGTGAATGTCACAGGCACATCGCCAACCCTGAATGTTCAAGGCACAGCCACGCCGCTGCCAATTACGTCTGTTCAAACCGTACTAGGAGTTGCAACGCCATGACGCTTCAAACCGCTTTATCCGGTCTGCTCGGTGCGCAGACTGGTTTAAATACCGTTTCAAATGACTTGGCAAATGCAAGTACTACAGCCTTTAAAAGCCAAACCGCATTATTTTCTGATATCTACCCCGCCAACCAATCTAATGTACCTGGAATTGGCGTTGCTACGAGTTCAATATCATCAAATTTTACCCAAGGAAACTTAGTACCTACCGGCAATCCTCTCGATGCAGCGATACAAGGAAGTGGCTATTTCGTCGTATCGCAGAACGGTCAGCAGCAATACACGCGTGATGGTTCATTCCAACTCAATGGCCAAGGCCAGTTGGTAACTGCGAGTGGTGCCCAGGTTATGGGGTATGCAGCAACAGCGAGTGGCTCTTTAAGTGCTACCCTATCACCGTTGACAGTCAACACTGGTGCGCAAGCAGCTAGTCCCACAAGTCAATTAGGGCTCACGCTGAACTTAAATTCGGGGGACCCTGTTATTCCGGCAACAAAGACCTTTAGTCCGGCAGACTCTACAACCTATGATCAGGCAACATCGGTCGTCACTTATGATTCTCTTGGAAACGCAAACCGAATCGGTCTGTATTTAGTCCAAAATCCCGCGACTATAGGAGGAACCGGCACGCCAAATTGGACCGTCTATGCACAACCTGCATCAGTCACGGGGGCTGCTGTTGGAACACCGCAAACTTTGTCAACACTAAGTTTTTCGTCCTCCGGCCAATTAACATCTGGTAGTCCCGCAACATTAAATGTCAACTGGGGAAATGGTTCAGCTAACTCAACTGTTCAGTTCAACCTGACTGGGACAACGTTGGGGGCACAAAGTTTCGCGGTCGCAGGGATCACAAATAATGGTTATCCTCCTGGCAGTTATGCTGGCACTTCAGTCAGTCCCTCCGGCTGGCTAATGTCGACATATAGTAACGGTCAAACAGTGAGTGCTGGAAGCTTAACAATTGCAAACTTTATCAACCAGACAGGTTTACAGGCGGTGTCGGGAAATTTATTTGCCGCATCGCAAACGTCTGGCCAGCCAGTCTTAGATGTTCCTGGTGTCGGTCAGGCCGGTACAATTAGCGGTGGTAATTTGGAACAATCAAATACATCAACCTCATCGCTTCTGGTATCGTTAATTCAATACCAGCAAGCCTACCAAGCCAATACCTCTGTAATCCAGACCGAACAACAAGATGGCACTCGCTTGACGCAAATCTGATCATGACCAACAGTTCAACATTTACAACCATGGCAGGGTTACAGGCCATTACCGCGCAAATGGATGCTACCGCGGCAAACTTGGCAAATTTACAGACTCCTGGATACGCTGCCGTACAAGCAGCCACCGAGGCGGCTCCATATATTGGCCAGAATGCGCCTGCTGGTGCTGATGCTGTCGTAGGAACACCTGGGCCCAATGTCAGTCAAGGAACGCCGACACTCACGGGTAATCCACTGAACGTCGCCCTTGCAGGCGACGCTTGGCTTACAGTTCAGACTTCATCAGGAACATCTATTACACGTAACGGCACTCTGCAGATTACCAGTGCAGGGATATTGGCTGACAGTTCCGGACATCCGATTCTTGGGCTTACGGGCCAACCCATTAGTTTGCCGGCACTCGCTAAACTCGAAATTGGCTCGGACGGGACAGTCTCAGGAGTGCCTTCAGCGCAACCAGGAGCGTTGGCACAGTCCTACGGACAAATTAATTTGGTCGCGACGCCACAAGGACAACTAACGTCTCAAGGTGGATCGTTGTTCGCCCCACCGAGGGATGCCACTTTACAAACTTCCCCCGATGGCTCGTTGCATCAGGGTTACTTAAACAGCAGTAATGTTGATCCAACACAGGCGATGATGGAATTAATCGCAGGGTCGCGGTCATATCAATTGCAGACGGAGCTTTTAAAGGCACAATCAAGTGGTGGTCAGCAGTTGAATACGCTGTTGGCGCAAGGTTGATAGAAAGGATTTATAGTCATGAACCACGCTCTTGATACCATTGCGACTGGCCTTGAGGCAAGCCAGACAATGATGAATACGATCGCTGATAACTTGTCCAATGTGAATACCACGGGGTTCAAATCGGAGACGCCTGAATTTCAAACGTTACTATATCAGGACGGTATTCAACCAGGCGCAAATTCCACTGGGCAGACAATCTATCCATCTGGTATGGAAGTAGGAACTGGCGTGAGAGTTGCTTCGATTAAGGATGTTTTGACACAAGGGACTCTGACCAGCACCGGCAATCCATTAGATTTAGCCATTAACGGAAGTGGATATTTTCAAATACTGCAACCAAGTGGTCAAACTGTATATACGCGTGATGGCTCATTTCAAGTGAATCAAAATGGACAACTGGTCAACTCCACCGGCTATCAAGTAATTCCTAATGTAACGATCCCCGCGAATGCCACAAGTGTCACAATTGGAACTGATGGAACTGTTTCAATTACTGTGCCAGGCTCGCAATCGGCCACTCAGGTCGGTCAAATTCAGCTTGCCAGCTTTATTAATCCCCAGGGTCTTCAGCCGCTGGGAGGTAATTTGTTCGCGAGCACCTCCTCAAGTGGAACAGCAATAGCGGGCGCGCCACAGACAAATGGATTAGGCTCGGTCAACCAAAACTATGTTGAGTCGTCTAATGTTGATGTTGTGCAAGCAATGGTAAGCATGATCTCTGCCGAACGTGCATATCAGCTTGGTACCCAAGCGGCTTCTGCAATCGATAATCAGTTGAACTATTTAGCACAAGCTGCTGCTGGTGCCTGATGAACATAACACACATTAGCGTTGTCAAACCGATCATAACCACTTTGTGGGTGATAAGTCTCGCCAACTGTTCTACAAAGGTGGCTGGACAGGCCGCCATTGTTAAGCCGGCTGAATTTCCTATTGATGTCAAACCGCTAGCTCCATCGTTTGATGGTTCTGTATTCCCGGTTACAACATCGGGTTCGTTATACGAACCCAGACGCGATTGGCGACCCGGGGACTTGGTCACCATCAATATAGTCACAAGCACAGTGGCGGCTAATAGCGATAACGCAGCTTTAAAGCGTACGGGCACATTGAGTGATTCCATGACAAGTTTCATGGGTGTGCCGCTACAATTTGGCAGTTACAAAGGTTCGCCATTCTCTCCATCAATCGGTGCGACCAGCGATCAGCAATACACCGGCGCAGGTACCGCAGCGGCATCAAACAATGTCACAGGGCAGGTCGAGGCTGTGATTACTAGTGTTGACCCAAACGGGATTCTAGCGCTATCGGGACGAACGAACGTTAACATAAATGGAAACGTCACGAGCATTGTAGTGACGGGCTATGCCAGCCCAGATGATATTGCTGCCAATACAACGATCAGTTCAAATAATGTCGCAGATATGAATGTCCAATATGTTGGTATTGGGCCTATTAATGGTGCCCATCAAGTTCCCTGGCTACAGCAGATTTTGACGAAAGTATCGCCGTTTTGATGCAGAATATTTACATCAAACGTCAATACCACGCTTACGCCTTCTGGGTAATCGTGCTTATTTTAGTAGCCAGATCAGCTATCGCTGCCGATCCAACGACAATTGGTGCTTTGGTGACAGTAGGTGGAGCACCTACAAATCAACTTTATGGCTACGGTCTGGTTGTCGGATTACCAGGATCGGGTGACCAAACAACCGAAGTACCATACACACAACAGTCTATCCTAAATATGCTACGTAATATGGGCATATCCCTACCAAACGTTACTTCGATGCAGCCAAATGATGTGGCTTCAGTGATGATTACGGCTGAAGTTCCTGCGTTTGCTCATGCAGGACAACATTTAGACGTTACGGTATCGGCTGTTGGAAATGCCACATCGTTAGCAGGAGGCGTTTTGCTACCGACTCCTTTGCATGGAGGCAATGGTCAAGTCTATGCTCAGGCGCAAGGGCCGCTACTCGTGAGCGGCTTCGCAGTAAGTAGCGGAGGTAGCACGTCGAGCACAAATGTACCAACAGTTGGCGCACTTCCTGGTGGCGCGATCATATCGACGACAATTGCAGCAGATTTTGAAATTGCTGGTACCAGTACGTTATTGCTGAATACACCCAGTTATCAGACAGCTTCACAAATTGCTGATAGGATCAATGTTGCAGATGGCGCAGGAACAGCTTCAGCCATTTCTCCCGGGGAGGTCGATTTACGCAATACTAGCGTTAGTCCTGTACGATTTATTGCTGGTATACTTTCATTACCCATCATTCCTGCAGACCAAGCTCCAACAATTATTGTTGACGCACAAAGCGGGACAATTGTGATGAGTGCGGGCGTTACTTTAGGTCCAGCCGTTGTATCGCACGGCGACCTTACAGTAAGTATCCAAACCTCCAATACCGTGAGCCAGCCTGGCGCATTCAGTAACGGCACAACAGTGGGTGTCCAGAATACGGTTGCCAGCGCCAAGCAAGGCAAATCCAGCGTGATTAATCTTCCAAGAGCTACAACACTAGCTGATGTTGCCAGAGCGTTGAACGCTGTCGGTGCTTCGCCTGCAGATCTCGTTGCAATCGTTGAAGCGTTGAAAATGGCGGGTGCAATTAATGGCGTAATTAAGGTGATTTAATGATGGTTGCAAATATCGCACATGCAGTGACCGTAACTGAAGCTCAATCCCCCACATTGTCATCGACTATAAAGCAGATGGCTGGTTTGTTGTGGTATAATTTACTTTCAGAGATGAATAAAAATGGTATCTCTTCAGGAGCACTTGGTGCCGGCGGGGATGCATTTCAAAGTATGTTTCTTTGGAATATCGCTCAAAATGATTTTGAAAAATATGACAAATCACTGACCACGTCCACTATGAACCAAATTGGTGGCCGCTCCACAACAATCCCGTCCATCGCCGTGTTTTCCTCGCATTCTGTATCCGTAAATGTACCTTTCGCCTCGCAGGTAACTTCGCCGAAGGTTGCTCCCATGGCGGATTCGGTAGTTAGTCAGGCGACGAAGTTTGCGCAAACTATCTGGCCAGAGATAAAACAGGCGGCAAACCAGCTTGGCGTTCCGGCATCGGCTATATTGGCTCAAGCAGCGTTGGAGACTGGATGGGGAGCGTCGGCCGCAGGTAACAATCTTTTTGGTATGAAGGCGGTTGATGGTCAGACCAGCACGGTTCGTGCGACGCAGGAAATGATAGGTGGTGTGTTAACGGCACAAAATGCAACTTTTCGCGATTACGGTTCATCATCCGCCAGTGTCGCTGACTATGTTCAACATGTTAAGTCTACATTCCCGGACGTCATTGATCAATCAACTATAAGCGGGTTTGCGCAAGCCATGCAGCAATCAGGTTACGCAACCGATAACCAATACGCTAATAAAATCATAACCGTAGCGCAGTCCCCATTGATGGCGCAGGTGCTGCAGGCCGTTGGTGGCTCCGCGCCATTGCCACCTTAGAACCCGTATGATGAAAAGGAGAAACCGATGAGTGGATTAATAGGTGCCATGAATACGGCATTATCTGGGTTAACGGCCTTCGATGCAGGAATAAATGCCGTATCTGGAAATTTAGCAAATCAAACAACGCCAGGTTATGCAACCGAGACGGTCAATCTTTCAACGGCTATTGCTAGTGGACAGGCGGGGGTGGGCGTGCAGACGCCACAATTAACGCGGGTAGCCGATGGATTTTCAGCAGGGTTGCTGAGATCTGCCAATAGTGTTTCCCAAGCGGCAGACACACAAGCAACCAACCAATTAGCAATTTCAAATGCTCTGCAAAATAATGGAAATATCCATTCGGCCATCAATCAATTTTTTCTTGATGTGGGATCTCTGTCTGCGAACCCATCTAACCCCGCTCAACAACAAACGGTGTTGATTGACGCTCAAACCATTAGTGGCGCCTTTCAAAGTGCTGCCAACACTATCACAAGTGTCATAAATGGTGCCACAACGGCGCTGCAACAGAATGTAGGGACAGCGAATAATTTGCTATCGCAATTGGCGGTTATCAATCAAGGATTAGCTCAATCTCCAAACAGTCCCGCCTTACTCGACCAGCAGCAGTCGGCATTGCAATCATTGTCGAGTATCGTGACGGTCAACGTGCTACCGCAAAATAATGGTCAGATTCTGGTAGCGAGCGGTGGGACTGCCCTTTTAGACCAAAGTGGCGCTCAAATATTAACGCTAAACGGCGGTACGGCTGGTAACCCGCCACAAATTACGGCGGGTAATGTGGGTTCTACTCTCGTGCCGGCTGGCAGCGATGGCAGCATGGGAGCCAATATTCAAACATGGCAGACCGGTGGCCAAGCCTTGCGGGCGCTTAATGCGCGCGCCGCGGTTTTTTCTGCCAGCATTAATCAGTCTCAAGCTCAGGGATTAACTCCCGCTGGTCAACCTGGGACCAGCGTATTCAGCATACCTAACCCAAGCGTAACGAACGCGTTGGGTAATTCAGGTACCGCCACTTTGAACGCACAATTGATAAATGGAAGCCAATTGCCCACCGACGGCGGGCCATTTATGTTGAATTACAATGCACCAGCCGGATGGACCGCCATTAATCAGGCCAACCAGCAAAGCTACGCATTGGGCAACGCTACGCCTTTATCGTTCGCTGGCCTCAGTATTGCAGTGTCTGGCAGCGCCGCCTCGGGAGATCAGTTTTTAGTGAACCCAGCGCCTGGCGCTGCTTCCGGGTTAACTGTTATTGCCAAAAATCCGAATTCAATAGCATCTGCTGATCCGTACGTGGTGACACCGGGCGCATTTCAGAGCGACGGTTCCACCTTGAATAATAATGCTGGCACAATCACAGCTGGCACTGACACTGTCGTCAACGCGCCTCCAGCCAATGCGGCAACTGTTCCAGCGGCCTTCTATGGACAAACCTTGCAGGTAACTTTTACCTCGCCAACAAATTATAATATCTCAAGTACACTCAAGCCTGGGACTATGATCGCTTCGGGAAGCCTTTTATCGGGCCAGGGTCAACTTGCTGTGGCTTTTCCAGCGGGTGGTGCGGCAGGGCAGTTTTGGCAGATACCTATTTCTGGTATTGCTTCGGCGGGTGACGTATTAACGGTCTCTCCAGGGGGTAGCAGTAGCGGAAGTAATGCCAGCCGTATGGCATCCATATGGACTGCGCCCAGTGCATCCACGGATGGCTCATTGCAACAGTCAGTTTTGGGTCTTGGCACCTTGCTAGCGGCCAATGCTCAACAGGCACAGCAACGGGCCACCGCCACGTCTGCGCAAGTCACAACCGCAAGTAATAATTTGCAAACTATTGCAGGTGTATCATTAGACCAACAAGCGGTGGTGTTAACTGGTTATTCTCAGGCTTATCAGGCAGCGGCGCAAGTTATCTCTACCGCGCATACAATGTTTGAGTCGCTATTACAGGCAATTTGAAAATGATATTTATCACGCAGATTTAGCAAAGGCTTTTTGAGGTGGCTCGTAAAAAACTGATCATCATCTGTGGTATAAGTTCAATCGTTCTAATGGGGGCTGGTGGCACGTTGGCAGCCTTTAAATTTATGTCGCATAAAAATATGGGGACATCTCCAGTATCGGCATCTGCCGTTCCACCGAAGCTGATATTTTTTAATGATGTTCTCGATATCACGGTCAGCATTTCGCCCGATCAGAACACGCCTCCCACATCTTTCGTTCAGATTGGGCTGCAATTCTCGACCTATAATGCGGCAGCTATCGTCAGTTATGTACAGCTTCAGCCAATCGTGAAGGCTGAGATCATTAGCACGTTAATGACGCAAACAACTACTGAATTATCTGATATTCACGCGCGCGCATTACTTATAAAATCCTGTCTCGATATTTCCAATGCCGTGCTAGAAAAGAATGCTAATTTTAAAAGCGCCCCTGCCTTCAGCGCGGCTTACATTACCAATCTCGTCGTGCAGGAATGACTGGCGTGGCAACGCCTGGCCTTGCTGACCTGTTGTCAGTCATGGGTTCCTTGAGCATTATTTTGGTGTTGCTAGCAATCTCAGCTTACGTGGTAAAAAAGCTTCGGAGCGGCCGGTTGGGATACTCGCTTCTCGCGCCGTCGCCTATCCAAATCATCGCCTCACGTTCGTTGGGTCGGCAGTCATCTCTATTGATTGTGGAAGTGCGAGGGACCCAGTTTCTTGTTGGCAGCGGTCGGGCTGGCATTGCGGCCATCGGCGCTTTGAATCCGGTTTCAGGAGCAGGAGCTGTGGAACTTAAATGATGCGGATCATATACATTTCCTGCTTATTATTAATGCTGGGAACACATATCGCGCATGCATCATCCCTGAATGGGCTTACATTGATGACCACCGCGGCCGGCAGTACCGGAGAGACCTATTCTCTCAATGTCCAAACTCTGCTGATGGTTACTGGTTTGGCATTCCTGCCAGGCCTTTTGCTGTTAATGACAGGGTTCACACGAATCATCATCGTGCTGTCCGTTCTTCGCCAAGCATTAGGGCTACAAACAACGCCTCCCAACATGGTGCTTGCAGCTCTGGCATTGGCTCTCACGGTCTTTGTAATGCGCGGTGTTATTCAACAGGAGCAAACAAATGCCGTGCAACCCTACTTGGCCGGTCAGATCAGCTTCGATAGCGCTCTCTTGGCCGCGAAGGCGCCAATTCAAAACTTCATGCTCGCTCAAACGCGTACCGATCCCTTACATCTGTTTGTTGATCTAAGTGGCAGCCAATATAAAAACCTTCATGATATACCGATGACTGTTCTTGTTCCCGCCTTCGCGACTTCAGAATTGGAAACGGCATTTCAAATGAGTTTTCTAATTTATATACCATTTGTGTTAATTGACCTAGCTGTTGCATCAGTTTTAATGTCGCTCGGCATGATCATGGTATCGCCGACTCTCATATCATTGCCTCTCAAATTACTTATGTTCGTCTCAATTCATGGTTGGGTTTTGGTGTTGGGATCAATTGCAAATAGTTTTTCAATTCCGGCAGGGAGCTAAGACTTGCCGCTATACGTAAAGTTACTTCATGATGCGCTTTCGACTGAATTGCTAGCCGTTACACCTACAATTTTGTTGTTGCTAGGCATTGGCTTAACGACCGCCGTCATTCAGGCGTTATTTCAAATTGAAGATACTGCATTTAGTCTTCTACCAAAAATATTTGTGATGATTGCCATTGCGCTATTTGGTGGTTTTGGCGCACTTCAGGCGTTCGAGGGTTTAGCTATCTTATGGATCAGCCATGCGCCCACTCTGGCTCATCAATCGTGGTCTTAAGTGAGGCAGATGTTCTTGGTTGGCTCGGACAATTTTTATGGCCATTTCTACGAATCACGGGCTTATTTTTAACAGCGCCGTTATATAATTCCACCTTCATTCCCCGGATGGCAAAAATTGCAATCTCGGTATCATATGCAGTATCCTTGGCATTTTGGCTGCAACCATTACCGATCTTTCCCGAAGATCCTGCGTCGATAATATTTCAAGCCTTGATTCAAATAAGTGTCGGTGCGTTGCTTGGCATGGTGATGCAGATTATTTTATCAGCAGTGGCTTCTGCTGGAGAAATTATCGGCCTTTCCATTGGGCTAGGCTTCGCAGAATTACAATTTCGTGAGGCCACTACGGCGACACCGGTACTGTTCGACCTTATGTTTTGGGCGGGACTTATTGGCTACATGGTAGCCGGTGGTCCTCTGTGGTTATTTGCCGCTTTGGCTCATAGCTTCAATACCGGTGTCGGCGGCGTCACAATAGCATCTTGGGTTGAGCTTTCTTCGTTCGGAAGTACTTTGATTTCTAGTGCCGTTTGGCTGGCATTGCCGGTCATGGCAGTATCACTTTGTATCAACATCATCGTTGGCCTCACAACCGTTTTCGCGCCTCAGATGAATTTGTTGACCATCGGATTTCCGTTGTTGATTCTAACTGGCTTGTGGCTATTCGCCACGTCGATCAGTTATGTCAATCACGATATCAAAATTATGCTTGTAAATGCTATGTCGCTTGGTTCGCAGATGCTATCTCATGTCTGAGGACGGACAAGACAAGCACCACGCACCCACAGAACGCCGGCTTCGTCAGGCTGCGGAGCAAGGGAATGTGAGGCGTTCTGCAGATTTGCCGAAGGCTGCTGCCGTCGTTGTCGCCCTAATTGTTACTCTAAATAGCGCGGCCGGCATCAGCAATGATATTTCTGGTCTATTGGCCTCCTGGCTTTCTGAAGCCGGCTCACAACATCCCGCCATTGCAATGAAGTGGACGAACGATATCTTTGCCCATATCGCCCCTCTGGTTGTTCTCGTCGTCGTCATTTCTTCGGCTAGTACATTGATTTCTGGTGGATGGGTTTTGACGATGAAGCCACTTATGCCCGACTTGTCAAAGTTCATGCCCGGCCACGGACTCGGACAGATATTTTCTGCGTCGGGTGTAACCGAAACTGCCAAATCATTTTTGAAGTTTATTATAATTGGCGGTCTTGGCGCATTCATGATCTCTTCAAACGCTAATAATTTCGTCGCGCTATCTACCGCCCGGACCCCTGATTTTCAGATCATTTTTTCACTATGTGTGCGTATACTAACAACAGTTTGTGTTGGCATCATTGTACTCGCAATCTCTGACGTGGCTTTGCAATTTTTTCTGCATCGTCAAAAACTTCGGATGTCAGATACCGAGATGCGTGATGAAATGAAGGAAGCGGTGGGTAACCCGCACGTGCGCCAACGCCAAAAGGCAATGGCGCGGCGTATGGCGCGTACGAGGCAAATGAATCGTATTCCAGAGGCGTCGGTGATTGTGACCAATCCCACTCACTTCGCGGTTGCGATCCGTTATCGACGTGGCACAGATGTGGCACCCGTCATGCTGGCTAAAGGTGTTGGGTTACTAGCTGATGAGATTATCAGCCGTGCTCGCGGGTTGGGCATACCGGTCATTGAAGCCCCGCCTTTGGCGCGCGCCATGTATCGTCATGTTGAACCTGGTGATCAGGTGCCCGTCGCACTTTATCGCGCCTGTGCCGAAGTTTTGGCCTATGTATGGCGAATGCAACTATGGCGGTCCTCCGGCGGTATTAAACCTAAACCTCCAGCCCTACAGCGTATGTCGATCGCGCCAGAATTTCAGGTTCCTGAGACTTTTAACTAACACATTAAAGAGGGTGTCAATTTGCATTTCGTCGAAATTTTATACGAATGACCAATGCAAAAAACCTTCAACTCGGATGACCGCAAACGGGCGCCACTGCGTCGTCGCTGGGTAAATTGAATGCTGTTCCCGCGTTCAATTGGAATATTTGTGATGAGCCTACCTGATGCCACAAATGATAGTTGTCCCGCAGAGTTTGGTTAACCAACTGATACACCCCATAGTTTCGATTGTTTGTTGCGGAGGCGGGGTATAGCGTACGTACAACATAAGTGGGTCGTTGCTTTAAAATTTTGTGAACTTCATGAGCGGCATCAACCTTGGCTACTTTTGACAGGAAACAAGTTGTCAACACCGATGGAAATACGTATTTCGTGGGTGGCTCTTCGTGTGTCAAGCTATAAATAATTGGTTGATCATCAAACACATAAATATGCTGCTGCGGCTGTAATACCGCATTCAATTCCTGAGCGACCTGTTGGGTCGTGTCGGGTTGAATACTAATGTGTACGCCCTGCATGGTGATAATCGGTGTAGCAGCCTGAATAAGCGCATGCCAACCGGCCAACGCAGGGAACAACATAAGTCCGGATATCGTCCACTTTCCGATCCGATTGAGCCATGCAATATTCAGGGTTAGTATGAGGCAAAGCGCTGGTAGTATCTGAAGAAAATAATGGTCGTAAAATGATTTAGCAGCATAGACGCCAAAGCTTCCGCAAATGAGCCATAATAGCGCAAAAAGTAAGGCATTGAAATTCCGTACTTCATGCAATCGCCCTCTCAGAAGCTGAATAATAATAACAAAGGGCGCCACATAAAATGGTAGCCAATTCCTCAATTGGTTTATTCCAACGTCGTTGATATCCGGAATGGGAACAGCCGCTGCCACCCGCGTGATATTCGAAATTACGCTGTCCCGCCACCAAATGCCAATGTCTCCCGCCTGAAGATATATAAGCACCGTTACCAATAATGGAATTATTCCACCAGCCGCAGTCGCCAGCAAGCGGCTGGCATAGGCGCTCCTCGTGCTGGGCCGGTTGAGATATAGCAAGGCAAAAGCCAATGCATGAGCTTCAAATATCGCCACATACTTGGTCATCACCGCAAAGCCGAATATCAGGCCACACATGACGTTTCGCCGTAACACCTTGGGCGTTGGCGTGACGGCCAGCAGCATTGCCAGCGTTGTAAACGCGGTCATAAAAATTTCAGTATTGGCTGCGAGGCCATCATTGCTCAACGAGCCAA